>ERZ859738.307-NODE-307-length-35556-cov-8.370919_pt1 | contig 35556 bp, 36 predicted proteins | sample MGYA00510122_ERZ859738 | MGnify/ENA primary metagenome ERZ859738 (study PRJEB30046, sample SAMN00715139) | human gut metagenome | study: EMG produced TPA metagenomics assembly of the A metagenome-wide association study of gut microbiota in type 2...
GCCGTATCTCAGTCCCAATGTGGCCGTTCAACCTCTCAGTCCGGCTACTGATCGTCGCCTTGGTGGGCCGTTACCCCGCCAACCAGCTAATCAGACGCGAGGCCATCTTGAAGCGATAAATCTTTGGCATAAGAATCATGCGACCCCTATGCTTCATGCGGTATTAGCAGTCGTTTCCAACTGTTGTCCCCCTCTTCAAGGCAGGTTCCTCACGCGTTACTCACCCGTCCGCCACTTTCCTCTACATCCATTGTCCGAAAACTCTTTCAGTAGATTCTCGTTCGACTTGCATGTGTTAAGCACGCCGCCAGCGTTCGTCCTGAGCCAGGATCAAACTCTCAATAAAATGGTATCAACACAGACCTGAGTCTGAGCTAATCTTTATCGAGCTATTTGTCATAGCTTAAAACTTTTTATCCTTACTCTCAAGCCGTAATTGACTTAACCGGCCTTCGAGCAAGCCACTGTACATATTGCACAGTTTTTCATCTGGTGCTTGTCAAAGTTTCGTTGTTTAATTTACAAGGTGCACGCTCCATTTGCGGAACAGTACGTTATTATACACGCATCCCAGGAAATGTCAAGCGTATTTTTCAAAGTTTTTTCGGTCTGTCACTTCTTTCAGTTTCATCATCTAAAATCCGCTCTTAGCTGTGCACAATGTCCACATTCGCTCCTCTTTCACCTTATTTTGTTAAAAAACATCATCCTCAGCGCGCTGCAAAATCTTCCAGCCGCGGCTTTGGATAAATTGGCGGCTTTTCCAAAGACTAAGTGCAGTTTATCGAGTATAAAAGGAGTTTTGATAGATGAAAGCAACCGGAATTGTCAGACGGATCGACGACCTTGGCCGCGTTGTCATTCCCAAGGAGATCCGCCGCACCATGAGAATCCGCGAGGGCGACCCGTCACAGATAACATTGGCACGGTGGGAGAGATTCTGCTTTGCCATGCTGGATCTGTCAAAAAGATGGGGACTGGATTGTACATAGTGACGGAGGATGAGTGCAAAGCCGTGGGGATTCGGGAGGGGTGGAATGGAGGGAAAATGGCTGAGAAACACAAGGAGGCTTGACGCAGCACGTCAAGCCTCCTTGTGTTTACTACAATAAATCTGCCAGATAGCCTTCGTCTCATGTACGCTTAAGCTCGTTCTTCAGGCTCATCAGAGCTTCATAGTTGACGGAAGTCTGGAAAGCATTGTTGTAGAATTGCTTGCTTTTCAGCAGCTCAGGGCGAAGGTCGTAGGCATCATACATATTGCTCAACGATACTTTCCCGTTCGCTTTGGAAATCCAGATGTTGTCCTGCCGATTGAACAAGTCCAAAACCTCGCAATAGTGCGTTGTGAAAATCAGTGTTGCATTGTGGCGATTGACCGACTTGTCCTTGTAGAGACTGAGCATATTCTCGACCAGCGTTTTGTGGAAGTGATTTTCAACCTCATCGATAATCAGATCAAACCCATACAGGAGAGAGGCCGCAACAAAGGTGTAGAGAAGCATGCCCTTAGTCGTACCGCTGGAAAGAAAGTAGAGCAGCTCCTTGTCGGACATGATTTGATCTCCGGTCTGATTGTCTTCGAACTTCAAACGGAAGTTGTGCTCATCCTTCATGGAGATCTCATGAATGTTCTCATCGAAAATCCGTAGGATATGTGAAAGCATAGAGAGCGAGATTTTATACTTTTTGAGTGGCTTGAACATCAACTGATAGGTGTCGGCACCCGCTCCATCGCTGTCAAAATAGACTGCGCGTGTCTCTTTTTTCTGGAGGACAAAGAAGACGATGGAGGTATCTTCCGGAAGAGCGCCAATGTTGGGTACCGGTTCAAAATCATCGTCCGCATAAATGCTCTTGATTTTGGACTTGTAATACCTCTTCTTCTCAAGGACTTGGTTCACAAAGCTCGCCTTGTTATTGAGTGTTGTACTGGCAGTAAGCTCGGTGCGGTATCTGTAGATAACGCCCTCGTGATAGAAGGTAAGCTTCAGCTTAATGCCGTCATAGGAATAATGCTTATTCTCCAGGCAGAAATCACCGAGAATGGAATAGCAGCAATCGAGCAGATCGACGGCGGTTGTTTTGCCGGAAGCATTCTTGCCAACGAAAGCGACCGTGTTAAATACATAAAGCTCATCGGCAACGGATTGCAGCTCGTACTCTTTGTCTTCAGATGTCTTTTTGGATTTCGCTATAAAGTCAATGGTGAAGTTATCACAGCAATTCTTAAAATTGCTTGCGACTACTCGAAGAAGTTTCATGTTCAAACATCTCCACAAATAGTATAACCCACAAATGCGAAATAAACAAGTTTTTTGTTTTAAATCTTATAAAATGATGGAGATTTCAAAATTGAACATATGAATTGCGCTTTTAGCATATGTTTCGTCATCTCAAAATTGATGGATAATTCGCAATGCTCGTTAGGACTTGGGTCCTCGGAACAAGATAAGGTACAAGTCGGGACCCAAGTTAGGGTGCAGGTCGCGGTGCAGGTCGCAGTACAAGTCGGTGAGTCAGATCGTGTATGCAGCCGATTCAACGCGAAATAATTTGTAAGCCGTCCGTTATCAAACATGCAAGCCGTTTCCTTGCGCAGCGGCAATGCCGCGTGCTATACTGAAACAAAACGAACACAAAGGAGGAGCAGTTATGAACGCACGTGATTTCTACCCTGCATTTGTCCGCACAGCAAGGGAAAGCACGCTGGTAACAAAAGAGATGCTTCCGTCCTTTCCGGAAGCGTGGGGAACGGCGACATTCCTCGACTTGTACCGAAATAATGAACCGGCGTACACGGAATTGGTCAACAAGTATATTGTCCACAAGATCATAGAAGATGCCGGAATGACGGCGCAGCATGAATACTTCCGCATTGATACAGTCGGCTGGATAACTCGTTATCAGGAGATGGCCGAAGAGGCACATAAACTTGACCTCAGCGCACACCTGTGGGATTTGGAAATTGCCGTTGAACACGAGAACTCCAAGCAGGACTGGACGGATGAGGTCATCAAGCTGATTCACGTCAAGTGCCCGCTGAAAGTGGTCATCAGCTATAGCCATTGCGATGAGCGCGATACGACCGAGTGGAAGAAGCTCAAGTTCATCGCCCGCTGGATGCAGGAGGTCAAGGCTTTTGCGAAAGGCAGCGACGAAGAATACCTGCTCATCTTCGGAAACTGCTTTAACTCGAAAACGAAGGCTGACTACGATACTTTCGATTATCGTGGATATCTGTACAACCGCCAGACACGGCGCTTCGATAGGATATAGACAGCAGAAAAGGATACAGACGCAGCGCGGGATGATTCTCAGACAGAACCATCTTGTGCCTTACTATATATTATAGAGATGCCATGTCAATGTTCGCGCGATTCTTACAGAATACGTTCACCGCGATGAAAAGAAATAGCCGAATATGACCGAACATGAGAAGCACATGACGAACGGAACGTATGAACGTGCGCGGGAATTCGGCACAGAGCAGAATTACGACATGATAGATGGCCGCGTGAACAATGTGCCGAAGAAGCCAAGGCGCATCGGCGGCAGGGTATCGGTGCTTGATCGGCTGCCTATCAAATTAACAGAGCGAAAACAGAAAGAGCAGAACCAGCAGCAACAACGGGAGCGAAGCCGTAAAAACTAAAAATCCGTTATGATGCGGAGTGGTGATTCCTATAACAAGGAGTCACCACTCTTTTTTTGTGAAAAACAAAGATGTCTTGATATTTTTGAAAATCACGAGTATAATAATAACAGAATAGAAAGTCAAAAACACAAAACTGTGAATGGAGGGCAGTATGGAAGCATTATACGAGTATCTTCTAAGAAACTACAAACCAAATGAGCCGATTTTCCTTGCTGATCTTCGAATCGAAGGTATGAGTCGCGCAAATCTTCGACAGCAGATAAAGAAACTTACCGATGCAGGAAAGGTAAAACGGTTTGACAATGGAGTTTACTTCTTGCCGAAAAAAACGATTTTCAAATCAGGGTCACAACTTCCGCCAGAAAAAGTATTGGAATGTAAATATCTAAGAGATAAGGATAAGCGATGCGGCTATATGAGTGGTTTGATGTTTTTTAACCAGATGGGGCTGACTACGCAGGTTCCGATGCTGTATGAAGTCGTATCAAATAAAGCAACAAATGAATACAGGGAGACATCTCTGGCAAGGTCGCGGGTGATTGTTCGTAAGCCGAAAGTGCCAGTAACAGAATCCAATTATAAGGTGCTACAATTCCTTGATTTGCTGAAAGACGTGGATGTGTATTCCGAGATTACAGGAAAGCCTTTGCAAGAAAGATTGTATCAATATATGAGCGATGCAAGTTTGAGCCTTTCGGAAATGGAACCGTATTTTTCTTATTACCCGGATAAACTGTACAAAAATCTGGTAGAAACGAGGGTGATTTATAATGGCATACTTGCACAGTGATAGAGAACAATTCCGGGATGCGATTGACTTGGCCTATCATCAGACTGGTGTTATGGTACAGGCAATCGAAAAAGATTATTATGTTACGATGTTGCTGAGACTTTTGGCCCAGAAGATGCCGTATATCGTTTTTAAGGGTGGTACATCACTGAGCAAGTGCCATAAAGTGATTTGCCGCTTTTCTGAAGATATTGATATTACGATTGATACGCTGCTGTCACAAGGACAAAAGAAAAGGATAAAGCAGGCAATCGTAGATTCGGCAGAAGAACTTGGAATGACGATTGAAAACTTGGATGAAACTAGAAGCCGCCGCGACTATAACCGCTATGTGATTGCATACGATTCAGTCATTCCGATGGCAAGCGATGCGCTGAAAGCGGCGGTTTTGCTGGAAACGTCTTATACGGCAGTATCCTTTCCGACTGTTTTGCTGCCTGTCCATAGCTACATTGGCGACATGATGGAGCAGGAAGCCCCAGATGCGATTGAAGAATATAATCTAAATCCGTTTGAAATGAAAGTACAGGGAATTGATAGAACACTGGCTGACAAGGTTTTCGCGGTCTGTGATTATTACCTGCAAGGGAAAGTCGCAAAACATTCTCGCCACCTCTATGATATTTATAAACTGCTACCGCTTGTGCCACAGGATGAGAATTTTAGAGAACTGGTAAAAGATGTAAGGGCGGTTCGCGCACAATCGGCCATTTGTCCATCTGCATTGCCGGAAGCCGATATCCCGGAATTGCTTGAAAAAATCATAAAGGAAAATGTATACAAGCAGGATTATGATAACCTGACTACGCAACTTTTGGAAGAAAATGTGCCGTATGATACAGTGATAGCTACATTGAAGCAAATTGCTGATGGAGCAATGTTTGATAATACTTATGGAGGTTGAAAGTTATGGGAGCGGATATTGTTAATCAAGCAATGAGTATGGGAAGCATGATTCAAACGGCGATGGAATCACTGGTGTCGCCAACAATTACCGCTGTAACGACAGCTTTGTTTACAGCAATGTTCGTTGGAAAAAAGACTGAACACAAAGGACTTGCAGGAGCAAAGACAACCATCTTTGAAAAAGAAATAAGGACTCTGTTGGATAATGGAAGACTTTCTTACAGAGAACTTAATCAGATGAAAAATTATTTAGAAGTGGTAGAAAAAGCGGATGAATTTCATAAGGAGTGCGGTTATGACAAAGTAGAACCCAATACACAGTATGATATAGACTGGTTTATTCGTTTCTTTGATGCGGCTAGCAATGTAAGTAATGAGGATTTGCAGAAAATTTGGGCCAAATTGTTGGCAGGAGAAACAATTTGTAAAGGGTGCTTTTCGCTGAGAGCAATTGAAACACTGTATAATATGAGTCCCGATGAAGCACGGCTGTTTTCAAAAATTGCGGATATAGTAATTGACGAACAGTACATTTTTTATAAAATGGGAAGTGTTGGTGAAGAAATAAACAAGAAATATGGATTCGATGCTCCTGCGCTGCGGTTGTTAGAAGAAGTAGGCGTTGTAAATGCCTTGATCGCAGAGGCAGAAGATGTTATTGAACCTGATGAATGTGCGGGTTTTCAATGTGGTCAGTACTTACTGCTTGTAAAAAGCGAAAGCAGTACGGCACTTCACTATAAAATGCTTCTTCTCACAAAAGTTGGAGAAGAACTCTATCTGGCTTTTCACGAAGAAAAAGACAATTATGCCTATTTGTATGACTTGGGAAAGACAATGGAAAAGGAACTAAATGTAAAAGTGGGACTGTACAGGATTACAGGATACAGTGATGCAGACATAGTACAGTATGACGAAACAGTAAATTTGATGGACGAGTAAAAAACATAAAAGGCCAGCCATAGGACTTTGAAAGTCTTGTGGCTGGTTCTTTTCTTCGTGCTATTTTTAAGAGAGCAGGTTCGTGGTTGCGCTTGGGATAGGTACGGCTGTGTTGCTGCGTATGTTCCGTTTAAAGGATCTATCTACCCTGCAAGCAGTTTGCAGTTCATACCATTGTTTTTTGAAATCCCAAAACCTGCCCTCTTGCTTCAATGAGATCAAATGTGCAATTTCTTCAATAATAGTTGGTTCCTGCCCAATAAAATCCATGACAATCTTCTTCTCATCTGTGGCTAAATGTGTGGTCGTATTGTCTCATCTTAAACTCGTCCCCGCTGTGCGGACTGCGGCAATGCAGAAGAAACTACCGCCCCTTTCTTCTGCATTGCCGACCAAAAGGAAGTCTGTGCCATGCACCCGTGCAGGCTTCCTTTTGCATTTTCAGAGCAGGCATTGCAAGCTGCATTTTGGCAGTTTGTATATGCACCTGCGAGGAAAATGAGGGATTGCAAAGGGAACATCTCTTTGCCGCTGGGTTTCCAATAGGGGCGCGCAGCATCCCTGTTGGCACACGATTTTGCTTCGCAAAGTCTAGCGTGTTATACCTTTGCTTCCGTCTGACGCGGGAAAGGGGTTGGCGGCGTACTCTGCGGTGCGGCAGAGTGTGGCAACAAACGCTTTTTCGCGGCAGTAGGACAGGCGGATTTTGTGATGTGAGCTACAGCACAAATGCAGGATTTTTGAGAAGCAAAATCCGACTGGCCGGAAAAGGAAGCAGAGGTATATAAAGCCCCCGTCCCGCCGCAGCGACGTTCCTTTGTCTTACGGCATCTCCTTCCGAAGCGCATCCAGCGACTGTTCCTCCAGCAGCTTTGTCCGGTTCTCGCTCAGATGAAAATGTATCGCCGCACCGATCAGCGTGTGCTCGATATCATCTGTGAAACCGAAGCGATACAGAAGATACGTCTGCTCCCGCGGCTCCAGCTTGTCCAGTGCCGCATAAAGCTCCCACAGGTTTTCCGCTTTGATGAAGGCTTGCTCCGGAGGCAGGGCATACGGATCGGCAATCGCCTCAATCCGCAGCAGCCGCTCATCGCTGGGTAGAATCTCATCGAGGTACACTCGCTCAAGGCCAAGGCCTTCAACACCGTCTTTCACTTTTACAGTTGCCATGCGATACTCGAAGGACATCTGCGCTGTATGTACGAGGTCGAGCATGGCGTTCTTGATGGCAGGTGCGGCATAGGTCAGGAACTTGAGCTTTCGCGCCGGGTCGAAGCCATCGACCGCGCGCAGCAGCCCAATGCTGCCCTCCTGCACCAGATCATCCACGTCGATGTTTAGGTCGCTGCCCTCCAGCGACGAACTCCGGTACACAAGGTCAGCCGTCTGAACGATGAAGCCCATATTCTTTTCAACAAGAATCTCCCGCGCGGCCTCATCGCCCTTCCGAGCCAGAGTGCAAAGCCGCTCATTGGTCATGCCGGTCGGATTCATCGCTTGCCGCCGTTCCGGTTATGGAGAGGAACAACTTCCTGACCTGTACCGTGTCAATACCGGGCAGATGGGAAACAGAGGCTGCCACTGCGTCCGCAACCTGCTCCTTCGCGATTTTTCGGTTCAGCTTTTGACCGCCCTTGGTCAGCTCCGCATAGATGCTCTTCATCGCCTGCGCCGTAAGCTGGCGCGTGGGCGGCAGCTCTGCCTCTGCTTCCTTTTTCACGGCGCGAACGGCCTTCATGAAGGAGTTTTGAATGGCGCTCAAATCTGCCTGATCGATTGGCGTCCGCAGGCTTTTGACCTCATCTGCGGCCTGCGGCGCTGTGCCCAGCATGGACGAAACCATCGAATAAAGCTGATTCTGCGCGGCAAATCCGGCGGTCAGCTCGTTGTCCAGATATCGGGCGATCTGGTATGTGGTGTCGGCAAACTGCGGGTTTTCAAGAAGGTAGCTGACGATTTGGGGATTGACCTTCTGCGTATAGAGATTCCGTGCCGCCTCGACTGAGAGGCCAAGCTCTGAGATGTCATAGTTTTTGCGATCCGGCTCATCCACCTCGCTCAGCAGGAAGTCGGTAGACTCCTCAAAGGCGCGGGCAATGCGGATGATGCTCTCGTCGCCCAGTTTGTCTGTCTTGCCGCTGATGAAGCGGCTCAGCGCACTTTCAGAGCAGCCGATTTTCGCGGCCAGCTCTGCCTGCGTGACCTTCCGGGACTTCATCAGGTCTTGGATGCGGTCGCGGATCTTTCCGGGGAGATATACGGTTTCGTTGTCCATATGGCATACCTCCTTCATATAATTCGGCATATCAAGATTTGCTAACATGGTCGATACAGTCTTCAACGCTCTTTTTAATTCCCTTTTTTACGGCGATATCGCAAAGAATACCGTAGTAATCCTGCCACAAGTTTGCCTTGCTTGGAGATTCACCTGCTGCCGCAGCCGCGCATTGAGACGGCTGTACCGGCAGAGAATTTGCAATTTGCAGCATAGTATCAATTACGGGATATTTTCGCCGCAATTCCAAATCAAGATGCAGGGCATCTTCATCTGTTCCAATTGCGATGGTCCTTTGAATTCTGATCAGGTCGTTTGCAACTTCTGCACAATCATGTGCTTCCTTGATAACATTCAGAGTTGTGTTTTCCATATCTGCCTTGAAATAAATCTTCCCCATCTTTTGCGTTCCTTTCAAATTTGTTTCTCCATAGATCATTTTGTAAAAATAGGTTGTCTTCGCACTATTCCTTCCCATTCCAAACATACGCCGTGTATCGCCCGCCGCTGAGTTTTGTGATCTCTCCGTTTTTCAGCAAATCTGCCAGCGCCCGCTGGACGGTGATCTGGCTGATATCCGGGCACTGTGCCACGATCTCGCTCTTGGTGATCTTGCCGAGATGGTTCCTGATGATCTCGCGCACCCGGTCTGGCTTGGAAAGCCCCTTTGTCGTCAACCGCTCAATCCGACTTTCAAAATCCCGATAGGCCGCTACCAGAATGCCCAGCATATAGGTCACGAAGGGTGCATAATCGTTCGTCCCTTCGTGCCAGTTGTAGGAGCTGGCCTGTAAGGCTTCGTAATAGGTTTCCTTGGTATCGGAGATTAGCTTTTCGATACTGATATACTTGCCCACGATATAGCCGGAGCGGTACAGAAGCAGCAGCGTCAGAAGTCTGCTCATGCGTCCGTTGCCGTCATTGAAGGGATGGATGCAGAGAAAGTCCAGAATGAAAATGGGGATCAGCAGCAGAGGATCCAGTTCTGCATCCTGCATCGTCTCTTGAAAGTCGCTGCACAATGCCGTGATGGCCTCCGGCGTTTCCCATGCAGGGACAGGCTTAAATCGGACGATCTGCTGGCCGTCCGGCAATTCTTCGGCAATCACGTTATCTGAATTCTTGAAACTGCCGCCGATGGACTTACCGCTGTACTTGTACAGATCCCGATGAAGCTGCAAGATGACGGATGGCCTAGGCGGAATATAGTCATGGCTCTCATGAATCGTCGCAAGCACATCGCGGTATCCGGCAATCTCTTTTTCACTGCGAGTTTGGGGCATGGTTTTCTCGCGGACGATCTTTTTCAGGCGGTCATCCGTCGTAATAATGCCTTCAATGCGGTTGGATGCCTCGGTACTCTGAATCCGCGCAACCTCCAACAGGCTGGAAAGCGCGTCGGCTTTGGCCTCGATGAAGAGGTTCTGCTGCCCCTTGTACTCATGAATCTGCGTGAGATAGGCCACGATCTCCGGCGTCAGAAGCTGATTGTATTCTGCTTTGAAGTGAAAGGCTCTCATTCAAGTTCCTCATTTGCGTTTTAATTTCATCATAATCGCCTCGATGATACAATTATAGTATACCCATGCAACAACATCATGTCAACCTTAATTTCATCATTTCCGCGCAAATGATGAAATTAAAAGAAAAATGATAACGCAGCGCGTTTCAAACTCTCGCCCTCCTGCTTGCATTTCTGCAAGATTTCAGGAGGGCTTTTTTGTTTTCTTGAACATGCGCCGGATTTCACTGGTCTACGCCGCTTTCTCCGTATATTCAGGTGACAAGGAAAAATTGTCAGAAAATCTGAAAGGAGAAACTGCCTATGAACCTATTTGATACCGTGAAGGCCGCCGTCACCCCGCGCATGGCGGCGGAGCGGTACAGGCTGCCGGTCCAGCAAGGCAGCATGGTCTGCTGCCCCTTCCACGCCGACTGCACGCCCAGCATGAAGCTGAACGAGGATTACTTCTACCGCTTCGGTTGCGGGGCAAGCGGCGACGTGATCGACCTTGCGGCAAGGCTCTTCGGCCTGAGCAGCTATGAGGCGGCAAAGAAGCTGGCGACAGATTTCGGCATGACCGAGCAAAAGCCGTCCATTCTCGCAAAGCTACAGCGCGGCAAATCGCAGGCGGAAACCGAGCGGCAAAGCTTCCGCGTATTGCAGGATTACCTGCACATCTTGCAGGGCTGGAAGGAAACCTGCGCGCCGCGCTCGCCGGAGGACGGCATCGACCCGCGCTATGCGGAGGCCTGCCATATGGTAGAGCGCATCGGGAATATGCTGGACATTCTGGCCTGCGGCACGCCGCAGGAGCGCGCCGAGGTGGTGGCTGACTTGCAGAAGGACGAGCGGCTCATGCGGATGGAGGCGCGAAACCGGCAGCTCAGGGAGGACGAACATGGAACGAAATGAACCGCCGCGCTGGATGCAGGACAAGCACTTCAACGAAGTTCTGTTCTGCGAGGACTTTCTATCGGCGCACCCGATGGTCTGCGTTGACGGCAGCTTCTTCACGGTGGAGGGCCGCGTTGCCGACGAAGAAGGCATCCGCAAGCAGATCTACGAGATGCTGCGCCCGCATATCACGAGCGGCACCGCCCGCCGCGCCTCCACCCTTCTGGAAACGCTCAGGCTGGAAGCCTACACGCCGGAGCTGCCTCTCCACGAGGATCGGATCCATGTGGCCAACGGCACGCTGTTTCTCAATGGCGCGTTCTGCACGGAAAAGGAATTCTGCCGCAACCGGCTTCCCATCCGATATGACCCCAGCGCGCCGCAGCCGGTGACATGGCTGCGGTTTTTGTCCGACCTGCTGGAAGCGGAGGACATTTTGACCTTGCAGGAATACCTCGGCTACTGCCTGATTCCGACAAACCGCGGGCAGGTGATGATGCTGCTCAAGGGCAACGGCGGTGAGGGCAAGAGCCGCATCGGGGTGGTGATGCAGAAGCTGCTCGGCAGCAACCTGAAAAACGGCAGCATCGCCAAGGTGGAGCGCAGCCCCTTCGCCCGCGCCGACCTGGAACACGAGCTGCTGATGGTGGACGACGACATGAAGCTGGAGGCGCTGCAATCCACGCACTATCTCAAGTCCCTCATCACCGCCGAAATGCCGATGGACTTGGAGCGCAAGGGCGAGCAGAGCTATCAGGGCAAGATGTACGTCCGGTTTCTTGCCTTTTCCAACGGGGATCTCGAATCGCTCTACGACCACTCGGACGGCTTTTACCGCCGTCAGCTCATCCTGTCGGTGAAGAAAAAGCCGCCAAACCGGGAGGATGACCCCTTTCTCGCGGACAAGCTCTGCGGCGAGATCGAGGGGATATTTCTCTGGTGTCTCGAAGGTCTGCGGCGCTTGCAAGGGAATAACTTCCGCTTCACCGAAAGCTCGCAGGCGAAAGCAAACCGCGAGGATGCGCGCCGCGAGGCCGACAATGTGCTGCTGTTCCTGCGCTCTGAGGGCTACATCCACCTGAAGGCCGACAGCGCCATCCCGTCCGCCGCGCTGTACGGTATCTATTGTATGTGGTGCAGCGACAACGCCTACAAGCCGCGCTCCGCGCGGACGGTGAGCATGACCCTCAAAAAGCACGCCGATGAGTTCGGCTTGGAGCACGACAATCACATTCAGAACGCCCTCGGCAAGCGGGTCAACGGCTTCTGGGGCATCGAGGCGCTGGTCGCGCCGCCGGTTTTATGAGATCAGACTCAAATTTCTCCATCCCATCCATCCCAAGCATCCCCAAAAACCCGGATGGATGGGATGGATGGGATAGATGTTTTTCAGTTTACCCGCAAAGGAGGACGCAATGGGAAAATTATATTATAAGGAACTGCCGCTGTTTCACTTGTACGACAGCGACCTGACCGGCACGCAGAAGCTGCTGATGACGCTGCTTCTGGTGGAGCGGTACGATATTTACGACTTGAGCTGCCTTGCGCGGATGCGCCCAGAGGACGTGGCCGCCGATCTGGCGGAGCTGAAACGGAAGGGGTATCTGCAAGGCAGGTGAAAACCGGAAAGAAATTTGCGCGGCGGCGAAAGGATTTTGCGAAACCGCGCTGCTCGGAATCGCGCATCGGCTTCACGGATGCGCGTGGGGCTGCACGGTTTAGAGCGAAGTCACGCGGTTTCGGAAAGTCGATACCCCTCACTTACGGAGAAGGCATCGACCGCCGCGTTTCCAGCGGATTTCAGCAAAACAGGATATTACGCCAAACAGCGAAGCTGGTTTTCGGAAACAGAAACCCGCTTCGCTGTTTTCATCACGAAAAAGCAGGAGGTTTTTATGAGCATCAGAAATGAGATCAAGGCGCAGATCGTCCGTGCCGGATTTACCATGCAGGAGGTCGTTGACCGGCTGGCCGAGGAATATGACTGGAGCGACAGCGTTTCCAACCTGTCCGCAAAATTGCAGCGGGAGAGCATCCGCTATAAGGAGGTTATGGAGCTGGCCGATGTGCTGGACTGCGACATCGTGTGGGTGAAGCGAGGGGCGCGCCGATGAAGGCACAGTACGCGATTCTGCGCTTCGCCAAGTACAAGGGGCCGGAGATCGGGCATATCGAGTCTCACAACGAGCGCACCAAGGAAAAATACGCCAGCAACCCCGACGTGGACACGGCGCGCAGCCACCTCAATTTCCATCTGGTGACGCCGCAGCGCAAATACCGCGCCGAAGCGGAAAAGCAGATCGCCGAGGCAGGCTGCCGCACGCGGTCGGACAGTGTGCGCGTGGTGGAGGCGCTGGTGACTGCCAGCCCGGAGTTCTTTAAGGGCAAGAAAAAGGGCGAAATCAAGGCCTATTTTCAGGAGGCGCTGGATTTTATCCGGGAACACCAGGATCCCAAAACCATTATATCCGCCGTGGTGCATATGGACGAGAAAACGCCCCATATGCACCTTTCCTTTGTCCCGCTGACAGCGGACGGGCGGCTCTCCGCCAAGGAGATCGTCGGCAACAAGAAAAAGCTGACACAGTGGCAGGACAGGTTCTGGGCGCACATGGTCAAAAGATATCCCGACTTGGAACGCGGCGAAAGCGCCAGCGAAACCGGGCGCGACCACATCCCGCCGCGGCTGTTCAAGGAGGCCGTCCATCTGAACCGGATGAAGGAGCAGATCATGACGATTCTGAATGACAGCAATCCCTTCAACAAAAAGGCCAAGCTGGACGAGCTGGAAGCGCTGCTGGGAAAGTACGTTCCCGGCGCGGAGGCTCTGCGGACGAAGCTCAGGAAGTACGACGCAGCCTACAAGGCGCTGACCGCCGAGAACGCGGCGCTCGAAAAGCAGCTGGGCGCTGCCTCCAAGGAAAGCGTCCTGAAAAAATTGGAGATCAACGAAAAGCTCCGGGAGCTTACTGAGCTGCACCGCATGGTGGACAGCATCCCGCCGGAGATTTTGCAGGCGGCACAGCAGGTGACCGCGCATAAGCCGCAGGAAAGATGAGGAAACTAAGGTTGTTAAAGGAGGCTGGTTCTATTTGGAGATGAACGTCAGGGACGATCAGAAGCTTGTTGAAATCTGGCTGACGAATGCAGAAAAAATTGACCCCGTCCTGCGGGAGGGGCTGAAGGAGATTTACGCCAAGTATAAGACGAAGAAATACATGGTCGCCGTGTTCGAGTCCGGCAAGGGCGATCTTTACGAGAACACGCGGGATCTGCTGCTCTTCAACCGCCGCCGCAGCGCCGAAAAGGCCGTGCAGCAGGCGAAAAAGCAGCGGGCCGCGGGCATGGAGCGGTAAGCCGTGGGCGGAAGGGATCATTCCCTTCCGCCCGTTTTCTTTTTTGCCTGAATTTAATCCATCACTCCGTACCGCTTCATCAGCTCGATGCGCTCACGGGCGAGCTTGATGGAGCCGGAGGCGCTGCTGTCTGCGCCGGACTGCTTCTCGCTGGCGTAGTGCGCGAGGCGCTGCGCCCACGCGACCGGCAGCAGGTACGGGCGCTTTTTAAGATAGGGATAGCGACGCTCCAGATACTCGCGCTTGGGGAACACCGTCCGCAGGACGCTGCTCTTCTCCCCCGCCCGGCTGGCCTTGACGGCGTTCAGCGTGACGGTGGAGGAATGGAGGCGCGTTAGGTCGTTGGAGCCGTACACGCCGCCGCAGAGGCTGTCGTGCAGCAGCGGCTCCACATCGATGCTGCCGTCCCACGGGGCGGGCAGATCAAATTCGATGCCGAGATCGTCTCGGGCGATGCGGAAAGCGGCGGCAGCAAAGGTCGCCGCGTGGACGCTCTCACACTGCTCGTGCAGGCGCTGCCAGTCGATTTCCGCGTGATACGCCCGCGCCCACAGGCCGATGTCGCAGAACTGCCGCGCCCCGATGCCGCTGCGGACGAAGTGCTTGTAGGCGTGCAGAAGCAGGTACAGCAGGTGCTCGTGGGGCGGCATGCCCAGAAAGCCATCCATCTCGACGGGATTGATGTCGGTGAAGAAATGGTTCAGCTCGTCATGCGCATCCTCGGCAGAATCAAATAAATGCCGATGCAGTTCGATGTAAAGTGGGCTGTCGCTTTTTGTGTAAGATACCTCGTCCGCTGTGGCAAACTCGTCAGCGGGCGTATCGGTGGTCAAACCGTTTGCAAGAAGCTGCTCATGGCAGGCCATAAACTCCGCATCGGGAATGTACAGGTCATCGTCCGCGCTAATGCGGTGATCCTTCAGCGGATACAGTCGGCTGCAAAGCTGCCCCTTTACCACGATGGGGTGCAGCCCTGCCGCGCGGAGTTTGTGATAGAGGTCAGCAAACTCCGCCGAGCGCACGGTCTGATTCAGCACCTGCCCGATGACTTGCTGCTTGGTCACAGCGAGCAGCGCAGCGTTTTCCTTGGCAACAGGCATCTTGCGTACGGTCTCGAAGAGGATCGGCAGCAGCTTCTGCTGCCCCGCCAGCGCGAAAACGGCAGTCCAGTCCACGCTTTCAGCGGTGACTTCCCCGCCGGAAACAGCAGCCTTGGCGATATGCAGAAATTGTCTCTCCGTGGCGGTCAGGGTCATGTTCGTATGCCAAGCCCTTTCTTTGTGTTTTTCGATGACGTGAGCGGCGAGCAGCGAGGTGGAACCGAGGAACGCGCCCAGCGTGTTGCAGATCACGTCGTCCGTCTCCGCAAGCCCCAGCGCGCAGCGGTACTGGGCATACTCGATTCCCGCGCTGAGCGCGCAGCCAACGAGCGTTGTGAGGATGATTCTGCCCCAACGGTGCCACTTTCGCGGCAGGGCGTTGGACAACGTCAGCCCTAACGGGAAGAAGAGGAAGACGTTCATCAGCATCTCGCGGTAGAGTTCGGGCTGCTGCCGCGCGGCGGTCAGGGATGCGAAGGGGGTGAGGATCAGGCCGGTGCCGCCCTCGGCGCGGCTGAATAAGGTTGCGTAGAGGATGGCGGCGGTTATCAGGAGCATCAGCGCAAGGTTCCCACACCGCCAGCGCCTCGCCCCCACGCGGGCAGGCAGCGCGCCCCAAGCGGCAAGAGCCAGCGCCATAAAGGTGATAACGCCGATGAACGAACGGGTGTAGATGTAGTGAAGCATGTTAATCTTGTGTTCGGGAGCGTCCTTTGAGTTTATCCCGTGCTTGTTTGAGATACGGAACAACCAGCGTTTTCGTATAACGATAGGTTTCTCTATCAAACATCGAAGCCACCACAAAGAACAGCGGTATTACAACAACGCTGGTGATGGCCGCCCACAGAATAATGCGGGGGTAGGTATCCAGTGCAATGTGGGCAAACAGTGGTTTAGACAGCACTGTTACCGCAATGAACAGCGCCAGATTGACCAGCCAACGGCGGTAGGTCTTCCACGGGCTGCGGTGCAGGATTTTTTTGTTGGCATAGATGATCATTGCATTCGCTCTAAACAGCAATGCAGCAATCGTACCGATTAAGACACCATAGATTCCCCAGACAAGAACTCCTATCAGGGAAACGATAATATTAATTGCCATTTCAACCCAAGCATGCCATTGCGTTTGTTTGAAATGTCCTGCTACATGAATTGCTTTTGCGGAGGACAGCCTGCTGTTTTCTAATAGTGCAATCACAACAAACAGCACGGATAGTGCGCGGTCGATATAATTTATGTCTGTAATTCCAGCTGTGTATATTTTTAAAAATGGCAAAATATATGTGTATGCTATAAAGAATAACGAGAACGATAGTGAAATATATACCAGCTCAAAGCTGTCCTGTAGCTTCCCGTATTTTTTCTGGTTGATTCCCAGCTCCTGCCCAAGCACAAAAGTAATGCTTCCAGCAAGGTTTGAAAGAAGGGTTCCAACCATACCAAAAAGCAGTGCATACATGGAATACACGCTTACTACGCTTAGACCGCAAAAAATAGATAGTGTAACGGCATCGGTACTACTAAAAATCGTTCCAGAAAGTTGATGCGCCAGCACCGAATTTCTCTGAGAAAGCTTATCGTAAGCAGGAGCAACCGTCAAATCTATCCACGCATAGTTCTTTCTTATATAGTAATCAATGTATATCATTTGAACTAAGCTAAGCGCTAAATACAGAGATTGAACAGCTATGACTCCAAAGCCAAGCAGCAACAGCAGAATTTTCCCGATGCTCGTAAGAATGCCGATAACCGTTGCGAGATTTGTAATGATGTACGTTCTGCCTTCTGCTTGCAATAGTATTTTGTACTTCCCCTGAAAATAGTAGTTTACTACTCCGGGCAATCCACTGATGAGAACCACTATAGTTATCGTTCCATATGGGAGAGAGGATTTTATAATAACCGGATAGATTGCGGAAAGAATAATAACCGTCAGGAGATATGCAATGCCCGTACGTCTATAATATAAGTTTGTTGCAGACATGATAGCATTGACTGAGGCTTCATCATGTTCTGCAACAGGTTTGTATAGTGCCTGTAACGAAGCTAAGCCAACACCCGCTTCTAAAAGGCTGGCATATCCCAAAACCTGCGTTATCGAACTGAGTAGACCGTTATTTTCCGAACCCAAATTGACGAGCACAAGGCGCGGTATTACAACACCAAGAATAATTGTAATTGCCTGTCCTAGAACACTTGTTAAAATGTTGTACGCACTTTTTTGTGCATTTGAAATACCCATCATCTACACCAAACTCCGCAGCAGTGGAACCTTCGACAATATCCACGATGCGAGAAAAGAAACTGCATAAATCCCAACGGATGATATGACTATTGCCATCACAGGTTGGCAATAGTCGGGGCTTATCTTCAAAATATGATAGAGTAAGGAAACAAAAAATACATGCGTTAAGTAAACGCCGAACACACGCTGCCCTAAAAAAGTCAGCATCCGTGAAACGTTATCTGAAACGCAGAGGCTCTGCGCCAAGGTAAATACCGCCACAGCAATCGAGCACGAGAAGACCCCCAGCGGCAGTTCGAAGGCCGATGATTCCACCTTGCAGATAGCAAAAAGGCTCCATTTCCCGCCAACAATCGCGCATACAGACAAAACAGCCAAGATATAGCACGCCTTTTTCAGTTTTCCTTTAAGTGGGTTCAGCATTAAATAATACCCAAGCAAAAAATAGCCGCCATAACCCGCAATTACAAATGGTGAATACGGGAGAAGATCACTGCCAAGTCCGGCCTCTGCTGCAAAAGCGTTTATTTGTCCAATGAGCAGAGAAAATACGCCCCATACGACCAACGCATATTCCAGTTGCCGCTTTGAACCATGACAGGTGATCAACCGGAAGAGAGGCACGGCGATATAAAGCATGACCAGCGTATACAAAAACCACAGGTGATAGCCAGTATTCCCGGTAACGATTCCATACACGGCGACCGGAACGCTTTTAGCAGAAAGCGTTCCATAAATGTATTGGTCCAGTAACGAGTAAAAAAATCCCCATACGATGATGCAAACAACGATATGGAATATGCTTTTCTTATAGAGTTTCTTTAGTGTTATTTCCCTACTTGGTTCAAGGAACAACGCACCGCTGACCATAAAGAATACCGGAACAGCCCAACGTGAAACACTGTTAAGTAGCCAGTTAACATTCCAAGTGGGAGTGGCAGTCTCGCAAAGACGAAGTCCAACACTTGTGACGTGAATGACAATCACAAAAAAGATTGACACAATGCGAAGAATATCGAAATACCCGACCCGTTTATCGTTCATATTATTCCCCCAGCAAATCATAGAACTTTTCAATTTCTTCCACATTGCCCTTCTTTTCCTGAATCTGATAACCTTTAATATGCTGATACAGCTCTTGATCCGTTGCCAGACGGATGATCCCATCCACAACAGCCTCCGCGCTCATCTCAACCACAAGGCCATTATCGCCGTCGATCATCTGTGCGTATACCACATCAAAGTTCGTAGTCACACAAGGAACATTCAGCATACGGGCTTCCGCAAGGGTCAGGCAATAACCTTCAAATTTAGAGGTCTGGACATAGATATCTGCTGCTTTCATATAGGGGTAGGGATTTGCCTTCGCGCCCAACAGCGTAAAACAGTCTCGGATCCCATACTGCGCAATATCCTTTTCAATCGGCTCACTGTCCCCACCGCCTACTACATACCAGCGAAACCTGACGCCGCGTTTCTTCAGCAGCCATGCGGCTTTTGCAGCAATATCATAGCCCTTCTGCGGCACAAGGCGACCCACCGTGACCAGCGTCAAACCATCTTCGCTTGGCAATGAGATCGGTTGCTGCGCCATACTCGTAATTGTCTTGGGATTATTGATATCCAGAATCGTTACCGTCTTTTTGCTGTACCGGGGAAAGGCTTTATCGAAAATCGAACGTAATTCTTCTGACACACAAACGATACTGTCATATTCTTTGTAATACGGCTCGTCAAACTCTGCTTGGTGGCCCGCGGCTTCATAATTTACATTGACCCACGCAAACTTCTTCTGGGCCCGAACCTTTTCCGCCACAAAGTGGGTTGGCGTTCCCTGACCCCATGCAATCGCCACATCATACCGTTCCGGCAGCGGGTCATACGCCGCAGCGGAATATTTCCAGTAGGCTTGCGCGTCATGCAGCGGGCTGCCCTTTTTCGCATTGGAGCGCAAGAAAAGGCTTGTGCGCACTCTGGCAGCAATGCGGCGAAGGTCAAAGGAGAGCATCTGTTTTGCCAAACTCTGACTGCAAAAAGCCGTATAGTCCAATTCTTTTCGAACGTGAACCTCAGGCGGCAACAACTCTTCAAACATGCCTCCGCGGCGAAACATTTGCAGTGTCACGTCATATTTGTCATAGTCAAGCAACGACAGAAGTGACAGCAGGCTTTTTTCCGCCCCCCCGCACCCCAAAGAATTGATTACAAATAAAATGCTTTTCCTCATTTCTCCCCATCCCTCAGCACTTCGTCTATATACGCCTTTGCGTGGTCGATCTCATTTTTCAGGCAGCGGTACACGGCTGTCCAATCCGTACCAACCGGGATCTCCGTCTCTGTTGTTACCATGTGGTCAGATAGCCCCAGCATGGCGGTAAAGTCCCGCATCCGCGTGTTGATTTTCTCCGTGCGCTCCACGACGGCGAATTCCTTCTCAAATATCACCGAAAACGCCGTTGCGTGGAAGGAGTTGGAAAGCACAAAAGCCGCGTTCTGCATTAGGCCCAAAAACGCCTCCGGGCCGCAGAGCGGGAAGCAGCGCTCGGCATACGGAAGATTGAAGACCGAGTAGATATGCAAGCCTCGTTCCGCCGCAATTCTCTCCGCCAGCTTGCGGACAGCAGGGCTATTATCAAAGTCATATACCAGCAGATATGGTTTCTCGCAGCGCTCCGGCTTCTCAGCCATCGCCTCCCACTGTGCCCGGTCAAGCAGGAATACCGGATCAAGGCCGGTTACAGCGTTTGTGATCCCCAGCGTCTTTAGTACAGAAAGGCCGGATGTCTCACGCACAGCAATATGGTCGAAGCGGCTGAGATACTGCGCCGTCACCTCCCGCAACTCCTGCGGGAACTCGTCCACCGCAAAGCTGGCCGCGTAGGAGGCGCGGACTCCCTGCTGCACGAAGTCCAGATAAAAGGCGGGGTCTTTCCCGTTGGGAAACAGCGGATTCCAGATCTGGTCACTCCCAGCGAAAAAAGCATCCGCCTCGGGGGGATCGGCCTTTAGCTCTTCATTAGAGACATACCGTCTGGTCAAATCAAGGTGCTTGGCTGTGAAGCTGTCAAACGCCTTCTTTCTCGGCAACACGTGAAGCCGCCCCGGCAGCTTCGCCAAAAGATACGCCTCGCGGACAAATGGCTTATCATATTTGGGATTGCCGACAACATCCAGCCGGTAATGCTTCGAGAGGTAATCCGGTTTATAGTCGATGATCTTCACGTCATGCCCCAGCGACTTCAAATAGGTTTGCAGGGCGTAAGCCTGTAAGGATGCGCCGACGTTATAGACATCGTGGCAGGTGATCGTACAAATTTTCATGACTTGACCCTTTTCGTAATCCTCCGCCATATTCGTCCAACTTTCGCTCTGATCTGCGTTCTTTTCGGCAGCCAGCTCATCGAATACCAGTGGATCGAGTAGGTGTTCTCCGTCTTCGTCAGCTTGCCTGTCACACTGTCCAGCGGGTTGAAGTAGTCCGCCGGATAGACATGAATCCCGGCAACCAACTGCTCCTGTCCGTTGCGCACAAGGCCGAAACGCTCCATCACATCCGTATTGAGATGCGGGCAGCCTACGGCGTTCAGACTTCCGTCCGCGTTGGCGAAGTGCATCTTTTTATATTCCTCGATCATCGCCTGCACGACAGGCTGATGCGGAACAGCTGCCATCACCTGTCCGCTGTTGACAAATTGCTCGTTCTCAAATCCAATGAATCCCTCGTCATCCAGCAGCGGCGAAATGTCCCGCAGCACCTCCACGTCGGTGTCGAAATACACGCCGCCGTACTGCTCCAGCACGACAAGGCGCATGACGTCGGACACGAAGGCATACTTCTTCGCGGCGTATGCCTCCGCCATGAAAGGCATGGCGAGATAGTCGCAGTTGTCCTCGTTCCACTCGCGGATCTCAAAATCCGGGCAGAACTTCTTCCAGCTGGCGATACACTTTTTGGCAAGCTCTGGCTTTTCGCCGCGGCCAAACCAGCAGTAGTGGATGATCTTGGGAATCATGGGTCAGTCCTCCATCAGCGCATAGATCTTCTCGACCTCCGCGCTGTTCGTATAATCTCTCTTTGCGCAGTTCTCCGACAGCTGCTGCATCCGGGCAGGGTCGCGCAGCAGCGCGGCAATTCCGGCAGCGCAGCCTGCGTTATCCATGGGGACGATCACGCCGTCCGCCCCGTCCTCCAGCTGACTGCCGGAGGTAGCGTAGTCTGTGATGACGACAGGCTTTCCAAGAAGCTGCGCCTCCCGCACGGTGACGGCCTTGCCCTCATAGCGGGAGGGCTGCACATACAGGTCGCAGGCGCGCATATAGGGGTAGGGGTTGTCCTTTTTGCCGAGGATGATGACACGCGCCTGCATCCCGGCCTCGTCGATCTTCTGGCGGATCAGCGCCTCGTCGCCGCCGTAGCCGATGAGGTACCATTTCACATCAAGCCCATCTGCTACTAATCGGCGGCAGATATCCGGCACATTGTCGAAGTTTTTCGCCTCGCAGAAGCGGCCGACGGAGAGGAGGGAAATACCTTTTTGCGGCATTTCGCCAGAGACGTGAAACGCCTCGGCGTTCTTTTTTACGAAATCTGCGGGCAAAATATTTTCAATAACGATAACGCGGGATGCAAGTTGTGGAAAAACAGAAGAAAACGACTCTTTGCATGCCTCGCTTACAGCGACAATCATGTTCAATCGGCTATACTGCGACAATAAGTACGTAAAATCAGCCTTTTCAGCGGAATAGTCTGTGTGAATCCACCCAATTTTAATTGATGCATCGACTCGTTCATGCAGGAAATCAAAGGGGAGAAAAAAGCTCATAGCAACATCGTAATGCTCTGCCAACGGCTTTGTACAATGTCGCATAACCTGGGCCCACGTTCGATCATTGTTGACATCGTGAAAAATTGAATACACAGCATCTCTTAATCGTAAAACAGCAGAATAAACACATTTATGCTTAATTTTATCGACAAATGATTCACGCAGATGGGCCAGTTCTTGGCATTCCGGAAGGACATTCACATGAGGGTCTATCATAGGAAAGAGTGTGCCGTGGTGGCCGTACAAGAATAAATCAACATCGTAGTAATCGTAATCTACGCTCGACAGCAGACCAATTAAGCTACGCTCCACACCGCCTAACTCCAATGCGCCCGGCATGACAATCAAAATTTTCTTCTTCATGGTTTATCTCTTCGTTGACTCAGTAACGTATAGGCGGTAATTGCAGATACTCGTCAGAATGTATGTATTTAATGCCAGCCTTTATCCCACGCATAACCGCGTTGAAAATCGGCCAATACCCTCGCGTGAGAACAGCTTTCAACAGTCGGTAGGCAAACGAACTAACCATCCAATAGCCAATACAAAAGGAATTAACCACTTTCATGAACTTCAGCGGCTCATCATCTTGAATGAATCTATGCCAAAACACAATTTGGAAAAAACCCGTGCAATAGGGAGGCGTTGTATTAACTATTTCCGTAGATGCTGTTGACGTTTTTGCATCATTATGTTCATATAGCGCTGTTGATACAATGCAAGCCCGATATCCACGCTTGACCAACTTGTACGCCATAACGCGGTCATCGCCAAATGCGTACTGATTTTTTTCAAGCCACGGTATTTCATCCTCCATATTCAGGTTGCGCATAACCTGCGTGCGGATAAAAAAGCACGTCCAAGCAAACGACTCTGTCGGATAATACCTTTCTTCGCTTGTGTCAAACGTGTGATAAGACCATCCGCCGCTTCTAAGAATTTTTACATACATATCCCGATGAAATAGAGATACGCTTACTGATGCGGTAAGTATCCCGGCAATAGTCCCTGCCTTACTCGCTGGAAAAAAGGAAAACAATGGGCCCGTCGAGCAATCGTACTTCTTCTCCTGCAATGGCTTGGCTAATTTGAGTATAAAATCAGGCTCAAAAGAAATATCATCGTCTAAAAAAAGAGTATACTCAGACTTGATATATTTTAAGGCCGCCAACCGCTGCCCAACCATACTCTTGCGGCAATGGACAAATACCTCATACCCAAGTTGCTCTTTCGGCTTAGAATAGCCTTCTGGTAAAACTACAACAACCTTTTCTGGCTGAACTGTAGAGTTCCTTATACTGTCAAGCAGTTTCTGGTACTTTGCGCCAGCCCGTCCTAATGTTCGGATTGCAATTGAATAGCTTATCACTGCATATTTCACCACTTTCGGCCTGTTTTTTTGTGGAACTTCATATACAACCATTCCGGCATGAGAACTTTTATAAAATTACACTTTTCTCCTGATATAACCCGTCAACACCCACCCCGCCGGGGTACAGAGCACCGTCAGATAGGATACCAATAGAAGTAATGCAGATGTTCCAGCTCTGTGCAGAAATTGATATCGCCCATGATTAGCCAGATAAAGTTCACACGCCGATGGTGTCAAGCAGCCCCAGCAAGCTGCGCTCCACGCCCCCAAGCTCCATCGCTTGGGAGAAGATGAGAATGGTGTGTTTCATCTCTGTTTTTTCCTCTCCATCGACCGTTTGTGCAAAAGTACATAGAGTTTTTCTGGCATAATACTTTTGACAAAATGCTTTGCTAGATCAATATAAATATATCCATATAGATATCTTGGAAAATGAAAAAGAGAAAAACCATCTCTCATCACATGTGCAGCATTCATGCGTGACTTCAAGCTTCTGCGACTAGCGGCGGCGTGGTCATCGCGCATTTTATAGAGCGGCTCGTCCAAATTATATCCAGCGTACCCCTTGGCGTAAAGCTTGTACCAAAGGTTAACATCTTCAAAGCGAAGCATCCGCCTATCTTCCGTATAGCCTCCCACTGCCAGATACGCCTCTCTGCGGATCATACAAGGAGCGTGGCAATGGACTGGACTGTGCTTGATAAAGTCGCGCTTGGTAGGCTCTTCGATCGGATAGCTTCGCCCCCAGTCACCATGCTCGTCAAAGAAGATCATCGGCGTGCTGACAATGGCATATTCAGGGTGTGCATCTAGGAAAGCAGCTTCTTTTTCTAGCCGTGTAGGAAGCGAAATGTCGTCGCCATCCATCCGGGCCACATATTCGCCGGAGGCCACCTGCAAGCAGCGATTCAGCGTATGGTTCAAGCCCATATTCTGCTCGTTCTGGAGCAGTAAAATTTTCTCAGGAAACCTCTCCTGATACTCTTTTGCAATGCCATAGGTATTATCCTTTGAGCCATCATCGCACAAAATGAGCTGCCAATCTGAAAATGTCTGCGTGAGGATGGAATCAATGGCTTCCGGCAGCGTCTCGGCACAGTTATAGATGCCCATAATGATAGAAATTTTTGGCATATCCGTTCTCCTTTGCAGCTCTATTTAAGAAACTGCCCACATGGCCTATAGCCTATAATGGCATGCAGCGGCGCTTAACCCTTCATCCTCGCCATGCACTCCAAAAGGAAGAATACTCCTGCCGAAAAGTTCAGCTTACAGCAGGCAAAAAATGCCCACCAATGCGGAGGAAAATATCGCATGGGCAGCGTTTTGATTGCCGCACGATATTCCTTCTCCGACAGGATGCCTCGGATTTCCTTCAAGGCTTCACGGTTTGGAAGCGCCAGCGCATTTAAGCCCAGACCGATAATGCTGAGGCTGATGCGGTTGTTGAGTGCGGCGAGTAATTCCTCATTGTGGGGCACATCCTCGATAGTGTGAAGCATATGCTCAAACAAGCGTTTCCATTGTACATTAAGATTCGGTTTATGTGTACTCGTTAGAGATGTTGCATTATTCTTCCTGTAGTGGTTAAAATATTTGCGGACATACACTCCACATTCTACTGACTTTAAAGCCTGCATATTGAACAAAGCGTCTTCTGTTCCGATCTCTTTTGTGCTAACAAATGCCGCATTATTTTCTACAAGAAGTTTCCTCCTATATAACTTCCCCCATGCAGTCACAAGCGTATCCGCATTTTCTGGATGTTTTAAAAACGCCCCATGTAAACCAACAATGGTTTCATAAACTTGTGTAAAGAATTCTTCTTCGTCAAAAACAATGTAGTCATCACAAAAGAGCGTCTTTGGCCGCTGCGCATTCTGGAATTCTCTGATATACGGCCAGAAGACGATGTCCGCCTTATGCTTTACAGCTATGGCAACAGCGGTTTCACAGGTTTCTAAATCAATCCAGTCATCACTGTCTACATACATAACATAGTCGCCGGTGGCGAAAGAAAAGCCAACATTGCGTGCCGCAGAAAGCCCGGCATTTTTCTGGGAAATCACCTTAATCGTACTGTCTTTTGCCGCATACTCAGCTAATATCGCACCACTTTCATCTGTTGCCCCGTCGTTGACACAGATGATCTCAATGTTCCGATATGTCTGGTTGATCAGGCTATCCATACATTGCCGGAGATAAGGTGCAACATTATATACGGGTACGATGATGCTTACCCTTGGTGTCTGTTCCATATCAAATCAGCCTCCTGCTAGCTCGAGATACTCCGCCAAGCTTAACCGCGCAAAGTAGTGGTCAAACGGCTGGTTGATCGCGTTTGCATAGTAAAAATACGCGGCATAGCCCAGCACCAGCAATGCTGTTAGCACTTTTCCATCTCTGCCACCTATTTTCTTCAGCATCCACGGAAGTGACAGCGACTGGAAAATCAAGAAATAATTCGCCAATCTTGCAAAATAATTTGCCGTTCCGAACAGCCCGTCAAACATAATAGCGCCGTTGAGCATGGTCAAATTCATTGCGAGATTTTCCGCCTCGGAGCTGTCTGCAAACAGCTTTTTCCGGTAGAGGAACGACAAAACCATCGGCACATTGCAGACGAGCACACGGAACATATTGACACCGTCTCCCGTGAAGGAGGAAACCGTGTATTCCTCACCCAGCAGCGTCGTGATGTTGACCACCGTGCCGAGCAGCGGGCGCAGCAGAAAGCCCGCTGCAATGAAGGCTGCCAGCATCCAATAGGTTATTTTCGTCCACGGCTTAAATGTCATGAACGGCACCGCCAAATACATCAGGGAATAGGGATGGATCAGCGTTGCGATCAGTATCCCAACAGCAAATAAAAGCCACTTCTTTTTAAGTGCAAACATCGTCGCAATGACCGATATCCCGACCGCCGCCGCCTGTTTGATACCCGCAAAAGCAAAGGTATAACAACCGGTGACAAACAGTAAAAAAATCGTCAGCGGATAATTTACAGAGTACTTATGTACAAAAATGAAATAACAGCCGACGGTCAGAAATGCCCAGAACATCAGAAAGTTCTGCGTAGATACGCCGTGCATCTTCAAGCGATAGTTCACCCAGTTGAACAGAGGGTTAGAACCGACGCTCTTGTCGGATGCTTCCCATAATTTTTCCGTCAGGAGCTTATAGGAATATCGATATGTGCCAGTGTCATTGCAACGTGTCCTCAGTCCGGCAAAACCGGCGAGCAGGATGATGATTACCACAGTGCAGACGATCAGCCGCTGGCGCCGATTATGCTTTACCGGTCCAAACGCCACATGATCGGCGCACCATGCTAAGGCAATCGTTATGAGCATAAGGATGACTAAATCGCGCATGTCAAATCTCCAAGTGTTTGATGGTTTCCGTCACAACAGCGGTTTTGCTGAACTGCTGCTCCATGCGCTCCCGGCCTCGGCAGCCCATTTCGGAGCGTTGCTCCACGGACAGCTCCATGACCCGCCGCATAGCCCCATACAGCGCGTTCGCGTCCTTCGCAGGGCACAGATACCCGCTGTTGCCGTCCTCCACCGCCTCGCGGCAGCCGGGGATGTCGCTGGTGATCAGCGGTCTCCCGGAGGCGGCAGCCTCCAGCAGCACATTGGACATACCCTCGTGATACGACGGCAGCACCACACAGCTTGCCATGGCGTAAAAGCGCTTCATATCCGACTGATAGCCGTGGTACTTGACCACACCGGCCTTTTCCAGTTCATCCATGAGGGGCTTATATCCCTCTTCGAACGAGCCGACGATGTGGAACTCCACGCCGCCGCCATATTCCTGCTTCATCCGCTTTGCGGCGGCAAACAGCTCGTCCACGCCCTTTTCGTGCATGACGCGGCCCACAAAGAGAAAGCGCACCGCCCCCTCCTGTGGGTAGGACTGATAGGGATAATCTTCTAAATTGACGCCCGCACCGTTCAGTACCACGTCGCGGCCCTTCGGCACAACGCCGGTGGCAGCGAGGGTATCCCGATTCCCGGCATTCTCAAAAAAAACGACCCTCGCACCCTTCAGCGCCGGTTTGTAGAGCGCCAGCACGAACTTCTTGAGCCAGCCGCCGTTTTCGATGGCACTGCCAAGTCCCGTGATGTTCACAGCATAGGGGATGTGCGCCATCCGGCAGGCAAGGCCGCCGTAGATGTTGGGCTTGATGGTATAGGTCAGAACAAGGTTGGGCTTGACCTCTTTCAGAATCGCCCGGTATTGGTGAAAGAGCTTGCTGTCATGTATAGGGTTCATACCGCGGCGCTCAATGGGCGTGTCGATAAAACGGCAGCCAAGCTGCACAAGCTCCGAAACGAAACCGCCGTCCGGCAAAGAGATATATACCTTGTGTCCTGCACCCAAAAGCGCTGCAAGCAAGTCCTTTCGAAAGCGATACAGGCCAACATCGTTGTTGGCAAGCACCAGAATCCGCTTATTTGATTTTTCTCGCAGGGATTCCGACATAGGTTCCACTCTCCTTGATATCATGAATCACCACTGCACCTGCGCCAATAGTAGTGTCCGGTTCTATTTTTAACCCCTGAATTACTTTCGTACCGGTTCCCAAAAGGCACCTCTGGCCTATAACCACTTTTCCCGAAACATTTACTCCAGGGTGAAGCGTACTATAATTTCCCAAAACTGAATCGTGTCCTATTGTCGAGTTCAGGTTCACAATACAACCATCACCTACTTGCACGTTAACTGTTAAAATAGTTCCTGCGCAGCAAATACTACCTGTTCCAATTCTACTTCCTGTCCCACAAATTACAGTTGGATCCACTAAAGTGGCAAACTTAAGGCAAGGGCTGTTTTCTAGCTTGTTGCAAATCACCTCTCGCGTTTTCCCATTTCCGATTGCGCAAACCACATACGCTGGTCTGTCATATTGAAGCAACCATTTAATGTTTCCCAGCACTCGATATCCATCAATTTCAGGGGAATCTATAGCATCATCCACAAAACCTAGAATATTCCATGTTGGTTGACTTTGATTAATTCTCTCAGCAAGCCAAGCGACTTCCCGTCCAAAATCACCAGCTCCGGCTATGATTAAATCCTTCACAATAATCTTCTCACTCATGAACCGCAGCCTCCGTTCCCGTAAATGCTTCCATCGTTGCGCTGCCTTCTGCGCTGATCCCCTCGCGGGCGAAGACACAGCGGACGGTCATAAAGATAATCTTCACATCCAGCGCGAAGCTGATGTTGTCTACATAGTCCACATCGTAGGCAAACCGTTCCTCCCACGACGCAAGGTTTCGCCCGTGCACCTGTGCCCAGCCGGTGAGCCCGGGGCGAACGTCATGGCGGTGATGCTGCTCTTCACTGTAAAGCGGCAGATACTTCACCAGCAGCGGTCTTGGCCCCACAATGCTCATCTTTCCGCGAAAGATGTCCCAGAGCTCTGGCAGCTCGTCGATGCTCAGAGAGCGCAGCTTCTTTCCAAAGCCCGTCAACCGCTCCTTGTCCGGCAGCAGCGCGCCGGTTTCATCCCGCGCGTCACTCATGCTGCGGAATTTGTGGAGCTTGAAGATCTTCTCATCTTTCCCCGGACGCTCCTGACAGAAGATCACAGGGCTTCCCAGCTTCACGCGCACAAGAATCGCCGTCACCAGCAACAGCGGCGACAGAACGATCAGCACACACCCGGACAGCACAATGTCCAGCAGGCGCTTGATGTATTTTTCATAAAGCCCAGCCTTATGCCGCATCAGAACATCCCCCGAATGGCATCGCACACGCGGTCCACATCGTCCATGCTCATCTTCGTATCGCTGGGCAGGCATACGCCGCGCGCAAAGAGGTCGTCGCCTACCGGCGCATCGCTGACGCTGACAAAGGGGCAGTTTGCGAAAACCGGCTGTAAATGCATGGGCTTCCAAAGGTAGCGCCCCTCGATGCCCACTTTGTTCAGCTTTGTGAGCATTTCACCGGGCGTCACGCCGCAACTTGCCTCCAGCAGAGCGACGGACAGCCAGCGGTTCGATTTCGCACAGGGGAGCTCTGGCTGCATGGTGAGCGGCAGGCCTTTCAGGTTTTCGCAGTAGCGTGCAAAGATGGCCCGCTTCTGCTCCACGCGCAGCGGCAGCACCTTCATCTGCCCGCGCCCAATGCCCGCGCAGATGTTGCTCATGCGGTAGTTGTAGCCGATTTCCTCGTGCTGATACCACGGCGCGTTCTCGCGCGCCTGCGTGGAGAGCTTCAATGCGTGCTTCGCCTCATCCTCCGTCCGGCACAGCAGCATCCCGCCGCCAGAGGTGGTGATGATCTTATTGCCATTGAAGGAAAGAGCGCCGAAGTCACCAAAGGTGCCGCACTTCTGCCCATTGTATGTAGAACCCAACGCCTCTGCTGCGTCCTCGATCAAGGGAACATCATGCTCGCGGCAAATAGCGGTAATTTCGTCCAGCTTCGCGGGGTTGCCGTACAGGTGAACGACGACCACCGCCTTGGGCGTGCCGTGCAGCGCAAAGGCGCGGCGCAGAGCGGCGGGGTCCATATTCCACGTCTCCCGCTCAGAGTCGATAAACACCGGCTTCGCGCCGCAGTAGGCCACGGGATTGGCGGAGGCGGAGAAGGTCAGGCTCTGGCAAAAGACCGTGTCGCCTGCCTGCACGCCCGCGAGGATCATCGCAAGGTGCAGCGCCGCCGTACCGGCAGAGAGGGCGACAGGATATCCCTTGCCCATAAATTCGCCCATGGCCTTTTCAAATTCGTTGACGTTCTCGCCCAGCGGCGCGATCCAGTTCTTCTGAAACGCATCGTGGATGTACTCCAGTTCATAGCCCTCGTCCGACATATGCGGGCTGGCCAGCAAAAGTCGTTTATCCATGTTCTTCTCCTATGTTTTCGTCCACCGGATGTCAAAATTTGCTTCGGTCGGGCGTATTCGCTGCGTTTAAAAGCGCGACAAAGCCGCGTCATTCCTTTTTGCCGCTGTGACGTGCAGAAATGCGCAAGTTCATCGATCCATGTATATTGCCGTCTCCCACCCGAAAAATGTTGGGATTACACCATTTTTATTTTTTAATTGTACTACATGTGGACAAAAAACGCAATGCCTGACACGCGCGAAAAAGTGGAGTGGTTTTTCTATGAAGCATTTTGCTTTTCCTCGTCCGGCAAATCATTTTCCGGTTGCACACGCTCAATTCATGTGGTACAATGTTATTCAATAAAGATAGCGTATAATTCTCCGCAAGTGGTAACGCGGTAAAGAAAGTATGACCTGCGCAGAACGGGGGGATCAGATGAAAGCACTGGACAACAGCGTGATCCAGCTTTTTGAGGATCAGAAGATTCGCGTGGCGTGGGATGCGGAACGGGAGGAATGGTACTTTTCCATCGTGGATGTGGTCGGCGTTTTGACAGACAGCCCCGACTACAATACCGGGCGAAAATACTGGGACAAGCTGAAACAGCGTCTGAAAGAAGAAGGCAGTGAACTGGTGACGAACTGTCACCAGTTGAAAATGCAGCGTGGTTGCCGGAATGGGCAGAGCACGCCGAGAAGACTGCAAACGGGAAATGAATCCAAGCTCAGCTACCGAGAAATTCTCGGAAACTGCCGTCCACGGGCGGCATACATCTCCGAATTTGACCGCCAGACGGAAAAATATCTCAAGGGTAAATGATATGAACAACCAAGAGCAATTCGCAGAATTTCTGCACTGTTGCAGAGAACAGCGCGTAAAACTCATTCATCTTGCCGAACCGTGCCTGATCGTCAATTCATCGGCGGGCGATTTCGGGAGCATCCTCATAGAGTTTGAGCAGAGCAACTATTTCATCACATCCAAATGCCTTCCGCACCAGCCGGAGGACGAGGAAATCGATGAATTCTGCGTAAGACAATATGAGTGCCTTGCCGACCTCAAGGATGACGATCTGCTGGAGGCGGACATATACAAGACCTTGTCCAGTGAGGACGCCCCCATTTTGTTTCTCGCAGAAATGGTGGACGCCGAGGGCTTCTTCAACGGGATGGAGTGGACATATGGAGCCGATTATCTGTTCTTTCTGGTCTCTTGCCCCATCATTATAGTGTCCGCCAGAGCGGACGAGGAGCTCAAGCACCTCAACTATCCGCACCAGTTTGGAGAAAAATTTGACCCATTGCCAAATCGCGGTGAGCCTTTTGAGCTGTTCCCGGGCACTTGAGGGTGGAGGTGTACGATGAAAAAACCATTTGAATTGAACAAAGCGCTGTTTGAGGCCGTAGCAGCCTGCAACTACGATGAAGCCGAGCGGCTATGGACGCTATCCATATGACCAGCCTCACCGGCAAAGGAGCCTATCATGATCGAAACATTTGACATCGCGGGCTATGCCCGCATTTCCGTGGATGATGAGCAGGATCAAAAGAACATCTCGATTGAGAACCAGAAGGCCATCATCGAGGACTATGTAAAAACCCACTTTCCCGGCAGCACGCTGACGTTTTTTGAAGACCGTGACCGCTCCGGCTACACGTTTGAGCAGCGCGAGGGCTATCAGGAGCTGCGCCGGGGGCTGATGCGCCACAAATACGACATTCTCATCATCAAGGACTTTTCCCGTTTTTCCCGCCGCAACTCGCGCGGCCTCGTGGAGCTGGAAGACCTGCGCGACGCGGGCGTGCGCATCATCTCCATCGGCGACGGCATCGACTTCCCCAATGACGACGACTGGCTGAAGATCCAGTTCCAGTTCCTTGTGAACGAAATGCCCGTCACGGACACCTCCCGCAAGGTGCGCAGCGTTGTGAAGCGGCGGCAGAACGACGGCGAATGGATCTGCGCCGCGCCCTACGGCTATCTCGTCACCGAGGACAAGCAGTTTGAGGTCATCCCCACGGAGGCCGAGACCGTCCGCAGGATTTTCGACCTCTACAGCAACGCCGGTTGGGGCTACAAGAAAATCGCCAACTATCTCACCGATCAGGGTGTTCCCACGCCGCGCATGTCCGAGCGGATGCGCAAGGAGGCGGCGGGCAAGAAATCCAAGCGGGAGGCCAAAAACGCGTGGGCCATCGCCACGGTGCAGGGCATTCTCGACAACGATTTCTACATCGGCACGCTCCGGCAGGGCAAGTACACCCGCGCCAAGATCAACGGCAAGGAGATCAAGCGCAACGACGATGAGCATATCGTCATTGAAAACCACCATCAGGCCATCATCAACTACCGCACCTTCGCCATCACCCGCGCCCTGCGGGAAAAGCGCAGCCGCAGCAACTATCGCGGCGTGAAGATCAACGACAACGTGTACTCCGGCTTTTTGCAGTGCGGCGACTGCGGCAGTCCGCTGTTCGCCATGAGCCGCTCTGACCTCGCCCCCGCCTACACCTGCGGAACGTATCACCGGCGCGGTCTCAAGGGCTGCACCAGCCACCATATCCGCGTTGATAAGCTGGACGAGCTGCTGAAAAGCTACGTCCGCAAACTGGCGGACGGCTCTGCCGCCATGCTGACGCAGCTCAACGAGGAGCTGAAGCGCGAGACCGAGCAGGTGGCGGAAACGGAGCAGTCTGCGGACAATCTCGCCGAGGTGCTGGCCGACCTCACCGAAGAATTGAAGGTGACGAAGCGCCAGCGCATCCGGGAGATTATGAAAAAGCCCGAGCAGGAAGCATCCATCGAGGCGCTGTATGATGAGATGGAAGCAGACCTCCAGAAGAAGATCGACGGCATCCACCACCAGATCGACCTGCTGAGCGACAAGCGCAACACCATCATTCAGGTCAATCGCGTGGCCAAGACCGCCATCGACGTGTTCCGCGACATTCTGGAAAAGGACAAGCTGGAGCGGAACGATCTGGAGCTGCTGATTGACAAGATTCTCGTCTATGAAGATCATCTTGAAATTAAGCTCAAAACCGACATTGACGCGCTGCTGCGCTGCGGAACCCTCCCCGCGGAAACGGAGGAAGCCGCAAATTTTCGTGAAGGCACGGAAAATATCGAAAACACGCTGATTCAGTCCTCAAAAGGCCGCGAGGACAAGGTTTTCCGTGTCAATGTTATCAGTAACGGCGACCCGTTGGAGATCTACACGAGCAAGGACGGGGAGGTTATTTTTAAGAAGTATTCGCTCATGGGCGGCGTAGATGAGTTTGCCGCGCAGCTGTGCGACACGCTGAGCAAGTCGACCGGCACGAGCGTGGCCGTGACCGACCGCGACAGCGTCATCGCCGCGGCAGGCAGCGCGCGCCGCGACCTCATCGGCAAGCGCATCAGCCCGCAGCTCGAGCAGATCATGGAGGACCGCGGTATTTACCGCGCCGTGCCGAGCGAGCGCAGCGTGTTCGTCACCGAGTCGCTCGACCGCTACTGCGCGACCATCGCCGCGCCCATCATCTCCGAGGGCGACGCACTCGGGCTCGTGGTCTTCATCGGCACCGAGGGCGAGTCGGCCGCAGGCGAGACGGAGTACAAGCTCGCGCAGGCCATCGCAGGCTTTCTCGGCAAGCACATGGAGAGCTGAAAAAAGAGGACGGCTTTAGCCGTCCTCTTTTCCTATATAGCACCGCCTTCGTGTTGTGCATTGCAATTACTGATCGTACCACCTCTCATCGTGAATACGCAGTCCTTTCCAATATCCACAGCACCGCCATCACCATCGTCATCTCTGCAATTCGCAATGATACTGCTCTCCAAGATCAGTGTGCCGCTAGACACAGAAAAACCGCAGTTCTTATTTTGACCATCAATGGTGCCGTCAGTGCCGCTGTCCTTTATCGTTAGTGTTTTACCATCGTACACACAAAACATATCCTCGTCTGTAGCATTACAGGTCAAGGTATACCCATTCAAATCAAATGTGACGGCTCCGCTGATTGTAATTTCGCCGCTAATAGTAACATTGCCACCTAAATAGTAACTACCGTCCGACAGGTTCAAATTGGTGCCATCAAATATCGTCCAACTCTCCCAATCGTTCTCCGCCCGCGCCGCCGCTCTGGCGGCACATTGTAGAGCTTGAGCGCGCACTCCAAAAAGCGCGCGATCTTGCGCTCCACGGTAAAGTACATGTCGCACGGCACGGCCACGAACGAGCGCATCATGCCCGTCGAGGCGATCTCCATCTCGTAAAAGTCCTTGGCCTCCGCGTCCGGAAGATCGTCCCCGAAGATGCCCTCCAGCCGCTTCGCCGTGCTGCGATACAGGTATGCCGAGATTGACGACAGCGTGTAGGCCGTCACGTACAGCTTGCGCAGCGGCTCGGTCAGCTCGGCGATGTGGAGCTGGACAGCCGTCTCCACCGCGTAGAGCACGTGCCGCGCTGTGCTGCTCGGCCAGCGTGAACTGCCCGCTGAACATCCGCTTGTCAAGCTTGAGCAGCAGCGCCTCCTTACTGGGAAAGGCCCGGAAAAACGAGCTTGGCGGCATGCCCGCGGCGCGGGCGATCTCCGCGGTCGTCGTGCCCTCATATCTCTTTTCCAAAAACAGCTTTACGGCGGCGCGCAGCATCTTCTGCTGCGTCAAAAGTCCGCTCGCCTGCTTGCCGCGCAGCAGCATATCGATCACGCTCCTCAAAGTTTACTTGTGAGTGTAGTCACATAACAGCATGGTCCGCCGCTTTCCGCAAGAACGAACTGTGTAAATTTTTGCTCCTGCCTATATAAAAGAAGTGCCGGGGGCCCGCCCCCGCCCCCCCCCCACCCTCTCTTTTTTG
>ERZ859738.330-NODE-330-length-33910-cov-2.571526_pt1 | contig 33910 bp, 29 predicted proteins | sample MGYA00510122_ERZ859738 | MGnify/ENA primary metagenome ERZ859738 (study PRJEB30046, sample SAMN00715139) | human gut metagenome | study: EMG produced TPA metagenomics assembly of the A metagenome-wide association study of gut microbiota in type 2...
TATCTCTCTTTTCTTTTTTCTTAATTTTGTCCAATATCTATTGTAGCACTACAACCTGTTTGGCTCTTCGCTCCCAAAACGCTTGACAAGAAGCCTGAAAAGATTTATAATTAAAGGGAATGTACGAAATGAAATGAGGATATCAATGACTGAGAATTTTTCGGAAATAATAAATGAGGAAACCGCTCCGCAGAAGCTGCTCCAATGGTCTGGTGAATACGAAAGAACTTGCGGTCACAAGCCACTTGCCCTTATCCATTCATACGGCTGTCAGCAGAACGTCAGCGACGGTGAAAAGATAAAAGGTATGCTCTCAAAGGTGGGCTATGGCTTCACGTCCGATGTGAACGAGGCTCAGCTTATATTGTATAACACCTGCGCTGTTAGAGAAAATGCCGAGGACAAGGTGTTCGGCAAGCTTGGCGACCTTAAACATCTCAAAGAAAACAATCCCGAGCTTATTATAGGTATCTGCGGCTGTATGGCTCAGCAGAAGCACGTTGCCGAGAAGATAAAAAAGACCTATCGTCAGGTGGATCTTGTTTTCGGAACTTTTGCTTACAACGATATGTATAATATGCTGTGGGAGATAATATCAAAGCATGACAGAATTTTCAATCTGTCAGAAAATCATGTTGACATAAACGAGGACTTTTTACAGCTCCGTGATGATAAGATAAGAGCGTTCGTGCCTATCATGTATGGCTGCAACAATTTCTGCACCTATTGCATAGTGCCTTACGTCAGGGGCAGAGAGCGCAGCAGAAAGCCTGAGTCCGTTATCGCAGAGGTAAAAGCACTTGTGAAAAACGGCTATAAGGAAATAACATTGCTTGGTCAGAACGTTAATTCATACAGCTATGGTTTTCCTGAGCTTTTGAGAGAGCTTGACAAGATAGAGGGGGACTTCCGCATAAGATTTATGTCAAGCCACCCAAAGGACGCAAGCCATGAGCTTATTGACGCTATACTTGAATGCAAAAAGGTGTGCAAGCATTTGCATCTTCCTGTGCAGGCAGGCTCAGACAGGATACTAAAGCTTATGAATCGCCGCTATACCACGGCGGATTATCTGAAAATAATCGACTATGCCAGAAGCAAAGACCCTGAGTTTTCATTCACAACAGACCTTATCGTTGGCTTCCCAAGTGAAACATACGAGGAGTTCTGCGAAACTAAGGAGCTTATCAAAAAGGTAAAGTACGATAATATCTATTCTTTTGTGTATTCAAGACGAAGCGGCACAAAGGCTGCCGAAATGGAGGATCACATCTCGGATAAGCAGAAGGGTCTGTGGCTGAGAGAACTGCTTTTGGAGCAGAGAGAGGTGTCAACAGCGTGGCTTTCAAGATTTGTGGGAAGAACTGTCACCGTGCTGCCAACAGGCGAGGGCAGAACCGGCGCTGATTATCTCACAGGCAAGAGCGACGAGGATATGATCGTCGAGGTGAAAGCAGATAAAAAATATATCGGTAAATTCATTCAGGTTCGCATAACAAAGGCAATGAACTGGGCTTTGAGAGGCGAGCTTGTTGAAGATAAATAACAGCGAAAGCTGAATAATATTTAAAGGAGAATTACCATGGATGTAATTGAAATGACAAGAAAGCTTGGACAGGCTATTCAGGAAGACGAGAGATACAAGGCTTATATGGAGGCTTGTTCTATCAATGATACAGATGTTGAGATACAGAACAAAATAGGCGAGTTCAATCAGCTCCGTTCACAGCTCAGCGTTGAGATGCAGAAGCCTGATAAGGACGGCGAGAAGATGACAGCACTTGATACTCAGATCAGAGAGCTTTATGACGAGATCATGGCTATGCCTAAGATGATCGCATTTAACGAAGCTAAAGAAGTTATGGATAAGCTTCTCGGCTCTGTAAACTATATCATCTCAATGGCTGCAAACGGCGAAGACCCAATGACTTGCCCAGAGGAAGCTCCTCACAGCTGTTCAGGAAGCTGCGCATCATGCGGTGGCTGTCACTAAGACAGTATCAAAAAACGAATAACAGTCAGGGGGAGCTTATCCCCCGTCTGCCCGAATCTGAAGACCACTTCAGACTGGGGCGGATAATTTCTATAGGGATATGTGCGTGGATAAATATATGAAACGGAGTGAGTTTGAGTGGAAACCAAAGATATAGATTTTTCAAAGCTGTCACCTATGATGAAGCAGTATTTTGAAGTAAAGAACAAATATAAAAACCATATACTGTTCTACAGACTGGGAGATTTTTATGAAATGTTCTTTGATGACGCTATCATTGCGTCAAGAGAGCTTGAACTTACTTTGACAGGCCGTGACTGCGGACTTGAAGAAAGAGCGCCTATGTGCGGTGTGCCTCACCACGCCTGTGACGTTTATCTGAAAAAGCTTATAGAAAAAGGCTACAACGTGGCTATCTGTGAGCAGACCATGGACCCTGCCATGTGCAAGGGCATAGTGCCGAGAGAGGTCATAAGAGTAGTCACCCCTGGTACGCTTATCGAAAGCAGTATGCTTGATGAAACGTCCAACAACTATATCTGTGCATTTTATATGAGAGCCAAGGAAAGCGCATTGTGCCTTGCGGATATTTCCACAGGCGAGGTGCATCTATTTGAGTTTGAGGGCAAGGAAATGACAAGCTCGGCTATAAATGAGCTGTCGAGATTTTCCCCTGCGGAGATTCTTATAAATGACGCTTTTCTTTCAAATAAAGAGCTTTCAAGCTTCATAAGAGAAAAGCTCAAGACCAGCGTTCAGCTTTTGGAGGAGAACGATTTTTCCCCTGAGATACATACAGAAGAGGTGCTGAAACAGTTTTCCACAAACAGCCTTGAATCTATCGGCGTTAAGCCTGACACAGTTGCAGCATTTGCGGTGTGCGGACTTTTTGCATACATACACGATACACAGAAAGCACTGGTGGGCAGATTTTCCGAGATAATAAAGCATGACGCTGACCCTATCATGACTATCGGCTTCACTGCAAGAAGAAATCTGGAGCTTACAGAAACTCTCAGAAATAAAGAGAAAAAAGGCTCTCTCCTGTGGGTGCTTGACCATACCAAAACTTCAATGGGCAAGCGTATGCTCAAGTCCTTCCTTGAACAGCCCCTTGTCAATCCTGCAAAGATAATCGACAGACTTGACGCTGTTGAACAGCTCACAATGAAGCCTGTTGAACTTGGCGAGCTAAAAGAGATACTGGGAGGAGTCTATGACCTTGAAAGACTCATGACAAGGGTAATGTATAAGACCGCTACCCCTAGAGATCTTAAATCACTGTCGCTGACAGCACTTAAACTCCCTGAGATAAAGGAGCTTCTCAAAGGTTTTGATTCAAAGCTTCTTGCAAACTGCAACAATAAAATATCCACCCTTGAAGCTATCTCAAACCTTGTTGAGAACGCCATTGTTGACGAACCGCCTGTTAATGTCAAGGACGGCAACGTTATCAAAGACGGCTTCAACGAACAGCTTGACGGACTGAGAAATATAATCTCAGGAGGCAAGGGTATAATTGATGATATCGCAGAGCGTGAAAGAGAAAAAACGGGTATCAAAAATCTGAAAATAGGCTATAACCGGGTTTTCGGATATTATATCGAGGTAACAAAGTCTTACTATGACCTTGTGCCTGACAACTATATAAGAAAACAGACCCTTGCCAACTGCGAGCGTTTTATCACGGACGAGCTTAAAGTCGCAGAGAACACTATCCTCGGTGCAAGCGATAAGATAGCAACTCTCGAGCAGGAGATATTTGCGGAGATAAGAGATTTTGCAGCCACACAGCTTAGACTTGTGCAGGAAACTGCCACAGCAGTGGCACAGATAGACGTGCTTTGCTCATTTGCAACTGCGGCAGTGAACAATAATTATACAAAGCCTGAGATAGCCATTGACGGCATTATTGATATCAAAAACGGCAGACACCCTGTGGTCGAGCTTATGCAGAAAGACGAGGTTTTCGTGCCTAACGACACATATCTTGATCTTACAAGCAACAGAATGGCGGTCATCACAGGTCCGAATATGTCAGGTAAATCCACATATATGCGTCAGGTGGCTCTTATCACCCTTATGGCGCAGATAGGCTGTTTTGTGCCTGCGGACTATGCAAAAATATCTGTGGTCGACCAGATTTTCACAAGAATAGGCGCTTCTGACGATCTTACCGCAGGTCAGTCTACCTTCATGGTGGAAATGAGCGAGGTTGCAGATATCGTAAAGCACGCCACCAAGAACAGCCTTGTTATCCTTGACGAGGTGGGCAGAGGTACTTCCACATTTGACGGAATCTCCATTGCAAGGGCAGTGTCGGAGTATATCTCCACCAACAGATCAATGGGCTGTAAGACCCTGTTTGCAACACACTATCATGAGCTTATCAGCCTTGAAAAAGAGCTTGACGGCGTGAGAAATTTCTCTGTTGCAGTAAAGCGTCAGGGAGATAGTATCAAGTTCCTTAGAAAGATAGTTCCGGGCGGAGTTGACGAAAGCTACGGCATAGAAGTTGCAAAGCTTGCGGGTCTGCCTAACAAGATAATAAACAGAGCCAAAGAGCTTCTCGAACAGCTTGAAGCGGAAAACAAAAAGGCAAGACTTGCCGCTCAGCAGATAGAAAGCGACCAGATATCCTTTGACAAAATAAGCGACAGCATCGTTACCGATAGGCTTAGAAAAACCAACATAGACGAAATGACCGACAGCGAGCTTAGAGATTTTGTGAAAGACTTGCTGAGATATGTGTAGGCGGCAGCTGTAAAAAACTGTTCAATAAGGATAATTTTCATACAGGCGGCTTTTGGAAAGAGCCATAGAAAAGGATAGAAAAATGTCAGAAATAAAAGTTCTGAGCAAGGAAGTTTCCGAGCTTATTGCGGCAGGCGAGGTAATAGACAGACCTGCTTCAATAATAAAGGAGCTTCTTGAAAACGCAATAGACGCAGGTGCGAACGTCATAACAGTTGAGATAAAAAACGGCGGCCGCACCTATATAAGAGTGACGGATAACGGCAAGGGTATCTCAAAAGATGATCTGCCTATAGCCTTTCTTCGTCATGCAACAAGTAAGATATCAGTAAAAAATGACCTTGACAGTATTATGACCCTCGGCTTCAGAGGTGAAGCACTTGCTTCTATCTGTGCCGTATCCAAGGTAGACGTGCTTACAAAACGTCCCGAGGAGGATTACGGCACGCATTATGTTATCGAGGGCGCAGTGGAAAAGACCTGCGAGGAGTGCGGCTGTCCTGACGGCACAACTTTCGTTGTCAGGGACATTTTCTATAATGTTCCTGCAAGACTAAAGTTTCTGAAAAAGGACGTTTCAGAGGGCAATTTTGCCGCAGACCTTGTTACAAAGCTCACCCTTTCACATCCTGAGATATCATTCAAGTTCATCAGGGATAATAAAGTTGAGATATTGACAGCAGGGGACGGCAAGATATATTCCGCGGTTTATTCAGTTTATGGCAGAGATTTTGCAAACTCCATGCTTGAAGTTGACTATACATGGCAGGGTATGCACATAACAGGCTTCACTGTGAAGCCTCTGTCTGCAAAGCCTAACAGACGTTTTCAGAATTTCTTTGTGAACAAAAGATATGTGAAATCAAGGGCTTGTGCGGCAGCACTTGAAGAAGCCTACAGAAATCTTCTTATGACGGGAAAATTCCCGGCTTGTGTGCTTTATATCGATATCCCACCGAATACCATAGATGTGAACGTCCACCCGACCAAAATAGAAGTGCGTTTTTCAGACGAAAAGCTTATGCACGAGGCTGTGTTCTTTGCGGTTAAAAATTCCCTTATGAAGAATGACAGACCTAATGAGATGCACCTTGAAAACAAGCGTAATTTCACCGACAGAGAGCTTTTTGATATACCTAAAAAAGATAACAGCGTTCAGCTTAAATTCGCCATGGAGGATAATGGTCAAAAGCCTGTTGCCTCAAAGGCTGAGATTCCTGCCCCAAAGCCGCAGACAGAAAAACAGTACGAAAATTCGTACAGCTATCAAAAGCCTGCACCAACGCTTAAAACAGTCGAGAGCAGGAGCATAACTGAGGAAGAAAAAGAAAAGCTTAGCGGCAGTGATGATATGTTTCTTGCAAGCCTTGAACAGCCTGCAAAGAAAGAAACAGCCGTAACAGCCATTTCAGGCCCTGAGCCGAAGCCCCGTAAGGTGACAGTGGAGGAGATAAACAAGGCGATAAGCGAGATACCTCTCCCCGAAGAGCCGGAGGAGCAGAGCGGAGAAGCTTTCAAGTTTATCGACGCTCAAAGCTTCACAAAGAAAAAGCCTGTTTCCGTTATCGTGGAGGAGAAAGAGCCTGAAAAGCCGAAGCCTGTTGTGGTGGGCGAGCTTTTCAAAACCTATGTTGTGGCACAGGTGGGGGACGAAATGATACTTATGGATAAGCATGCCGCTCATGAGAGATATATTTTCGAGAGGATAAAAAGCGACGCCGAACAGCTTGAAACGCAAATGTTCCTAGAGCCTATCATGGTATTGCTTTCCTATGACGAGTATGACGCTCTCACCGCAAACCTCGATAAGGTGTCACAGCTTGGCTTTGAGATAGAGCCTGACGTTGCGCCAACTGTTGCAGTAAAGGGCGTGCCTATCATTCTTGGTGACGATAACCCTGCGGATATAATCAGCGAACTTGCAAAGAATTTTATCGAGAATAAACTCAATCCGCAAATAGAGCTTTTTGACGACCTCTACCATTCTATCGCCTGCAAAGCGGCAATAAAGGCGAACGATACCAACAGCGGAATAGAATTGCAGGCGCTCGTGAACGCCGTTTATGGTCAGGAAAATATCAGATATTGCCCTCATGGCAGACCTGTTATGATAACCCTCACCAAAAGAGATATCGAGTTCAGACGAGTTCTATAAAAAAATGCAGGAGGCGAAAGCTATGGAAAATAAAATACCTCTCCTTGTCATTGCAGGGCCTACCGCCAGTGGAAAGACCGCCTGCGCAGTGGAGCTTGCAAAGATATATGACGGTGAGATAGTTTCCGCAGATTCTATGCAGATATATAAGGGTCTAAGCATCGCCACTGCAAAGCCTACCAAAGAGGAAATGCAGGGTGTGCCACATTATCTTGTAGATTTTCTTGAGCCTGAGCAGGCTTTTTCCGTGGCGGATTATGTGAAGCTCGCAGGTGAGCGTATCAGAGAGATATACAGCCGTGGCAAAGTTCCTATTCTCTGCGGGGGAACAGGACTATATATAAGCTCACTTGTGAACAACGTAATCTTTGACGATACCGAAACGGACGGCTCGGTCAGAAAACGTCTTGAGGAGGAAGCCAGGACGCTGGGCGGTCACGCTTTGTGGGAAAGGCTCAGAGAGGTCGATCCCGAAACTGCTGAGAAAGTCCATGAGAACAACCTGCCAAGGGTCATACGAGGACTTGAAGTCTTTGAAACTACAGGTATACCGCTTTCACAGCATAAGGTGAACAGCCGCCGTGAGAAGTCGCCATATAACGCCTGCATTATCGGTCTTACAGCTTCCGACAGACAGTATCTCTATGACCGTATAAACCGCCGTGTTGATGTAATGGTGGAAAACGGGCTTATAGAGGAGTGCAGAGCCTTTTATGACAGCTTTACCCCTGCTACAGCTTATCAGGCGATAGGCTATAAGGAGCTTGTGCCGTATTTTGAAGGCAAAGCTGAGCTTTGTGAATGCCTCGACAAAATCAAACAGGAAAGCCGTCATTATGCCAAAAGACAGCTTACTTGGTTTAGACGAGTTGACGGAATTCAGTGGGTGGAAACAGATAAATTTGATAGTTTTCAAAAAATTATAGAAAATATCAAAAATATTATAGCCAAATCGGAAATTATGTGATATAATATAATTTGAAAGATTTTATAGTAAAAAAAGCAATACATTGCTGTAAAAATTTTTAGGAGTGTTATTTATGAATAAGAATCTTAATCTTCAGGACGTTATACTCAACCAGATCAGAAAAGACAAGATAGCGTCTACTTTTATCCTTATGAACGGCTACCAGTTCAAAGGCGTTGTAAAGGGCTTTGACAGCTATGTTGTAGTTCTCGATTGCGAGGGCAAGCAGAACATAGTTTATAAGCATGCTATCTCAACTATCGTTCCGTCAAGATATATCAACGTTCTTGACGCCGCAGGCAATTCAGATATTTAAGAGGGCAGTAAAAAATGAATTCTCTGACCGTTAAAATACTTACCGGTCTGCTTTCTGTGCTGATAATCACAACTATCGGCAGTCAGATATACAGTGCACTCACAGAGCGTCATGACACCGAGGAAGCTGTGCTTGTTACTATCAATGAGGATATTGCTTTTAAGGGCGTTGTAATCAGAGATGAAAAGGTGGTCACCTATGACGGCGGCGGAGTTTTGGATTATACCTATTCCGACGGCAGTAAAATATCTGTTGGCAATACCATAGCGTCAGTTTATTCTTCTGAGGACGCTGTTACAGCGAAAAACAAGATAAAGATACTTGAAAGCGAGATAGCCGCCCTTGAAAGAGCACAAAATCCGGGTACAACGAATTATGTTCAGCCTGAAACGCTCAAAAGCAAGATAGATAAGGAATATAAGGAGCTTCTCTCATATTCTTCTCAGGATAATTTCTCTGAGTTTGCAAAAACAAGAGAGGATATGTCCCTTGTGATGAATATTTATAATATCGTCACAAAGACCGAGCAGAGCTATGACGAAAGGATAAGCCGGCTTCAGGCGAAAGTCAAGGAGCTGGAGGAACAGACCTCAGGCTCAGGAAAAACGATCACTGCTGACGAAACAGGCTATTTTGTTTCCTATGCAGACGGCTATGAGAGCGAGCTTACTATGGAGAACGCTTCCCAGCTCACTGACAAGGATATCCAAAAGGTCATAGACCAGCCTAGTAAGGACGCACCGAACGCCATTGGCAAAATGTTTTCCGACTATTCATGCAGGATAGCAGGGATCATGGAAAACGATAAAAGGATAACAGAGGGCGCATGGCTCAGAATGACGCTCAGTACCACAAAAAACATCTATGACGTTAAGGTGGAGTCTGTTAAGCCTTGTGAGGACGATGAGAACAAAGTGGTCGTCGTGCTTTCCTGTGACAGACTTGACGAAGCTCTTGTTGAGTCAAGAGTGCAGTCTGCGGAGCTTATCTTCGACGAGTATCAGGGTCTTAAAGTTCCAAGAAGTGCGATACGTTTTCAGGGCGATCAGAAGGGCGTTTATGTGATACTCGGCAAGGATGTTACCTTTAAGAAGATCAATGTTATTTACGAGGGCGATGATTATGTGCTCTCTGAAAATACCTCAAACGAGGATTATCTGCTGCTTTACGATCAAATTTTGTTAGAGGTGGTATCAGATGAAGATGTGCAGCAAAGTAGATCAGACAGCAACGCTGTCACCTCAGGATAATTATTTTCCGGAGGTTCTTGAAAACTGTAAGGAAATATGTTATAATGTAGAGAACGCCAAAGCAAAATGGCGTAAGCCTGACGAAGAAGTCAGGATAATGGCTGTCACAAAGACAGTGCCGCCTGAAAAGGTGAATTTCGCTGTGGCTCAGGGCTTTAAGCTGTTGGGCGAAAATAGGGTGCAGGAGTTTCTTTCCAAGAAAGAAGCTTACGATAAAAGTGCAGAAGTGCAGTTTATCGGACATTTGCAGACCAATAAGGTGAAATATATAATCAATGACGTTACTCTGATACAGTCTGTCGATAACCTGAAGCTTGCTCATGAGATAAGCAGACTGGCAGTGAAGAATAATAAAACTATGAACGTCCTTGTGGAAATAAATATAGGCGACGAGGCTACTAAAAGCGGCGTTTCCGCTGAAATGGCTGAGGAGCTTGTAAGACAGACCGCAGAGCTGCCTAACGTTTCCGTAAAGGGACTTATGGCTATCCCTCCTGTTGGCTCAGGGGAGGACGTTTTTGAGAAAATGCACGGTATTTTCCTGAGGGTGAAAGAGCAGGATATACCGAACGTGTCTATGGATATTCTCTCAATGGGAATGTCTGGGGATTATGAGCTTGCCATAAAGCATGGCTCAAATTTGGTGAGGATCGGAACAAAGCTTTTCGGAGCTAGAAAATATTTGGAGGATTGAAAATGGGTGCAATGCAGAAATTAAAAAATCTCTTTGTAGGCGAAGATGAACTTGAGCAGGAGGACGCAATGTATCAGCAGCCGATGTATGAGAATAAAACAGAATACAACGAAGCACCAAAGAACACAGGTGCATATGGCAATAACGCACGTCCGGTAAGAATGGAGCAAACCACGACCTTGCAGATAGTTCTTGCAAGACCAAACGATTTTTCAGAGGTCAAGTCTATTGGCGGCGATATAAATGAAGGAAAGACAGTTCTTCTCAATCTGGAAACTGTCAAGAGTGAGGACGCAAAGAGAATACTTGACTTTATCTCAGGCGTTGCGTATGCAAATGGTGCAGACATCAAGATGATGGCTCAGAAAACTTTCGCTATCATGCCTAGAAACGTTGGCTTCTCAGGAGTTGACCTTATGAGCGAGCTTGAAAATAACGGCTACAGCTTCTAAAAATGGCTCGTGCTAAATATCAGTTTTTGCCCGACCTGTCTGAGGACGATATCCGTCTGTTAGACAGAGTGTCCGATTGGATAAGGGCGGCTGATGAAAAGTATATAACAAAGTTTTCTGCGTTTCTCGATGAAAGGCAGTGCTTGCTGTGCGAAAAGCTCATGGCGTCTGTGAAATATGAGAATTATAGGCTTTGGGGCGGATATGAAAACGCCGCAAGGCGTATGCTGTGCGTCTATCCTGAATATGGCGAGGCAGAAAGTGAGGATTTTCCTATCACCGCAATTACACTGCTGTATCGCAAAGAGGATAAAATAACTCACAGAGATATCCTAGGCTCGCTTATGGGACTAAGAATAAAAAGAGACAGCGTTGGCGACATTCTTGTGGGAGAGGGAAAGTCAGCGGTGTTCCTGCGTTCTTCTGTGGCAGGCGAGGTGACAAGCGTCCTGACGAAGGTCGGCAGAGCAGGAGTGAAGCTCCAGGAGGGCTATGACGGCAGTATACATATCGAGCAGAAAACTCAGGAAATAAGCGGTACTGTGGCTTCCATGCGTGCAGATTGTATATTAAGTCTTGCCGCAAGGATATCACGAGAAAAGTCAGCACAGCTTATAAAAAACGTGGGCATCGAAATAGACCATATGCCGAAAAATTCACCGAAAATACCTCTTGAAGAGGGCTGTACATTTTCAGTGAGAGGATACGGAAAATTCAAGCTGCTTTCAGTTGACGGCACAACAAAAAAAGACAGAATACATATAACTTTAAATAAATTTGTGTAAAGATCACGGAGGTCCTAGTATGTTAAATCCAAATAATATTAAAGGAAAAACTTTTGATACCGAGAAAAACGGTTATTCAAAAGAAGACGTAAAAGAATTTCTTGAGCAGGTAGCCGAGGATTATGCCGAAGTCGTAAAGGCAAATCAGGATACCGAAGCTAAGATAATCAAGCTCGTTGAGAAGATAAATGAGTACAGAGAGGACGAGGAAGCTATCCAGCAGGCTCTTGTCGTGGCTCAGAAAGAGTCAAATAAGATACTTACTGAGGCCAAAACTCAGGCTCACGATATGATCGAATCTGCCAAAACAGAGCAGGTAAGACTTGCAGAACAGAGTGCTTCTGAGTGTGAGAGAATAGTTAAGGAGCATAAGGAAAAGTGTGCTGAGCTTATCAGAACTAATACCGAGATAACAGAAAAGAAGATAAATGAAGTAAGAGCCGCTTATGACGAGGAGCTTGCTAAGTTTGAGAACCTCAAGGCTGAAGTAACTCAGTTCAAGGCTGACCTTACTCAGCTTTATAATAAGCAGATAAGACTTATTATGGAAATTCCTGCATTTGAGCCTGCCGAGGATACAGCAGAGGAGTATGAGGAAGAAGAAACAGTCGAGGAAGCTCAGGAAGCTGCAGAGGAGCAGGCAGAGGAAACAGCCGAGCCGGAGGAAACTGTTGAGGCTGAATCTGCACCTGTTACTGATAGTGAGCACGTTGAGAAGATACTTAACACTGGTTCTTTCGACCCTGTTATACCAAAGACAGCTCCTGCTGAGCTTAAATTTGGTAAAAATAATTAATTCAAAGGCTCTGTTTTCCGCAGAGCCTTACTGTTCATAAATGGAGTAGGGAATAGATGTTTGTAATTTCGCTTGTTATCATGGCAGTCCTCGTTGCCGCCGACCAGCTCATAAAGCTTGCTGTGACAAATAACCTGCCGCTGAACGGTCAGCCTGTCGAGGTCATAAAGTTCGGTAGCTTTAAGGTGTTCAGCCTGACACATATAAGGAACTCAGGAGCAGCATGGAGCATGATGTCAGGAAAGACTTGGTTTCTTATCGGTTTGCCTGTGGTCGTGCTTATTGCGGCTATAGTCTATATGTATAAGATACGCAAAGGCTCAAAGCTGGAGCTTGTGTCGTTGGCTATGGTGCTTGCAGGCGGTATCGGCAACCTTATCGACAGAATAAGGGTAAAAGAAGTTGTGGACTATATCAAGTTCGAGCCTATCAATTTCCCTATCTTCAACTTTGCGGATATCTGTATCGTTATCGGCGGAATTTTGTTCGTTATCTGCTTCTGCTTTTTGGACGAAAAGAAAAAGCCGATCCGTGACGATATAAAGGTCAAAGACGAAAATGACAAAGTTTGATTTTATTGCCACTGCCGAGCAAACAGGCGAGCGTATCGACAGATTTCTGTCAGCGCAGGATACAGGTCTTACACGTTCCGCTGTGCAGAAGCTTATCGAGGACGGTGGCGTCACAGTTGGCGGTAAAAAAGTATCGAAAAATTATAAGCTGCATAATGGTGACAGCGTTGAGATAATTATTCCCGACCCTGTGGAGCTTGATGTCAAACCACAGGATATCCCCGTGGAAATAGTTTATGAGGACAGCGAGCTGCTTGTGGTGAATAAACCTAAAGGCATGGTGGTGCACCCTGCCGCAGGCAATCCAGATGGCACTTTGGTGAACGCATTGCTTTATCATTGTCAGGGCAGGCTTTCTTCAATAAACGGCGTCATTCGCCCTGGGATAGTCCATAGGATAGACAAAAATACAAGCGGTCTGCTGATCGTTGCCAAGACCGACAGTGCACATAACTTTCTTGCGGCTCAGATAAAAGAGCATAGCTTTACAAGAGAGTATGAAGCTGTACTCACAGGCGGTCGTCTAAAGACCCCTACCGGCACAGTTGACGCACCTATCGGCAGAAGCAAATATGACAGAAAGAAAATGTGCGTGACAGAGCAAAACTCCAAGCACGCAGTTACCCATTATGAGGTACTGGAGGAGTTAGGTCAGTGCTCGCTGGTGAAATTCCGCCTTGAAACAGGCCGAACCCACCAAATAAGAGTACATTCCGCATATATCGGTCACCCTGTCTACGGCGACGATGTTTACGGCAAAGCTGTAAAGGGAATCGAGGGGCAGTGCCTCCACGCAAAGAAAATTGGTTTTATACACCCTGCGACCAAGGAATATATGGAGTTTGACAGCGAACTGCCCGATTATTTTCAGGCGGTGCTGAAAAAGCTCAGAGCAGGGAATTGACCCACGGAAGTGATTTTATGTTTGAAGATATATCAAAAGTCCTGCTTATAACGGATATGGACGGAACTTTTCTCCCCGCAAGCAAGATACCTACCCCGAAAACTCTCGCCGCTGTCAAGCGTTTTGAAGAGGCTGGGGGCAGATTCTCTATCGCTACAGGCAGAGCCATTCAGGCGGCTAAACAGTATTTTGACATGGTGAATGTGAATTGTCCTATCATAATGTCAAACGGCGGAATGGTCTACGATATCCATACGAAAGAGCAGATATATAACGTTTTTCTGCCAAGCTTTGCGGCTGATATCGTCAAGGAGATACTTGCCGATAATCCTTATGTTGGCTGTGAAGTGCTTACTGTCAACGAGGTCTATGTGCCAAGCATGACGCCTATGGAAAAGCGCCATAACGAGATCTGTAAGCTCATTCCCGTTCAGTGTGACGTTGACGAGATACCTGACAAGAACTGGTATAAGGTGCTTTTTGCAGTTGAGCCTGAGCGTATGGACGAGCTTATAAACTATGTGGCAAAAAAAGGCTATAAAGGTGTAGATTTTGTGCGTTCAAGTATCGAGTATTATGAGATACTTCCACAGAATATATCAAAAGGTACGGCTCTTGAGGAGTTGAGAAAAGCTTGTGGCATGGAGGATTTTACTTTCGTGGCTGCAGGCGACTATAATAATGATATTGAACTTCTTCAAGCAGCTGACGTGGCATATTGCCCGTCAAATGCGGCAGAGGAGGTCAAAAAGGTTGCGGATAAGGTCTTTGAGCAGTCCTGCGAGGAGGATTTTATTGCCGCAGTCATAGATGAAATTTTTGAAAAACTGAAGAAATAATATTTTTTGGAGGTCAAAAGTATGGACGAAACATTAAAGAAACAGCTTGAGATCACAGCCTGCAAAGTTCGTCTTGGAATACTCGAGGGAGTATTCAACGCAAAGTCGGGTCATCCGGGCGGATCGCTCTCTATCGCAGATCTGCTCACGTATCTTTATTTTGCCAAGATGAACGTATATCCTGATAAGCCGGAAGAGCCTGAGAGAGATAGACTCGTGCTTTCAAAGGGCCACACAGCACCTGCACTCTATGCAACTCTTGCAGAAAAAGGCTTTTTTCCAAAGGAGGAGCTGAAGTCTCTCAGACATATCGGTGCAATGCTTCAGGGTCACCCTTGTATCTCTATCCCCGGCGTAGATATGTCCTCCGGATCCCTTGGACAGGGCATTTCTGTAGCATGTGGTATGGCGCTGTCAGGAAAGCTCACAAGCGATACCTATAAGGTGTATACTATCCTTGGCGACGGTGAGATCGAAGAGGGTCAGGTATGGGAGGCTGCAATGTTCGCCGCTCATTATAAGCTTGATAACCTCGTTGCTGTTGTGGATAATAACGGACTTCAGATCGACGGAAAGATAGAGGACGTAATGTCGCCATATCCTATCGTTGACAAGTTTGCAGCATTTGGCTGGCACGTTATCACAGCCGACGCTCACGATTTTGACTCTCTCGAAAAGGCATTCAACGAGGCAGAAACAGTCTGCGGTCAGCCTTGCGTTATCGTAATGAAGAGTATCAAGGGCAAGGGCGTTTCATTTATGGAAAACAACGTTTCATGGCATGGTTCAGCACCTAACAAGGAGCAGTATGAGCAGGCTGTGGCAGAAATAAACGAACAGCTTAAAAGTCTGGAGGGTTAAGCAATGGCAGAATTGAAGAAGAAAGCTACAAGAGAAAGCTACGGCGAGGCTCTTGCAGAGCTTGGCGATAAGTACGATAACCTCTATGTTTTTGACGCAGACCTTGCTGCTGCAACAAAAACAGGTATATTCAAGAAGAAATTCCCTGACAGATTTTTTGACTGCGGTATCGCCGAGTCAAATATGATGGGCGTTGCAGCAGGTATGGCTGCAACAGGCAAGATACCATTTGCTTCTACATTTGCAATGTTCGCCGCAGGCAGAGCATTTGAGCAGGTAAGAAACTCTATCGGTTATCCTCACCTCAACGTGAAGATAGGTGCAACACACGCAGGTATCTCTGTAGGCGAAGACGGTGCAACACATCAGTGCAACGAGGATATCGCTCTTATGAGAACTATCCCTGGCATGGTGGTAATAAACCCTGCCGACGACGTTGAAGCAAAGGCTGCCGTTGAAGCCGCTATCCTCCATGAAGGTCCGGTTTATCTCCGTTTCGGCAGACTTGCCACACCTGTTTTCAACGACCCTGAAACATATAAGTTTGAGCTTGGCAAGGGCGTTAAGCTCCGTGACGGCAAGGATATAGCCATCGTTGCAACAGGTCTTATGGTTTATGAAGCTATCGAGGCTGCAAAAACACTGGCAGCCGAGGGCATCGAAGCAACAGTTATCAATATCCACACTATCAAGCCAATCGACGAGGATATCATCGTTGAGGCTGCAAAGAACACAGGACTTCTTCTTACAGTTGAGGAGCATAGCGTTATCGGCGGACTTGGCTCAGCCGTTGCAGACGTTCTTGCAGCAAGACACCCTGCAAAGCTTGTTAAGATCGGCGTTAATGACGAGTTCGGTCACTCAGGCCCGGCAGTTGATCTTCTTAAAGAATATGGCCTCTGCGCAGACAATATCGTTGCAAAGGCAAGAGATGCTGTTAAGGCAAAGTAATAAAAGCAAACGGACGGATATCTTCCGTCCGTTTTTTTGTACACAAAAAAAAGACACGCTTACGATCTTGTAAACGTGTCTTTTATTATGCTTTTACAGTGCCTGCATGAGTGTCGATAATGTTGTTTATACATATGTAAAGATAAGGCTTAAGTTCGCCAATGTCCACAGGCTCGTTGTAAAGTATGGACGAGTAGCAGGTAGAGCTTACAAGCTCAACTATCATGAATATCATGACCTCAGGCTGAACAATATTATATGGAGCGTCAGCAAGCATAGCGTCATAAATGTTGCGGAAGTCGATGTCATCGTCCTTTATAGGCGACGTAAGAGCATGCTTGAAAACGCCCCAGCTAAGATTCTTTGCAATAAAAGTCAAAAGCGACTTGTTCTCGTTTAGCTGGTTGATGATGTTGTCAACAATAAAAATAATTCGTTCGTTAAAGGTGAGCTTCTTGCCGCTCGCATTTAATGCCTCGATAGCGTTTCTAAAAAGCTGTGACGACTTGTGAGAAACAAGCTTGTTTCTTATGTCATATTTGTCCTTAAAATAAAGGTAAAACGTTCCTTTAGCAACACCGGCGTTGTTCACAATGTCTGAAATAGAGGTCTTGCTCACTCCCTTGGTGGTAAAAAGACTAAAAGCCGTGTTAAGCAGAGAGTCCTCCTTTACCTTTTTATTGGTATCAAGCTTGCCCATTTTAACACGTCCTTCCTTATTATAATATACAATTTGTATGCCACATATACACAGGTTTACTGTGGTTGACCTTAAATCTATTATAATACAAAACCGTCTCAAAGTCAACTGAGCAAAATGACCAATAGTCAGTTGTGACCGTTGGTCATTTTGTGCAACTCTACAAAAAGAATGACTAATGGTCATTTTGCTATTGACTGTTGGTCATTTTTGATGTATACTATGAATTGTTAAAAGACCGAAAGGTCAAAACTATGTGAAGGGAATGACATTTGATGCAGAAATTTGGCAGAGGAGTTGTAAAGCTCCGAGTACCGATACTCATAGTCAGCGTTCTGCTGCTGATACCGTCAATATTCGGATTTGTCAGCACAAGAATAAACTATGATATTCTTTCATACCTCCCGTCAGACATTGAAACCATGAAAGGTCAGGATATAATGCTTGACGAGTTCGGCAAGGGTGGCTTTTCGCTGGTAATGCTTGACGGCATGGACGATAAGGACGTTGAAAAGGTCAAGGAGAAGATCGAAAAGGTAGACCACGTTTGCGATGTTCTCTGGTATGACACCTTGGCAGACGTTTCACTTCCAAAGGAAGTTCTTCCTGATGATATTTACGATTTCTTCAATACAGATAACTCCACAATGATGGCTGTCTTTTTTGACGAAGCGACCTCCGCTGACGGCTCACTTGAAGCTGTCAAGGAGATAAGAAGCATCGCAGGCGAGCAGTGTTTCGTAAGCGGTATGTCGTCAGTCGTTGAGGATATCAAGGATCTGACAATGCAGGAAGCTCCGATGTATGTTGTTATCGCAGTAATACTTACAAGTATCATACTTGCACTTACAATGGATTCGTTCCTTATCCCACTGTTCTTTATGCTCAGCGTGGGCATGGCGATAATCTATAACATGGGAACGAACTTCATACAAGGCGAAATATCGTTCATCACCGAAGCTCTTGCAGCCGTGCTTCAGCTTGCGGTAACGATAGACTACTCGATCTTCCTGTGGCACAGCTACAAAGAGGAGAAAGAAAAGCACCCTGGTGACAACAAAGAGGCTATGGCAGTCGCCATCGGCAAAACTATCACCTCAGTTGTTTCAAGCTCCATAACAACAGTTGCAGGCTTCCTTGCACTTTGCTTCATGAGCTACGAGCTTGGCATGGACATGGGTACCGTAATGGCAAAGGGCGTTGTTATCGGCGTTATCTGCTGCATAACAGTTCTCCCGTCAATGATACTTGTCTTCGATAAGGCACTTGAAAAAACAATGCACAAAGACCTTGTTCCAAGCCTTGAAAAGCCTTCAAAGTTCATTATCAAGCACCATGCAGCATTTATCGTACTCTTTATAGTTGTACTTATCCCTGCCGTATATGGTCAGATAAACACCAACGTTTATTATAACCTGACAGATACTCTTCCAAAGGATCTCAACAGTGTTATCGCAAACACAAAGCTAGATGAGGAATACAACATGGCAACGACCCATATGCTCCTGGTTGACGCCGATATGAAGCCAAAGGAAGTAAACTCTATGCTCGACGAAATGGGCAAGGTTGATGGTGTAAGCTTCTCAATGTCACTGGATACTCTTATCGGTCCGTCTATTCCTCGTGAGATAGTTCCTGAGTCAGTAACAAAGATACTCAAGAGCGACAAATGGCAGCTCATGCTGGTCGGCTCTGAATATAAGGTAGCTTCTGATGAAGAGAATGCCCAGATAGATGAGCTTAGCAAGATACTTAAATCCTACGATAAGGACGGAATGCTTATCGGTGAGGCGGCTGCTACTAAAGACCTTATCGACATAACAGACCACGACTTCAAGGTAGTAAACGTAGTTTCTATCGCCGCTATCTTTATCATCATTCTTATTGCGCTCCGTTCAGTTTCGCTGCCTATCATTCTGGTAGCCGTTATCGAATTTGCTATCACAGTAAACATGGGTGTTCCGTGCTTTACGAATACCACAATACCGTTCATAGCGTCGGTAGTAATCGGTACTATCCAGCTTGGTGCAACAGTTGACTATGCTATCCTTATGACAACAAGATATAAGACCGAGCGTAACGCAGGCAAGGATAAGCATGAAGCTGTTACTATCGCTCTCAGTACTTCCATGAAGTCTATCATGGTCAGCGCACTTGGCTTCTTCGCTTCAACATTCGGCGTTGGCGTATATTCAAGCGTAGATATGATCTCACAGCTTTGTACGCTCATGTCAAGAGGTGCAATAATCAGTATGATAACTGTTATCTGCATACTTCCTTCAATGCTTATGCTGTTCGATAAGGTAATAATCAATACAACAATGGGCATGAAGAAAAAAGAAAATAAGCTTTATAAGCTTCCTGAAATTCACTAATACGTAAAGGAGATATAGTTATGAAAAAGTATTCAAGAGTTCTTGCAGGCATACTTGCCGTACTTCTTTCCGCAGGCTGCACAGGCCTTTATGCAGCAGCTCAGTCAGACAGCTCTTCCGCTGCCGACAGCACTGCCTCAACAACAAAGAGCGAATCAGATAAAAAAGATACAAAAGGTACAAAGAAAGCTGATAAGTCTGACAGTGATACAGAAAAGCAGGCTAAGGAAGAAACAGTTTATGTTATCACTGACGCTTCCGGCAACAAGACAAAAACAGTCGTTTCCAACTGGCTGAAAAACCCACAGGGCGTAAAGAAGCTGGAGGACGTTTCCGACCTGACAAATATCGAGAATGTTAAAACAGACGAGGGCTTTACAGCCAATGGTGATAAGCTCACATGGGATACCGAGGGCGGAGATATCTACTATAAGGGCTATACCGATAAGGCACTCCCGGTTGATGTAAAGGTAACATATACCCTTGACGGCAAGGAGATAAAGCCTGAGGATCTCGCAGGCAAGAGCGGTAAGCTTACAGTAAGATATGACTATACGAACAACGATAAGAAAACTGTCAAGATAAACGGCAAGAAAACAGATATCTATGTTCCATACCTTATGGCAACAACAGCTATCCTTGATACTAACGTTTATTCAAACGTTGAAGTAACAAATGGCAAGCTCATTTCAGACGGAAGCAGACAGATACTTATAGGCGTTGCAATGCCTGGCCTTACAAAGAGCCTTGATCTTCAGGATAACGAAGATATCGAGATACCGGAGTACGTTGAGTTCACAGCAGACGTAAAGGACTTCGAGTCAACGACCTCTCTCACAGTCGCAACATCTGACATCTTCTCAAAGCTTGACCTTAGCGATATCGGTGATGCTGACGATCTTCAGGATAAGCTTGATGAGCTTTCTGATGCTACAGATGAGCTTGTAGACGGCACAGCAGAGCTTTACGCAGGCATCAAGAAGCTGTCCGATTCCTCAGGAACACTTATCACAGGTATCGACAAGCTTTATTCAGGCTCTAAGTCACTTGACGATGGTGCAAAGACACTTAACAGCGGTGCAACAAAGCTTCGTGACGGAGCAAAGACCCTTGATTCTTCCACAGGCGAGCTTATGAGAGGTATCTCCACAGCTCACAGCGGTTCAACAGCCCTCCTCGGTGGTTTCGATCAGGTAAACAGCGGTATGTCAACTTTGAAGAACGGCTCATCATCACTTTCAAGCGGACTTTCACAGGTATCCTCAGGCGCACAGCAGGTAAATAATGGTGCTGCAAGCCTTGCCGCAGGCACAAATAAGCTTGTTACAGGCGTAGGCGACCTCCAGGCAGGCTCTAAAAACCTTGCCGCAGGCACAAAGCAGACCTATGACGGTTCAACTGCACTGAAAAAAGGCGTTGCAACACTTAATGCAGGCGTTTCCACACTCTATGAAAAGGTGCAGTCACTCCCTGCAAGCGTTGAACTTCTTTCAAATGGCATAACAAAGGTAGATAACGCACTTACACAGTCTATCGCATACGACCAGCAGGTACTCGCAGGACTTGAGCAGCTTCTCGGCAATTACGAAGAAGGCTCAGCAGAGTATACGAGCATAAGCAATATGATAGCAGCCGTAAATGGCTCTATCCAGTATCAGCAGGGCGCACAGAGCGGCCTTGGCGATGTTTCAACAGGTGTCGGCACAATGGCAACCGAGGGCAAACAGCTTGTTGACGGTGTAACTCAGATATACAATGGTCTTAACGATAAGAAGAAAGGTCTTGTCGCAGGTGTTGATAATTTGAATACAGGACTTAAAACAGTAAACGAGGGTGCTTCCGCACTTAAAACCGGTATCGGCACACTTGCTAAGTCCAGCAAGGAGCTTAACAATGGTGCAGCTACACTCTCCGCAGGCACAAAGAACCTCTCCGCAGGAGTAAGCTCAGCACAGGCAGGCGCAAGCAAGCTTGATAAGGGTGTTGACAGCCTGAACTCAGGCGTATCAAAGCTTTCAAACGGTGCAAAAACTCTTGACAGCGGTCTTGGTCAGCTTGACAACGGCAGCAAGCAGCTAAAAGACGGTACTGCAACACTCTATTCATCACTTGTAGAGCTTGCACAGGGTACAACAACACTTTCAAGCGGCAGTGCAGAGCTGTTCAGCGGTATCGGTCAGCTCAAAGACGGCAGCTCACAGCTTTCATCTGGTGTTAAGAAGCTTGAAAGCGGCGCAAAGACCCTTAAAGACGGCATGGCTAAGTATAAGGACGAGGGCATCGGCAAGCTCCTTGACGTCTACAACAATGACCTCAAGGGACTTATCGACAGACTTGACGCTCTCAAGACAGCAGCCGAGGATTCAACAACATTCTCAGGCGCAGCCGATGGCGTTGAAAGCTCAGTTAAGTATATTTACGAAACTGCGGCTATTGAAAAAGCAGACGAGTAATTTTTACTTCCCACACATAGCAAAGACCCCCTTGGACAGAAATGTCCGAGGGGGTCTTTGTATTTATAAATGTATTATCTGTACAAAAAAACGGACGGAATCTCTCCGCCCGTTTTATATATCCTACTGTCTTAGATAAACGCCGTTTTCTTCGATGTAGTCCTCCATGTCCTGCTTGTATTCAAGATCAAGAGAATCTTTAGGAAGTGCTTTCAGTGCTTTCTGACCAATGTCTTTTCTGAAATGCTCTCCCTCGAACTTTATCTTGGAAACAGCCTCGTAAGACTTGTCAAGTGCGCCCTGAAGCGTGTAAGCATTGCAGGTAACGCCCAGAACACGACCGCCGTTTGTGTAGAATTTGCCGTTCTCGTACTTGGTGCCTGCGTGATAAATAAACGCTCCGTCTACCTGACCCTTGTCGTCCATACCGAACATCTCGATACCCTTTTTGTACTTAACAGGATATCCTCCGCTCGCCATAACAACACAAGTGCAGTAACCCGACTTCCAGCCGATCTTGACATCAGCCAGCCTGTGTTCATAAATAGCCTCAAATATCTCGCAAAGATCACCCTCCAGCATAGGAAGAACGACCTGCGTTTCAGGGTCGCCGAAACGGCAGTTGTATTCAATTACCTTTGGACCATTAGGGGTGAGCATAAGTCCGAAATACAAACAGCCCTCAAAAGTCCTGCCCTCAGCATTCATTGCATTGATAGTCGGCAGGAAGATCTTCTCCATGCACTCCTTGGCAATGTCCTCAGTGTAGTAAGGGTTAGGTGCAACAGTACCCATTCCGCCTGTGTTCAGACCCTTGTCGCCGTCCAACGCTCTCTTGTGATCCATTGAAGAGATCATAGGAACAACAGTCTTGCCGTCAGTGAATGAAAGCACAGAAACCTCAGGACCTGTGAGATATTCCTCCACAACGATAGTGGAACTGCTCTCACCGAACTGCTTGTCGTCTATCATGGAGTGTATAGCCTCCACAGCCTCTTTCTCACTCTCCGCCAGAATAACGCCCTTGCCAAGTGCAAGTCCGTCAGCCTTTATAACAGCAGGGTATGTGTTCTGTTCCTTGACATATTTTATAGCGTCCTCACTGTTTGTGAACACCTCGTATTTGGCTGTAGGAATATTGTATTTCTTCATAAGATCCTTAGAAAAGACCTTTGAACCCTCGATTATAGCCGCATTTTTCTTAGGGCCAAAGGTCTTGAAACCCTCAGCCTGCAAAGCGTCTACCATTCCAAGTACAAGCGGATCGTCAGGTGCAACAGCCACCATGTCTACTTTAAGCTTCTTTGCCAGAGCCACAACGCCCTCGATATCCGTTGCCGCAACATCAAAACATTCTGCATAGCGTGAAATGCCACCGTTTCCGGGTGTGCAGTAAAGCTTTCCTACCTTAGGGGACTCCGCAAGCTTCATAACGATAGCGTGTTCACGTCCGCCTCCGCCAACAACTAATATGTCCATTTTCAGACCTCCTCAGTGTGTTTTTCCAATTATAACAATACCGCACACCTATGCTGTGCGGTATCGTCATTTATTTACTTCGTATATTATTACTTAAGCTCAAAGCTGTCAAGAACTGTCTTGAACTCGTCAGAAAGCTTGCTGTAAGCGTTCTCGCTTGCACCATATGTGATAACAACAAGGTTGCCGTTGTCAGAAGTGATTATCTGATTGAGCAGTACCTTCTGTGAGCCGATCTCGCCTGTTACGTCAACAATGTAAGCGTCCTTGCCTGCAAACTTATCTTCCTTGTCGTTTGTAACAGTGTAGCCGTCCATGGAATTATATGTTTGCTTGATCTGGTCAGCATAATCACTTGCTGTAAGACCATTGAGCAGATCGTTTGACATTGAGATAACGTTGATAGAAGCAGACTCAAGCTCAGCATCATCGCCTGCGTCAGCGTATGTGAACATTACGTCAACACCAGCGGACTCCTGCATTGCCCACTTCTTTGAGTCGATCTTGAAAGTATACAGATCGCTCGTGTAAACATTATCCTTATAAGTTCCCTCAGCCTCGTCACCGGTGCTTGTTGTGTCGTTAGCAGAAGTTGTTGTGTCAGCAACTGACTCCTCAGGTGCAGCAGTTGTAGTTGTTGTGTCAGCCTTAGACTCGACAGCAGGTGCGGCTGTAGTTGTAGTAGTTGTTTTAGCCTCAGCCTTTGACTCACTGCTTGAATCGCTTGACTCTGAGCAGCCTGTAACTGCAAATACCATTGACAGTGCCATGAGTGATGCAAGTAACTTTTTCATAATAAATTTCTCCTTTTCTTCTTGACCTTTATTGTTTTGCATTAATGCACAGAAATTAGTGATGGAATAATCTTATTCCAGTGAATGCCATTGCCATGTTGTACTTGTTGCAAGTCATGATAACATGATCGTCCCTGATAGATCCGCCCGGCTCGGCAATGTAAGCCACACCGCTCTTTTTAGCTCTCTCGATGTTGTCGCCGAATGGGAAGAAAGCGTCAGAACCAAGGCAAACGCCTGTGTTCTTTGCAAGCCATTCCTTCTTTTCAGCCTCAGTTAGCACCTCAGGCTTTACCTTGAATGTGTTCTGCCATACGCCCTCAGCCAGTACATCATCATGCTCGTCAGAAATGTAAACGTCGATAGCGTTATCTCTGTCAGGACGTCTGATGTTGTCCACAAACTGAAGTCCCAGAACCTTTGGGTGCTGTCTGAGCCACCAGATGTCAGCCTTGTTTCCTGCAAGTCTTGTGCAGTGTATTCTTGACTGCTGACCTGCACCGATTCCGATAGCCTGACCGTCCTTTACATAGCAAACGCTGTTAGACTGTGTGTATTTAAGTGTGATAAGTGAGATAACAAGATCAGTTTTCTTGTCCTCAGGTATCTCCTTGTTGTCTGTCACGATATTTGTGAGCATATCGTTGTCTATTTTCAGCTCGTTTCGACCCTGTTCAAAAGTTACGCCGAAAACCTGCTTTCTCTCAATAGGTGCAGGAACATAGTTCTCATCTATCTTGATAATGTTGTATGTACCCTTTCTCTTTGACTTGAGTATCTCAAGAGCCTCGTCAGTGTAGCCCGGTGCAATGATACCGTCAGAAACCTCTCTTTGGATCATCTTTGCAGTGCAAGCGTCGCACTCGTCAGAAAGTGCGATAAAATCACCGTATGATGACATTCTGTCAGCACCTCTTGCTCTCGCATAAGCGCTTGCAAGTGGAGTAAGCTCGCCCAGATCGTCAACAAAATATATCTTCTTTTCGACCTCGCTCAAAGGCTTGCCGATAGCAGCGCCCGCAGGTGAAACGTGCTTGAAAGAAGTTGCCGCACACATACCTGTTGCCTTTTTAAGCTCTCTTACCAACTGCCAGCCGTTGAATGCGTCAAGCAGATTGATGTAACCGGGCTTGCCGTTGAGTACCTCGATAGGAAGATCCTTTCCGTCCTCCATAAATACTCTTGACGGCTTCTGGTTAGGGTTGCAGCCGTATTTTAAAAGCATTTCATTTGCCATAATTTTTACCTCCGTTATATTTTATGAATAGTCCCTTTGCATCAGTCCATTGCAAATAATGCCACTCCTGCCATTACCGCCACAATAAGCACCGCAATAAATGACATATAGAAAAGCAGTATCAGCCTGCCTTTGCCTTTCTCTTTTACGTCCCACTTTTTTGACGGAATAGTAGGTCTTGTAACGCCCAGTATTATCGGTACAATGAGCATATATCCCAGTGTAAAGAGAATAAGGTTTATGCTTGGCGTTTCGTCTTGATTTTTCATAAGCATAAAAACAGGTATCACAAGTTCAGCGTGGGCGACCGACATAAATATACGCCATATCCTCCGCTGCTTTAGCTTTCTGTCCCTTACGCTGTTGAGTGCCTCCTCCGAGGCTTTTCTTTTAAGGAACTCCTCCTGCCTCAGCCTTACCTCTTCAAGCTTTGCCTCGTCAACTATCTTGACAGTTCTCGTGCCGTCATCAATGTAGTTCTGAGTGCCGCAGTAAGGGCAGTAGACGATCTTTTTATCCTCCTCAATGGTTATCTCGCCGCCGCAGTGTTTGCATTTAAGTGCGATAAGCTCCAAATTACTTCCCCCCCGACTATTTCAAATACTTCAAGTAAATTTTACCCACAGCGAAGAAAATCACCGTGAACGTTATGTAAAACAGTACCGCAGTCTTTATTCTGCTCAGCCCTCCTGCGTTTCTCGGCTTGACCACCGCCAAAAGTATCGGAAAGCCTATCCAAACGCATATTGCCGCAATTATGGCGAATACCGACTGATACATAACAGCACCGCTGAACAGCAGTGTAAAAACAACGTGCAAAACAATGGAAAGAATTATCCAACCCTGTCTTTGTGATGCAGACTTGTATCTGCCCCTGTCCTCTTCGTTTTGGAGCTTTCTGTCAAAGTCTGAGACCTCTTTGTTGAGCTTTATTTCTCTGAGCCTTGCCTCGTCGATAACGTTGATTATCCTGTTGCCGTCATCAAGAAGTATCTGTGAGCCGCAGTATTTGCAAAACGTCCGCTTTTGTCCCTCGTGGACCTCGCCGTTGCATTTGGGACATCTTAGAGCAACTAACTCCATTTTTCAAACTCCCTGTCTATGATCTTTTGCTTACTTGCTGTATTTGTTTACTATCTTAGAAACAGCCTTGCCGCTTGCAATGTCAATGTATCTTACAAACAGCGATACCTTGTTGTCCTCGTTGAGTGCTTCCCAAAGCTTGCCCGTGAACTCTTCGATATCGTTCGGTATCTCCACCTTCTTAGGCTCGCCCTCAAAGCTTGGCAGAGGATTGCCGTCACCCATGTAAGTGTGGATAAAATGACCCACGCCGTCAAGAGGGTTGGTGTATGTGTAAGTAAATCTCTCGCAGCAGTCAGGGTTGCCGTCAGCGGACTTGAGTATGCTCATAGCATAATTATATGCGCCGTTCTCAACGTGCATGATACCTGAAATACGAGGAGTGTAGTTTGGAGCGTCGTCCTCATACTCTCTCGTCCTCAGTGACTGCTCAAAAGTCTGCTGCTTGTCCATAAGCTCGTAGATAGTGTCCGTCTGATCGCCGTTTGTAACGATAGTCTTGTTTCCAAGCACACGAACAGGGGAGTATATAATAAGGTGTGGGTCAGAAAGCTTGCTAGGGTCAGCAGCTTCTGTCTTGATGCCGTCATCAGTTTCTGTGAAAACTCTGTTTCTGGAATTAACACTTCTGCCCATGATAAAATAAGCAGTCACAGCACTCTTTCCGTCAGCAGACTTGCCTATAACGATACCTCTGCCCGGATATGAGTTGCTTTTAAGCTCGTCATAAATATTAAGGGTCTTCATATCTTGTCCTCCATAATTTTTCTCAGTCTTTAAGGTCAACGTAAGCTTTGCCGTCCTTAATGCTTATCCTGTCCTCGCAGAACAGCGAAACCGCCTTAGGCAAAAGCTTCCATTCAACGTTTTCCATTATCTTCTTCTGTAAGCTCTCAGGCGTTTCGTCATTGGCTACATCTACAGCGCCCTGCAAAATAATAGCTCCGGCGTCAGCCTTTTCGTTTACAAAATGTATAGTCGCACCCGATACCTTAACGCCGTATTCCAAAGCCTTTTCATGAACTTTAAGTCCGTAAAAACCCTCGCCGCAGAATGACGGTATCAGTGCAGGGTGAACGTTTATTATCCTGTAAGGATAAGCCTTTGTAACGCATTCGTCAAGAATGACCATAAATCCGGCCAGCACGATAAGGTCAGCACCTTGTCTGTTAAGCTCCGCCAGAATAGCCTCGCTGTAACTCTTGCTGTCAGCATATTCCTTTCTCGGAATAACGACAGTGCCGATACCTGCATTTTTCGCCCTCTCAAGAGCGTAAACACCCTCTTTCGAGGATATAACGCAGGTTATCTTGCCGTTTTTTATAATGCCGCTTTTTTCAGCGTCAATAAGCGCCTGTAGGTTTGTTCCGCCGCCCGAAACAAGAACGCATATCTTCTTCATATCTCTTTACCCTTAGCAGATGATAACGCCCATGTCAGAATCGACCAGCTCACCCAGAACGTAAGCTTCTTCGCCTGCCGCCCTGACAGCCTCTATCGCCTTGTCAGCGTCAGCCTTGTCAACAACAACTGTCATACCAACGCCCATGTTGAATGTGTTGAACATATCTCTCTCAGGAATGTTTCCTGTCTTTGCGATAACGTCGAAAATAGGAAGCACCTGAACGTCGCTTCTTGCTATCTTAACTGAAAGACCGCTTGGAAGTGAACGTGGAATGTTCTCATAGAATCCGCCGCCTGTGATGTGAGATATAGCCTTTACCTTAACAGAGTCAAGCAGGCTCATAACAGCCTTTACATATATCTTAGTAGGTGTGAGAAGTGTCTCGCCAAGTGTCTTGCCAAGCTCGTCATAGTGAACAGAAAGAGTCTTTTCGTCAACGCTGAATACCTTTCTTACCAGTGAGAAGCCGTTTGAGTGAACACCGCTTGACTTGATAGCTATCATAACGTCCCCGGCCTTCTGAGTGCTTGGGTCAAGTATCTTGTCTTTGTCAACAACGCCAACAGAGAATCCTGCAAGGTCATATTCGTCAACAGGGTAGAAACCGGGCATCTCAGCCGTTTCGCCGCCGATAAGCGCACAGCCTGACTGTACACAGCCCTCAGCAACACCTGAAACTATCTGAGCTATCTTCTCAGGATAGTTCTTGCCAACAGCGATGTAGTCAAGGAAAAACTGTGGCTTTGCACCGCAGCAGATAATGTCGTTTACGCACATTGCCACGCAGTCGATACCAACTGTGTCATGCTTGTCCATAAGGAAAGCTATCTTGAGCTTTGTGCCAACGCCGTCTGTGCCTGAAACGAGAACAGGCTTTGTGATACCTGTCATGTCAAGCTCAAACAGACCGCCGAAGCCGCCGATGCCGCTGAGAACACCGCTCGTCATGGTCCTTGCAACGTGCTGCTTCATAAGCTCAACTGCCTTGTAGCCTGCCGTTACGTCAACGCCTGCTTCCTTGTAGCTGTTTGAAAAACTGTTTGTATTCATGATAAAATATCCTTTCAGTTATTTACTTCTTTTCCGATATCTTCGATTCAAATTTGTCCTTAGGCATATCCTTAGGAACTTCGATAGGGTATTTCTCTGTAAAGCAGCCTACGCAGAAATCGCACTTTGAATTTCCCGCAAGCTTTTTAACGCTTTCAACACTGAGATATCCCAAGCTGTCTGCACCGATATATTCGCATATTTCTTCATTGGTCATCTTGCAGGCGATAAGATTTTCCTTGCTGTCTATATCCGTTCCGAAATAGCATGGTGCAATGAATGCAGGGGAGGAGATACGAACGTGAACTTCCTTTGCACCTGCGTCCCTCAGCAGCTTGACGATACGTCCCGAAGTCGTTCCTCTGACGATACTGTCGTCTATCATAACGACCCTCTTGCCCTTAACAGTGCTTGAAATAGCGTTGAGCTTTATCTTGACAGAGTTCGTCCTCTCTGTCTGGCTAGGCTGAATGAACGTCCTGCCTATGTATCTGTTCTTGATAAATCCAATGCCGTATGGTATGCCGCTTTCCTGAGAAAATCCCAGCGCAGCGTCAAGTCCCGAGTCAGGCACGCCTATGACGATATCAGCGTCAACAGGGTGTTCTCTCCAAAGATATTTTCCTGCCCTGAGCCTTGCCATGTGAACGCTCGACCCCTCGATAACAGAGTCAGGTCTGGCAAAATATACATATTCAAATACGCATATAGTACCCTTTTTGCCACAGTGAGTCGTGATAGAGTTCACACCGTTTTTGTCAATAACTATCATTTCACCTGGTTTAAGATCTCTTATGTATTCAGCGCCGATGCTGTCAAAAGCACAGGTCTCCGACGCTACCACATAGCCGTCGTCTATCTTTCCGAGGCAAAGGGGTCTGAAGCCGTCAGGATCTCTCGCCGCAATAAGCTTTGTCGGCGACATAACGAGCAGCGAATACGCACCCTTTATTCTGTACATAGCCTTTTCAAGAGCCGCCTGTATAGACGGTGCTCTAAGACGTTCCTCGGTTATGGCGTATGATATGACCTCAGTATCATTTGTGCTGTGGAATATCATGCCCTTGTTTTCATATTGCTCTCTAAGTTCTCTTGCGTTAGTAAGATTTCCGTTGTGAGCGATAGCCATAGGACCCTTTATGTGACGAACAACAAGCGGCTGAGCGTTTGAAGCATTGCAGTTGCCTGTAGTCGAATATCTCACATGACCTATAGCAATATTGCCCTTGCCGAGCCGTTCGAGAGTTTCCTTGTCAAAAACCTGATTGACAAGACCCACGTCCTTGTGATAGCTGAACACGCCGTCGTCGTTTACAACGATACCGCAGCTCTCCTGACCTCTGTGCTGTAATGCGTAAAGAGATACATAAGTCTGAGCCACAACATCGCTTGTCTTGTTAGTATAAATGCCGAAAACGCCGCATTCTTCATGGATACCTGTTACCAATTAAATCATTCCCTTCCGTTCCAGCAGTAGGTGCAAAGCTCACAGCTTGGCAGACCCACAGCCTTTACAGTGCCTTCAAGCGACTGGAATTCAACAGAGGTAAGTTTAAGTCTCCTGCATATCTCGTCCCTGAGGAGCTTGCCACGCTCAGTGCTTGAATCGCTGTATTCTTCAATGTATTTAACTCCCTCGATACCCTCGTTCTCATCAATGATCTGTCTTGCGATAAGTTCAAGCTCCGAGGTGCTGCGTGAAAAGTTAAGATACTTGCAGCCATACATGATAGGAGGACAGGCTGATCTCATGTGGACTTCCTTTGCGCCGTTCTCATAAAGAAACTCAACAGTCTCTCTCATCTGAGTTCCTCTGACGATACTGTCGTCAACGAACAGAAGCTTCTTGCCCTCGATAAGTTCGTGAACAGGTATAAGCTTCATCTTCGCAACTCTGTTTCTCATAGACTGGCTTGTTGGCATAAAGCTTCTAGGCCATGTAGGAGTGTACTTGATGAACGGTCTTGCAAAAGGTATGCCGCTTTTGTTTGCATATCCTATAGCGTGAGGAACGCCCGAATCAGGTATTCCGCAAACGAAATCAACGTCAGGGAGCCTGCCGTTTTTCATATCGTTCTCCGCCATTATCTCGCCGTTGCGTGTTCGCATAAGTTCCACGTTCACGCCCTCATAGCAAGCGGTAGGGTAGCCGTAATATGTCCAAAGGAAAGTGCAGATCTTTTTCTTGTCTGTACCCTCGCTGAGGATATTGTAGCCGTCCTTGGTTATCTCAGTTATCTCTCCCGCCTTTAGTTCGTGACAGGTGGAGTATCCAAGCTTCTGATATGCAAATGATTCAAAAGAAAAGCAATATCCGTCAGAACGCTGTCCTATTATAATAGGAAGCCGTCCGTCCTTATCTCTGGCAACGATCATCGACTTGTCTGTCATTATTGCAAGTGACATCGTGCCTTCTATCTTGTCCTGTGCGTATCTTATGCCGTCAACAAAGCTGTCCTTCTGTGCGATCAGCGCACCGATAAGCCCTGCGGAATTGATAGCTCCGCTGCTCATTGTTTCAAAGTTTGCGCAGCCCTTTTCAAGCAGTTCGTCAGCCAGTTTAGCGGCATTTTGTATTACACCGATAGAGCACACTGCGTAAAGTCCTAACTTTGAGCGTACCATTATCGGCTGAGGATCTGTGTCGCTTATGCAGCCGATACAGATGTTTCCTCTCATTTTGTCAACGTCTTTTTCAAATTTAGTACGAAATGGTGAGTTTTCAATGCTGTGAATATTTCTCTGAAAGCCAAGCTCAGGGGAGAATGAAGTCATTCCGCCCCGCCTTGTGCCTAAGTGTGAATGATAGTCGGTCCCGAAGAAAACGTCCTGAATACAGTCATTTGCTGAAACAGCTCCGAAAAAACCGCCCATAGATATTATTCTCCCATTACTCTCTTTATCATCTCATGGTAAGCCTCTTCAACGCCGCCCATGTCTCTTCTGAATCTGTCCTTGTCGAGCTTCTCGTGTGTCTTAGAATCCCAGAAACGGCAAGTATCAGGTGAGATCTCGTCAGCAAGAAGTATCTTTCCGTGGAATCTGCCGAATTCGATCTTGAAGTCGATAAGGTCAATGCCGATGTTCTTGAAGAAGCCAAGCATGAACTCGTTTACCTTGAAAGCATACTTTGTGATATCCTCGATCTCTTCCTCAGTAGCAAGACCAAGACCAAGAGCATAATACTTGTTGATGAATGGGTCGCCAAGCTCGTCGCACTTGTAGCTGAACTCAAGTGTAGGCTGCTTGAGCTTTGTGCCTTCCTCGATGCCGAGCTTCTTTGAGAAGCTTCCTGCTGCAACGTTTCTTACGATAACTTCCAGCGGAACGATCTCGACCTTCTTAACAATAGTCTCTCTGTCAGAGATCTCCTCAACAAGATGTGTAGGGATACCCTCTTTTTCAAGAAGCTTGAACATATAGTTTGTCATTTTGTTATTGATAGCACCCTTGCCAACGATAGTGCCTTTCTTCTCGCCGTTGAAAGCAGTAGCGTCGTCCTTGTAATCAACGATAACAAGATCAGGGTCGTTAGTAGCGAATACTTTCTTAGCCTTGCCCTCATAGAGCTGTTCTGTCTTTACAATGTTTTCCATAGATTTATTCCTCCATAAAATTATTTACATTATTTATATGATACACCGAAAACATATCCACTGCCGTTTTAATATGTAGGGGCGAACATCGTTCGCCCGCCGACAGCAGAACTTCCCCGATATATCAAATATAACATACAGCCGAGCTATATGTCTGTATCAAAAAATCAAAGCGCAGCAAGCTTGTCCTGTAAAGCCTTGTCCTTAGCCACAACGCCGTCTATCATATCCTGCTTAGCCTTTTCAAGCTTCTCAGCCAGACCTTCGTCAGAAAGAGCAAGCATCTGAATAGCAAGTATAGCAGCGTTCTTAGCGCCGTCAACAGCGACAGTGGCAACAGGGATACCGCTAGGCATCTGAACGGTAGCAAGCAGAGCGTCCATGCCGTCGAAGTTAGCACCCTTGCAAGGGATACCGATAACAGGAAGCGTTGTGTGACCTGCAATAACTCCCGCAAGATGAGCCGCCATTCCGGCAGCGCAGATTATAACTCCGAAGCCGTTTTCCTTAGCCTTGTCAGCAAAATCGCTTGCAAGCGCAGGCGTTCTGTGAGCAGACATAACGTGACATTCGTAAGGAACACCGTAAGCTTTAAGTTCAGCAACAGCCTTGCTGACAACAGGAAAATCGCTGTCAGAACCCATTATTACCGCAACTTTTTTCATAAATTTATACCTCCAAGTAAAACAAAAAATTACAAATAAAAAACTGCAACAATGGCGTTGCAGTTTTAGTCAGTGCATAATTAGATTGTTAGAGTGCAAAAAATCAAGGCAGGACGCAATTATACTTAAAGACCTACCCATAAAAGAATATGTAATTGATGAAAAACAGCACATTTCAGTCATACATCTCTCCTGAATACATACAAAAAATACTGCACAATATTACCAGACAGTAAAGCGGAGCAAAACTGTCTGCGAAAGCTTTTTTACTGATTTTCTCCATAACAGCATACAAAGCCTTACAATAATATTGTACAATATTTATAGATAAATTTCAACACATATTTATATAAAATTTATATCAATTAATCTTTGATTTATTGTGAAATTTGTCTACATTAACTTTTTGTTCAGAAAATACTTGTATCAGTGATCTGACCGTTTGACAAGCTGTTGACTAGACCACGCATTTCCTCTTTGGAGCGAATACAGTGTGCCGAGTCGATTATCTGCTGTCTTTGAAGCGGATCCAGCTTAGCAAAGTAAGCATATGCCGCAGGCACCTGAGCAAGAGCCATAGACAGCCCCAGCGGCAATTCCTGCCCGTGAGCAAAAGAGTTGTTTTTCATTTTTATCACCTCCGCATATATTATTTCCCGGGCAATAAAAATAATAAACCCTTACGATCTTATATGTGATACTGCACAATTTATCACATCGTAATTTGTACAAACAAATGATTTATCTTTTAATTTGGCAACATTTCTGCAATTGTTGCATTTTT
>ERZ859738.333-NODE-333-length-33815-cov-5.173252_pt1 | contig 33815 bp, 34 predicted proteins | sample MGYA00510122_ERZ859738 | MGnify/ENA primary metagenome ERZ859738 (study PRJEB30046, sample SAMN00715139) | human gut metagenome | study: EMG produced TPA metagenomics assembly of the A metagenome-wide association study of gut microbiota in type 2...
CAGGGCCGGGCCCGCCATCGGCGGCGACCGCTTCGGCAACCGCGAGGGGCTTCTGCCGGAGGAAACAGGAAGAACCTATACCGAATGCGACATCAACACGCTCGGCGCGGATTCCCGCGGGGCGGAGCGCCTGATCTTCTCGAACGACGGACTGTATTTTTACACGTCCGACCACTATGCGTCGTTTACGGAGCTGACCGTGGACGGAGGCACCGTCATATGGAACTGACATACCGCATCGACTGCCGGGAGCTGACCTCCCGCGCAGCCGCGCACGACTGCTTTGCGCGCGTGTTCACGCTGCCCGCGTTTTACGGGCGCAATCTCGACGCGCTGTACGACGTGCTGACGGAACTGCCGCCGTGCACGCTCCTGTTGGAGCATACCGGCTGCCTGTATGACGCGCTCGGGCCATATGCGGAAAAGCTGCTCGGCGTCTTCCGCGACGCAGCGCGGGAGAATCCAAATATCCAGATTCAAGAAGATATCAAAACTTTTTGAGCATTTTTCGTACCTTGTCTATATTGCCAGAAAACAGGCGTTTTTCCTTGTGCGAATTGTCAATTTACAAAGTACGGCATTGTCGGATAAAATACGCAATATGAACGAACTGTGAATAAGTCGTTCAAGAAAGAGAAAGCAAGGAGGAACTCTATGGAAATCCAAACTGGCGCATTGGTAATCGTTCTTGCGTACATGGTCGGCATGATGGTTGTCGGCTACGTCGTCGGCAAGATCAACATCAAGGGCAGCGCGGACTATCTCGTTGCCGGCCGCAGAATGGGCCTGTTCATGGTCGCGTTCTCGCTGTCTGCCAACAACATCGGCGGCGGCAGCACCACCGGCCTTGCTCAGAAAGCGTTCGGCGCATGGGGCGTCAGCGCGATCTGGTACGTCCTGGCCGCATCTCTTGCCATGATCCCGCTGGCCTACTTTGCACCCAAGATCCGCAAGACCATGGCTGTTACGATCCCCGAGGTCGTCGGCCGCCGCTTCGGCAAACTCTCCAGCAACTTCACGGCAGTCCTCAGCGTCCTGTCGCTGTTCTGCCTGACCTCCTCTCAAATCGGTGCTTCCGGTGCTGTTATCAACGCGCTGATCCCGACGATCCCCCTGAACGTCTGCCTGCTGCTGGCCGGCTTCGTCACCATCTTCTACACGACCTTCGGCGGCATGATCGCGGATCAGGTTTCCGACCTTATCCAGTTCGGCATCATTCTGGTCGGTCTTGCCATTGCAACGCCGATCGTCCTGAAGCATGCCGGCGGCTGGGCTGCGATCTCCGCTGCTCTGCCCGGAGAAAAGCTGAACATGACCCAGATCGGCTGGGCCTCCATCATCGGCTACTTCTTCAACTACTTCTGCACCTTCCTCTGCGGCCCCGAGATGGTTTCCCGCTTCGAGACCTGCAAGGACGAGAAGACCGCGGTTCGCGCTTCCTTCCTCTGCGCCATCCTCATGGCTGCTATGGCAATTTTCCCGACCCTCCTCGGCCTTGCCGCTTTCGCGCTGAAGGATCAGCTGCCCGGCCTTGCTGAGAACGGCTCCAACGCCATGATGGTCGTCACCGGCACCTATGCGCCCGGCATCATCACCGGCCTCATCTCCGCCGCCATCATCTGCGCGACCATGTCCTCGGCAGACTCCAACCTGCTGTGCATGTCCACGATGATCATCAACGACATCTATCCCGGCTTCGGCGGCAAGAAAAAGCTGAATGACAAGCAGACCATCTTCTATACCCGTCTGTGCAACGTTATTGCAGCGCTCATCGCCATGTGCATCTCCATGTTCGGCGTTTCCCTCGTCGCCATGAACACCTTCGCATTCGGCATCCGCTGCGCAGGCCCGTTCGCGGCTTACGGCCTCGGCCTTGCCGTTCCGAAGGCAACAAAGAACTCCGGCCTGATCTCCATCTTCACCGGCACCATCGCTTTCGTCGTCTGGCAGCTCCTGTCCAACGGCGGTACGCTGTGGTTCATGATGCCGGTCGTCTTCGGCAGCCTTGTCTCCGTCATCACGTTCTATGTTGTGAACCTGATCGAGTGGAAGCGCGGCGTTCCCGCTGCTCCCTCCGCTTACGTTGTCGAGGAAGCCAAGTAATTTACCTTCCCCAAACGAAACTGCCCCCCCCCCCCCCCGCGGGGGGGGGGGGGGGGGGGGGCTTGACTTTTTCCGCAGCATCCATTAAAGTAGCTCCTGTTCATCGGACAATGTCACTTATCTCAAAGCCTACGCCATTGCCTGTCTGCTGACCTCGTTCCTGTTCTGCTTTGCGGGCTATTTCTCCGGCCTCGGCAAGACCGTCTTTGTCATGGCGCAGGGCATTCTGGGCGCGTTCGGCGTCCGCATCCCCGTGTCGTTCGCCATGTCCCGCCTGCTGAATGTGCGCCTGTTCTACATCGGCCTCGCAACGCCCTGCTCGACCGTCGTGCAGGTCCTGCTGTGCCTGCTCTACTACGCCCATCTGGCCCGCAGAGAAAAGGCTGTCCGGTGAGACAGCCTTCGGTGCGTGCGCGTTCCGTCCGTTTTCAGCAAAATTTTACGCCGTCCCCCGTTGTGACAGGGGACGGCGTTCCGGTTTTAATCTTCGAATTCGTGCGCGTCCTTGAGCACCATGTCCTTGACCTTCATCAGGCGGACCTTGGTAGCGCGGTCGTTTTCCTCGAGCTTCATGGAGATATACTTGATGTTTTTCTCCATTTCCGGGATCATGACGTATTCCAGCGCATTGACGCGGCGGCGGGTCTTCTCGATCTCGGAGGCGAGCAGCTGCGTCTTCTTTTCGGCCTGCGCCAGCGCAAGCATATCCTGAAATACGGAGGCCAGCGCGCCCAGCGCATCGTCCAGCTCGCCGGACGTCTGCGCGAAGCCGTAGGGGTAAATGGACGCGGCGTCCTCGTTTTTGGTGTGGAACTCGTAGACCGGGACGGAGACGGACATGATGTTCTGGAACGTCATGTCCAACGTCGCCGACTGCTTCGGGTACAAAAGCGCCTGCTGGAGCATTTCGGGGGACATCACGCTCGACGCGACGGTCATGGCGCGGTTGGCTTCCTCGATGCCCTGCTCGACCTTGGCGCGCAGCTCCTTGTTTTCCCGCACGATCAGGAAGAACTGGCGCATCAGCTCGTCGCGCTTGTCCTTGAGCAGCCGGTGGCCGCGCACGGCCGTGCGCAGGCGGCCCTTGAGCCGCGTAAGCTCCATCCGGGTCGGATTGATCGTTTTACTGGCCATGCGAACACCGCCTTACGCCTGCTTTTTGGGCAGGTATTTTTCGATGAACTCCGGCTTGATGCGCTTGAGCTCCGTTTCGGGCAGGATGGACAGCAGCTCCCAGCCGATGTTCAGCGTTTCCTCAATGGAACGGTTTTCCTCATAGCCCTGACTGACGTAGCGCTGCTCAAATTCCTCGGCAAACTTCGCGTACAGCCGGTCAGTGGGGGAGAGGGCGCTTTCGCCAAGGATCGTTGCAAGCTCCTTCGCGTCCTTGCCGGCGGAATACGCCGCAAAGAGCTGGTTCATGGTGCCTGCGTGATCCTCACGCGTCTTGCCGGGGCCGATTCCCTTGTCCTTGAGTCGCGACAGGCTTGGCAGCACGTCCACGGGGGGAATGACGCCCTTGCGGTACAGATCACGGCTCAGGATGATCTGGCCCTCGGTGATATAGCCGGTCAGGTCGGGGATGGGGTGCGTCTTGTCGTCCTCCGGCATGGTCAGGATCGGGATGAGGGTGATGGAGCCCTTCTTGCCGATCCGGCGGCCCGCACGTTCATAGAGCGTCGCAAGGTCGGTATAGAGGTAGCCGGGATAGCCGCGGCGGCCGGGGACTTCTTTTCGTGCGGCGGAGACCTCACGCAGCGCCTCGGCGTAGTTTGTGATGTCGGTCATGATGACCAGCACGTGCATCCCGCATTCGAACGCCAGATATTCGGCGGCAGTCAGCGCCATACGCGGTGTTGCGATACGCTCAACCGCCGGGTCGTTTGCGAGGTTCGAGAAGACGACGGTGCGGTCGATGGCGCCTGTGCGGCGGAATTCCTGAATGAAGAACTCCGATTCCTCAAACGTGATGCCGATGGCGGCGAAGACGACGGCAAAGTTGGAAGCGTCGTCGCCCAGAACCTTCGCCTGACGCGCGATCTGCGCGGCAAGCTGCGCGTGCGGAAGACCGGAGCCGGAGAAGATCGGCAGCTTCTGGCCGCGGACAAGCGTGTTCAGACCGTCGATCGTGGAAATCCCGGTCTGGATAAATTCGTTCGGGTAATCGCGCGCGGCGGGGTTCATCGGCAGACCGTTAATGTCCTTCATTTCGGCGGCCAGAACCTCCGGCCCGCCGTCCTTTGGGTGGCCCATGCCGTCGAAGACGCGGCCGAGCATATCCTCGGACACGGCCAGCTCCAGCGGGTGGCCCAGGAAGCGGATCTTGCTGTCCTTCAGGTTGATGCCGGCGGAATTTTCAAACAGCTGGACGACGGCAGTATCGCCGCTGCACTCCAGAACCTTGCAGTGGCGAACTTCGCCGTTCGGCAGCTCCAGCTCGGCCAGCTCGTCGTAGGTGACGCCCTCGACGTTTTTGACGATCATCAGAGGCCCGGAGACCTCACGGATGGTACGGTATTCGCGGATCATTCAGCCTCAGCCTCCTTTGCAACTTCTTCGATCTGCTGCTCCATATCGGATACGATCTTCGCGTAAACGTCCTGATACGTGTCCGCCGGAACGGTCTTCGCACGGCCGATGGCGGCACGGGCCGCGATGGCATAGAGTTTCCAGATATCCGCGCCGCGCTCGATGGCCGCGTCGCAGAGATCCTTGTAGCGGAGGATCAGGTTCAGCAGACGGGCCTGCCGGTCAAACGACGAATACTGGTCGTTCTCCAGGAACGCGTTCTGCTGCAGGAAGTCCTCGCGGATCATCTTTGCGGATTCCAGCGTCAGGTTGTCCGCCGGGGACAGCGCGTCCTGACCGACCAGCTTGACGATCTCCTGCAGCTCTGCTTCCTTTTGCAGCAGCGCCATGGCGCGGCCACGGTTCTGCATGAACCCGCGGCCCAGGTTCTCGTCGCACCAGCCCTTGAGCGTGTCAAGGTACAAAGAGTAGCTCGTCAGCCAGTTGATGGCCGGGAAATGGCGCGCGTAGGCCAGCGAAGCGTCCAGACCCCAGAAGACCTTGACGATGCGCATCGTCGCCTGCGAGACAGGCTCGGAAATATCGCCGCCCGGAGGGGAGACAGCGCCGATGGCGGTCAGAGAGCCGCGCCGCTCGTCCGCGCCGAGGCACTCGACGCAGCCTGCGCGCTCGTAGAACTGCGCGAGGCGGGAGGCCAGATATGCGGGGTAGCCCTCTTCGCCGGGCATCTCTTCCAGACGGCCCGACATTTCACGCAGCGCCTCGGCCCAGCGGGAGGTGGAGTCGGCGATAACGGCCACGTCATAACCCATGTCGCGGAAATACTCCGCGATGGTGATGCCGGTGTAGATGGACGCTTCACGCGCCGCAACCGGCATATCGGAGGTGTTTGCAATCAGGACTGTGCGCTTCATCAGGGGTTCGCCGGTGTTGGGGTCGTGCAGCTCCGGGAACTCCATCAGAACGTCAGTCATCTCGTTGCCGCGCTCGCCGCAGCCGATGTAGACGACGATATCGACGTCCGACCATTTTGCCAGCTGGTGCTGCACGACGGTCTTGCCCGAACCGAACGGGCCGGGGACGGCGGCTGTGCCGCCCTTGGCCAGCGGGAACATGGTGTCGATGATGCGCTGGCCGGTCATAAGGGGCTGCGAGGGGGTAAATTTCCGGTCATACGGACGGGCCACGCGCACGGGCCACTTCTGCATGAGGCTTAAATGCTCCTCGCCCTTTTCCGTTTCCAGTACGCAGACTGTCTGCTCGACGGTAAATTCGCCGGATTGGATCTCCTTGACGGTGCCCGCCATTTTGGGCGGCACCATAATCTTGTGCAGAACGGCGCTCGTCTCCTGCACGGTGCCGATCACGTCGCCGCCGGAAACCTTGTCGCCCTTCTTGACCGTGGGCGTAAAGGCCCACTTCTTTTCGCGGTTCAGCGCCGGAACCTGCACGCCGCGGGCGATGGTTTCCCCGCAGCGGTCGCGGATCTCGGTCAAGGGGCGCTGGATACCGTCGTAAATATTTTCGAGCATACCGGGCCCAAGCTCGACGGAGAGGGGCATACCGGTCGTCGTGACCTCGGCGCCGGGGCCGAGGCCGCTCGTTTCCTCATAGACCTGAATGGAGGCCGAGCCGCCCGTCATATTCAGGATCTCACCGATCAGCTGCTGCTTGCCGACGCGGACGACGTCTGCCATGTTGGCGTCTTCCATCCCCTCGGCAACAACAAGCGGGCCGGATACCTTTACAATTCTACCTGACATTTCATCGAATCCTTTCTGTATTCAAGGATGCTGTTTAAAGAATATTCGAGCCGACCGCGCGTTCGACAGCGGCGTTCAGCGCATTCATGCCGAGCCCTTTGCAGCCGCCTGCGCCGGGGATCAGAATGACCGCCGGGGTAACGCTGGACGCGTATTTTTCGATCTGCGCGTGCAGTGCCTCGGCATACGTCTCGGTCACATAGATGATCGCGTATGCGTCGGACTGCCTTGTGAGGCGGTGGAAGACCTCCGCCGCTTCCTCGGCGGAGTCCACGGGGAACACGGCGAGGCCCAGAGCCGCAAAGCCCATGACGCTCTCGCGTTCGCCCAGAACTGCGATTTTATACATACCGCTCACCTCGCTCATTGATACAGATCCCGCAGCCGTGCGCGGATCGTGTCGGCGGGCAGCCCCGCCTGCAGGCCGCTTATGATCATGCGGGCCGCTGAAATTTCATTTTCCAGCGCACAGAGATAGGCGATGACGACCTGCTCCCCGAATACGACCGACTTTGCCTTGGCGAAATACGCTGTGAGCGTGTTGTCGCACAGCCGTTCAAACGCAGTCAGAGAGCCAGACTGCGACTCGTCGCCCGCCTGCGCGGCGGCGAAGAGCGCAGTGTTCGCAAACAGCGGCGCAAACGGCTCGTCCTGCGCAAACACCTGGCAGATCTCCTCCGCCGGAACGCTCCCGCCGGGAACGAGGACGCTCTTTAAAAACGCAGCGTCCTTGTGCATACGCCGTGCACGCACGGCGGCGCGCAGATTCGCGCTGTCCGCCTGCAGCTGCGCATAGCCCATCAGGAACGCGCTTCCGACCTGCGCGGCGGTTTCGTGATACTCGGCAAAATACGCGCGGTCGAGGATCAGATCGGCCAGCTGCGGGTCGGCGCTTCTTGAAAGCGCGTCGCGCGCGGCCTGCATTGCGGTCAGAACGGCCTGCGGGACGCTTCCGGACTCGCCGGTTTCATAGGCAGTTTTGAGCGCCTGCGCGTCTGCGCGGCCAGCGCCGGAGAGCAGGGGCGCCGGATCTGTGCCGACAGCCTCGGCCTTGACGATCGTCTTGGCGTTGTGATAATCATAGCGCATGCGGAACAGCGCCACAACGCCGTCCTTCGGCGCAAGTGCCTCCACCTCGGAAAACACGGCGGCGCGCCGGTCGCTCAGCGCCTTGTCAAGCCCGACAGCCAGCACATCGGCATAGCCGCAGCTCTCCAGGATCCGCGCCGCCTCCTGCACGGAGGAGCCGAGCATCCGCCCGGTCTTCTCCGCGTTGAGCAGCTGCGGCTCCTTTGCGCGCAGATACGCCGAAATAAACAGATACTCCGTGTCCTTGCACGCTTTTACTTTCTTTTTTTGTTCCGTCACGTCAGCCTCCCGGCCTCAGCCAAACAGGCAGGCCGCAACCTTGCCGGAAAGCGCGGGCCGCAGGCCGCTTATCATTGTGCCGATTGAGCAGTTCGTCTCGACCAGCCCGTCCTTCAGCACCACGCCGCCGCGCATCGGCCGCGTTTCGGCGGAAAGCGTCAGTTTTGCTGCCTTCCCGGCCTTCTGGAGCAGCGCGTTCGCCTGCTCCACGACGGCCTGTCCGACCCGTTCGCGGTCCTCTGCGCAGAAGATCAGCTCCTCGCTGCCGGACGCGCTTGCCCGTGCGGCAAGCTGCGCGCAGAGCTTCGTATACTCCGCCGTGGGGAGCGAGAGAAGCTGCTGCTCCGCCTGCCGGAAGGCGGCGTCGACGAGCGCCTGCTTCGTTTCGAGCAGCTGCTGCCGCGCGGCCATCCGGGCCGCGCCCTGATCGCGTTCGAGCTGCTTATCGGCCTCGGCCTGTGCTTCCGCCGTCAGCCGCTGCTGCTCAGACTCGATCCTGCGGTCATAGTCCGCGCGGAGCTGCGCTGCCTTTTCCCCGGCCTGCGCACGGATCGCGGCGGCCTCGGTCTCAGCGTCGGCAAGGATGCGCGCGGAAATTTTTTCAATTCCGTTCATTGCTTCACCCTCTTCTGCGGGGTTACTTGCTGATATTGATGATCATCAGCATGGAGGCCAGCAGGGAAAGGATCGCGTAGAATTCGACCGTGACGCACAGCACCATGCCCTTGGACCAGTGGTCGGGCTTCTTGGCCAGCAGATTGATGGACGCGCAGGCCACGCGACCCTGTGCGATCGCGGAGATCATGCCGCCGAGCGCCATAGGAAGGCAGGCGACAAAGTACTGCAGGCCCTGCGTGATGCTCAGTTCGGGCAGAGCGCCGGACAGCAGGCCCATGCGGAAGATGGCGAAGAACCAGACGACGAGGCCGTACAGGCCCTGCGTGCCGGGGATGACCTGAAGGATCAGGACCTTGCCGAACTTTGCCGGATCCTCGCACAGAAGACCCGCGCCGGCCTCACCGGTCATGCCGGTGCCCTTTGCCGAACCGATGGCGCACAGCGCCGCCGCAAGACCCGCGCCCAGAAGCGCCAGAGCCAGACCGCCGAAAGCGTCAAAAAATGCTTGCATGATAGAGTTCCTCCTTAAGATTGAATATCCACGTATTTTGTATTGATTGCCAGAGGCTTGAACGGCCTGCCGCCGTCTTTATAGAATTTGCCGAAGTATTCCAGACACTGCAGACGCAGATCGTGGACGTAGCAGCTCAGCAGGTTCAGCGCGAAGTTGAGTCCGTTGCCGAGCATCGACACGATCAGGAAGATCACCACGTTCCCCGGGATCGCGCCGAGCGTATTGAAGACCGAGGCGATGACAGAGCCTGCCAGCATCAGGGTCATCAGTCTGGAATACGAAAGAATATCGCCGAAGTAGCCCGTCACATGGTTGTAGACCGAGCCGAAGATCGCCGTGACCTTGCCGAAGCCCTTCGCGCTCCAGCCGGAGCCGACCACGACCATGCCGATGCCGACGTACAGGACGATGTTTGTCACGCCAAGCGCCATGCACGCGATGCCTGCGAACACGACCCACCAGGTCAGCTCTTCCCAGATGGCGTCCATGATCTCGCCCTTCTTGAGCTTTTCAACGAAGCTGATGGCCATGCCGGTCACGATCTGGACAAAGCCGAGCGCCATGGCGCCGATGAGGATCGTGATCGTGTCGTCAAGCGGGGTGAAGAGCGATGGGAGCGCCTTGAACGTCGTATTGGGGTTGATGATCCCCGCCAGCTGCGGCAGGAAATCGCCGAAGAAGCCGCCCGTCAGCGCGCCCATGATAAATGTGCTGATGCCGCAGGAGAACATGAGGCCGAACATCTGTCCGCTCGTGCCCTTGGGCCGGGACTTTTTCGTGATGATGATGGAAGCTAGGATCATCAGCAGTCCATAGCCCATGTCCGCCATCATGATGCCGTAGAACAGAATGAAAAACGGCGCCATGAGCGGGTTCGGGTCCACGCCGTCATAGGCGGGGAGGGAATACATCTCCGTGACCATGTTGAGTGGCCATGTCAGCCTGTTGTTCTTGAGCTTGACCGGCACGTCCGGATATTCCTCCGGCGACGGGTCCTCCAGCTCCCACGCGCAGCAGAATTTTTCCAGCAGCGCCTCGAGCTTCGGTACGTCCTCGCACGGCATCCAGCCGTCCAGACAGAAGGTCCGCTCCGAGTGTGCCAGCCGGTCTGCGGCCTGCGCCTTCGAGATCTCCTGCGTGCAGCGATCGGCTGCCAGCCGGATGGCGGGCACGTCGCCCGCAAGCGCTGTAAGCTTGTCCGTCAGACGCTTGTCCTCCTGCTCGCAGGCGGCGAGCTTTTCGTCCGTCAGGCGGATGTTTTCCTCCGCCGTGCCTGCCGCGCCGTCGAACCCGGTCTGCGTGAAGCCGGATTCGCGCAGCGCGGACGCTGCGGCGTCATACGCGCCCTTGTGGACAATCACCAGCAGATACTGGCTCTGCAGGTCGGCGCTGATGCGTTCGACCTGCGCTTCGCCTGCGGCTCCGTAAACGGTCTCGCGCAGCGCGTCAAGCTCTGTCTGCGCCGGAACGGTACCGAGCAGCACGCGCGCGTGCTGCGTCCCGCCTGTTTCCAGCGGCAGATCGAGCGTCCGCCACGGCACGAAGCTCTCGCGCAGCGCCGTGAGGCGGCTCTTTTCCGCCTGATTGCGGCTGCGTGCGTCCTGCGTGTCCAGCGCCTCCTGCGCCGTCTGCACAGCCGCGCGGTACGCGTCGTCGTCAAACAGCTCGCCGAGCGTTTTTTCCGGCCGGGCGGAGAACATTCCGCCCTTTTTCGTTTCATAGTGCTTGAGCGTTTCCAGCGCGGAGGCGAGTGCGGCGGATGTCTGGCTCAGCGCGTCCGCGCCTGCGCCGTCTGCTGTGCGGAACAGCTGCGTCTGCTGCGCTTCGGTCAGCGCCTCGGGCGAGCCGATCTCGACGCTTCCGAGCAGCTGCAGCTCACGAATGAGCTGATCCTGTTCCTCCGCGATGCCGCACAGCCGAATTTTTTTCATTTTTAAGATTGCCATTCGCTGTCCCAGATCCTCTCTACGATCATTGCCGCCGCTGCGCCGGACCGGCTGGCTGCCGCCTGCTCCAGTGCCCGGCACTGCGCGGCTGTTTTGCTGTTCAAATCCGATTCAAATGCCGCTGCCTGCTTTCCGGCCTGCCGCTTCGCCTCGCGCATACGCTCCTGCGCGCCGGATATCACGGCGTTCAGACGGGCTGTGCCGTCCTTTTCGGCCTGTACGGCCAGCTCGGCGGCCTCCGCACGTGCCTGCTCGCAGATCGCGCGGGCCTGTTCCTCCGCTGCGGCGATCTGTGCGAGCTCCTGCATCGCCATTTCCATCACCTCCTTCATGTACACCCTGCGGCGCTGCTTTTTCCAAGCCAGCGCCGCATCATATTTTCCAGAACAATACAGAAAATGCTCTATATATTATGTACAGAATGTACTCGATTTTGTAATTCTAGCATAGCCGTTAAGAAACTGCAATAGATATCGATAAAAAAATGTTTAGTTAAGTGTTTTCGACGATTTTTTCTAAAAGCACTGGATTTCTCCCGAAAAACCGTGTAAAATAAAAAATTAAATGCGCATGGAGGTGTTGGCATGGAACAGATCCTGAGCGGCTACTGCCGCACGATCGACGCTTCGCGGATGGTCCTGGTAGAGGACGGCGAGGCGGACTGCGATTTTGAAGTCTGCGCCTATCGGGACGTCTGCCAGATCGGGCAGCAGATCGCGCAGCTGCAAAAAACGGAGGAACGGACATGAACATTTGTCTTTACGGCGCGTCAAGCCCTGCGCTTGACCGCGCATATTTTGACGCGGCGGAGGAATTCGGCCGCCTGCTGGCAAAAAACGGCCACACGCTCGTCTACGGAGGCGGCGCGCAGGGCGTTATGGGCGCTGCAGCACGCGGCGCTGCGGACACGGGCGGAAAAATCACCGGCATCGCGCCGAACTTTTTAAATGTAGACGGCATTCTGTTTGACCGCTGCACCGAGTTTATCCTGACGGACACCATGGCCGAGCGCAAGGCCGCTATGATCGCCCATGCAGACGCGTTCGTCATGGCCCCCGGCGGCTTCGGAACGCTCGAGGAGTTTTTCGAGGTGCTGACGCTCAAGCAGCTTGGCCGCCATAACCCGGCCATCGCCATTCTCAACACGAACGGCTTCTATGATAAACTGCAGGAATTTGTCCTGTCCGCCGTGGAGCAGCGCTTCATTCGCTCCGCCTGCCTGAACATTTACGCTCTCTGCCCCACACCGGCGGATACGCTGACGTATCTGGAGCAGTACGACCCAGCTGTCCTCGACGTGCGGCATCTGAAGAACATCTGAGCGCCCTGCGCCTGTACGCGAGGCGGATATGGATCAAAATAACGGGAGGAATCGCAGCATTCTGCGGTTCCTCCCGTTCCATTTTCAAAAATCCGGGTTATGCCTTTGCCATCAGCTCGGCGGCGGGCAGGACGGCGCTGACGTCGGCCTGCGCCATTTTGCCTTCGTCAAACAGGGAGGCGATGTCCGGATTGATCGGCAGGCGCGCGAGGACCGGGAGCGAGAATTGCAGCGCCAGCTCGTCCAGCCTGCTTTTGCCGAAGATCTCGACGCGTTTGCCGCAGTCCGGACACTGGAAATAGCTGTAGTTCTCGACAAAGCCGTAGACCGGAACGTTCATCATCCGCGCCATGTTGACGGCCTTGGAGACGATCATGGACACGAGGCTCTGCGGGCTTGTGACGATCACCACGCCGTCGACCGGAAGCGACTGGAACACCGTCAGCATCACGTCGCCCGTTCCGGGCGGCAGATCGACGAACATATAATCCACATCGCCCCAGCAGACGTCCGTCCAGAACTGCTTGACCGCGCCGCCGATGACCGGGCCGCGCCAGATAACGGGGTCCGTCTCGTTCGGCAGCAGCAGATTGATGGACATGACCTTGACGCCCTCGGGCGTCTCGGCGGGGAGCATACCGTCGTCGCTGCCCACGATCTGCTCATGCAGACCGAAGGCTCTGGGGATGGACGGGCCGGTGACGTCCGCGTCGAGAATGGCCGTTTTATAGCCCAGCTTCTGCATGGCGACAGCCAGCATCGACGTGACGGTCGATTTGCCGACGCCGCCCTTGCCGGAGACGACTGCAATGACCTTTTTGACATTTGATTTCTTGTTCGGCTCTGCCAGCAGGCTCTCCGGCTTGCGGTCAGAGCAGCTTTCTCCGCAGCTGGAACAGTTGCCGCTGCATTCGCTCATAAAAAACACTCCTTTTTGTGTCGTTTGCTGTTATTCTACCACCAAAGCGGGAAAAGTCAAACGTCCGCATGGCGGTTCTGGATGAGGCTCCGCAGTTCGTCGTGCGCATGGATGAGCGCGTCGGCGTTTTTCTGGAATTCTGCCCAGCGCGCATCAACCTGCGCACCGGCCTCAGCCAGGATCCTGTCTGCCTGTGCCTGTGCGTCCTGTACGATCTGCCCGGCCTGCTGCTTTGCATCCTGCATGATCGCCTCGCGCTGCCGCTGCGCCTCGTCCGTCTTCTGCACCATCTCGGCTGTCGCAGCCTTGACGGAGGCAAGATACTGGTCGGCAGCGGCCTGCGCAGCCTCGAACACGCCGTTTACCTGAATGGCTGCCTCGGCGATGGAACCGGCGGATGCGATGCGCAGCGTCCGGTCCTCCAGCTGCTGCCGCAGCGCCTGATTCTCTGCCAGACTGTCCTCATAGCGCTTCCGCTGCTCATAGAGAATGTCCAGCAGCTCCGCACGGCTGAGCCGTCTGAGATCCTTATCGGTCATGATATCTGCTCCTTTCCTGTTTCTGTACGGTCAAACGCATCCGCGCGCTGCCTGCCAGAACGCCTTGGCAAAGGCGAAGACCTCGCGCAGCGTGTAATTGACCTTCAAGATCCACGGCCAGGTATCGCTTGCTTGGCCGTATGGCTCCATGGAGAGCGTCCGCGCGATATACTTGGCACGGCACATATGAAAATCGCTCGTAACGATCAGCACGCGCGACGTATCAAGCCCCGCCGCCTCGGCAAGCTTCGCCGAAAACAGCAGATTTTCCCGTGTGTTGGAGGCCTTGTCCTCCTCGATGATCCGGGACGCGTCCGCGCCGTGCTCGATCAGGTACCGGGCCATGACGGACGCTTCCGTATGGGCCTCGTCCGGTCCCTGGCCGCCGGAGACGATCACGGTCCTGTCCGGGTGCTCCTGCATGAATTCGAGCGTTTTATCCAGCCGCTTTTTTAGCGTCAGCGACGGCTCGTCGCCCTGTACCTGCGCGCCGAGTACGACGACAAACTCCGGCGTCTCGTCCTGCGTCATAACGCTGTCCTGTCCCTGCATGGCAATATACCCCATTGCGCCGAAGATCACCGCCATACCTGCGGCGGTCAGGCCGGTCAGAAGACGGCTCCAATGCTTCGGCGCGTTCTTTTTCTTCAAGAGCCGCAGTGCCAGCAGCACCGCCGCAAGCAGCAGCAGACAGACGCCCGTCATGCCGATATGCAGCGGCAGCGCCAGACATACCGCGCCGAGCACTGTAAGCAGCGCGATCACCCAAACCGGAATCATGTTGCACCCTCCAAATCAGACGAAAGCCGCTCCCACTCGTCCATCAGGCCGGTAAGCGCATCGTCGCAGGTCTGCTTTTCTGCCATCAGCCGCGCAAGCTCCTGATAGTCGGAGCTTGCGGCTTCGATCTGCCGGTCCAGCTCGGCAGAATGCTGCTCCTGCTTTTCGATCTCGCGCTCCAGCGCGCGGATCTGCTTCTCCAGCATCTTGCTGCCGGAGGTCTTCGGTTTTTCCTTGCGCTCCTTTTTGGGCTTTTCCGGCGCGGGAGCCGCGATGGCCTCCTTTTCTTTGATGGAACGGTATTTTTCATATCCGCACGGGAAGTCCCGGATATGCCCGTTTTCCAGCTCCCAGATCCGCGTGGCGAATTTGTTGACAAAATAGCGGTCGTGGGACACGAAGATCAGCGTTCCCTCATAGTCCTCCAGCGCATCCTCGATCCACTCGCGCGAGGCGATGTCCAGGTGGTTCGTCGGCTCGTCGAGGACGAGCAGGTTGATCTTCTCATCCATCAGCATACACAGCCGCAGACGGCTCTGTTCGCCGCCGGAAAGACTCGAAACGGTCTTGAACACGTCCTCGCCCTCGAACAGATACGCGCCCAGCCGGTCGCGCGCGGTCTGCACGGAGCAGTTTTTTTCATAGAGCATTGTGTCCAGCAGCGTCCGTTCGGGGTGGGCGAAGTGAATGATCTGCGGCAGGTAGGCCCACTTGACCGTGGGGCCGAACTTCACGCGGCCCGCACCGGCCTCCTCGCCGAGCAGGAGCTTTAAAAACGTGGACTTGCCGGTCCCGTTGTCGCCCAGCAGCGCAATGCGTTCGCCGCCCGCGACCTGCAATTCGACGTCCGAAAACAGCGTCCTGCCGTCATACGCCTTGCCGAGTCCCTTGACGGACAAAACCTCGTCGCCGAAGAAGTCCCGCTGGGCGAAGCGCGCCCGCAGGGTCTTCTCCTGCGTGGGCCGGTCGGTCTTTTCAATGCGCTCCATGCGGTGCTGGATGGACATGGCGCGGCGGTAGAGCGTGCGGTTGTTGATGCCCCAGCCCTTCATGCGCTCGAGCGTGAAGCCGAGCTGGCCGAGCTTGGCCTGCTCCTTTTCATACTGCTTCAATTGCAGGTCGAAACGCGCCTGCTTTTCCTGCACGTAGAACGAATAGTTGCCGGAATAAAATTCCGCCTTCCCATCGTGCAGCTCGATGATGCGGGTCACGACGCGGTCAAGAAAATACCGGTCGTGGGAGATGGTCAGGACGGTTCCCCTGAATTTTTCAATATAGCCCTCGAGCCATTCGACCGCGTGCATATCCAGATGGTTCGTCGGCTCGTCGAGCAGCAGGATATCCGTCTTTTCCAGCAGCAGCCGCGCCAGATTCACGCGCGTCTTTTCGCCGCCGGAAAGGCTGTCAAAGTCCTGCTGCCGCTGCGCGGCGGGGATGCCGAGACCGTTGCAGATCTTGTCGGTCTGCATATCCGTCTCATAGCCGCCGCCGGTCTGAAAGCGCGTGGAAAGCGCGTCGTATTCGGCAAGCAGCGCCTTGTCCGGCTGCGCGGCCATCTGCTCTTCCAGACGGCGCATTTTGCTCTGGATATTCGCAAGCTCCCGGAACGCCGTGCGCAGCACGTCCTCTACCGTATAGCCCGCCGGGTAATGCGGGATCTGGGAGATAAGGCCGACCTTCCGGCCCGGCGCGAAGCGCACCTCGCCGGTGTTGTAGTCCAGCTCTCCGGTCAGTATTTTGAAGAGCGTGCGTCTTGCCCGCGCCGTTTCGCCCGAGCAGGCCCACACGCTCGCCTGCCTGAATGTCAAAGCTCACGCCGTCGAGCAGATTCGTGTCGGCGTCGAAGCTCTTGACCAGGTCCTTTACAGATAGATCGATCATGGATGTTCCTCTTTATTCTGCGGCGGTTTCAGTCTCCGCTGTCATCGCCCATCAGCGGCCGGATGACGCCTGCGGCATCGAACCGGGTATCGTGGGAGGTCGTGACGAAAACGAGCTGCGTGGCCGGATCCGGCAGCACCTCGCCCATGGCCTCGGTCATGGTCATTACGTCGTTGGCCTTTTCTGTCGTGATATACACGCGGCTGGCATACTGCGCGACGGACGGGACCGTCGTGCCCAGCGCGAGGCGGATGGAGCTGCCGGTCAGATTCGCGCCCAGCGTCTCCGCGCAGTCCTCCAATGCGGCGACCTGCGTGATAGCCTCGGCGTCCCATGCAATGGAGCTGTCGTCCGGTACGGTGAAGTTATCGAACAGCACCTCGTCAAACCCGCGTGCGTCAAGCTCCAGCGCGATGGCAGCCAGATAACTGCGCGCGTCGAGCGAGTCGGGCCGCAGCCAGTAGCACCGCCGCTCGTCCATCCACAGATCGCCGGAGGTCGTCGTCAGAGCGGAAGAATAGTGCTTGGCGACAAAATTCGGGTCGGAGAACGCGGGCACGCGGGCGATCACGATCAGGTCCGGCGTTTCTGTCAGCTCCTTTATGAGCGCGTCGCAGGCGGCGATGTCCGCGTCTGCCGTCTGGGCGTCGGCGATGTCGGTCGAATAATAGAAATTGCCGAGCGGGCTTTTGACGTCGATGAGCACGGCGTTATAGCCGTCCGCGTCGGCCAGCGCCTGCCGCACCTCGTCCACGCTGTTTGCCAGCATGGTCGTGGAGATATAAAAGCCTTGCAGCTGCACCGCGTTCGGGTCGACGTCCGTTTCCTCGGCAGCGGCGGACAGGATCGTTTCAAATGGATAGTCCTCTGCGTCGGCGGGCGCTTCCGGCGTCTGCGGGGTGCGCTGGAGCTTCTGCGTTTTGTCAAAATACACGCCGTTTGGCGAATACACGACGTAGCGGCCCAGATAGCTGATGCGCGCGAGAATGAGCAGGCCGAGCAGAACGACGGCCAGCAGCGCGATCAGCGCAATGCGCCGCAGCGTCCGCTTGTTGCGGTAGGAAAAAATACGCATGGGGTTCTCCTTCCTCCCGTCACGCTTCCGGCAGCGCGGCGGTCACGCGGCACCAGTCCTCCTGCTGTTCGGTGGAGATGATCTGAAGCCCGTTTTGTTCCAATGCGGCCAGAACCTCCGCAAGGCGCGTGTTAAGAATTCCGGAGCAGATGAACACGCTGTCCTCCTGCAAAAATTCCGGCACGACGCGGCTCAGGGGAATGATGACGTCGGCCACGATATTGGCCAGCACCACATCGTAATGTCCCCTGAGCGATTCCATCATGGCCCTGTCTCCGATCACGTCGCCGGTGACGGCGGTAAAGCGGTCGGAGAAGATCTGGTTGATGGCGGCGTTTTCCCGGGCAATGTCCTCGGCCTTGGGGTCAATGTCCACGCCCGTGGCGTGGGCCGCGCCGAGCAGGACGGCAGTGATGGACAAAATGCCGCTGCCGCTGCCGAGATCGAGCACGCGCTCGCCGCCCTGAATGGCCCGTTCCAGCTCGCGCATACACATCTGCGTGGACGCGTGCGCGCCGGTGCCGAAGATCATGCCGGGGTCGAGCAGGACCTCGACGCGGTTTTCCGGGTTTTCCGGGTGCAGCCACTCCGGAACGACCAGCAGCCGTTCGCCGATGGGCAGCGGCTGATAGTACCGCTTCCAGTTGTTTTCCCAGTCCTCGTCCTTGACGTTTGCCAGCTGCACGTCGAGAGAGCCGAAGTCCACGGTCGGGTACTGCGCGCGCAGCGCGGCCAGCTGGCTTTTCAGGCTTTCGACTGTTTCCGGCACGGAAGCGTTCTGCTCCAGATACAGCCGGATCTGCGAAAGTCCCTGCATCTGCTTTTCCAGATCCTCGTCTACATAGTCCCAGTACTGACGGTTCTGCTCCAGAAATTCATGAAACTGCTCCTGATCGTCGATGATGAAGCTGTCAAAGCCCAGCACGGTCAGCCGGTCGCAGACAAGGTCAATGGCCGCCGGGGCTGTTTTGATGGTCAGTTCGATCCACTGCATGATAGTCCTCCCGATCTCCGGGGCGGAGATCTTTCAAATTGCAATATTTGTTCTATTTTACACGAAACCGGAGCAAATGACAAGTAGGGAGATTCTGATTCGATCACCGGGATGCCTCCGGCGGCCCCAGCTTTTCCATCCTGCCGGGAGGCTGTTTGATGGAAAGAATCAGCGCCCGGCTCCGCAGAGGGGCCGGGCGCTGTGCATGAGGGGGAAAAGGGGGTTCGCGAAGGGTTATGATACTGCGGGCAGCTTCGCAGCGGGATTATACCGGTGCTGGATACCCGCCGTACATACGGTGGCCGCGGCGCCTATCGCGCTGCGTAGTTCCGGCTGTGCCGGTCTGCTTCTGCCGGTGCGGCGGCGCTGGTGCGGTCCGGAATCGCGGCGCTGAATCCGGAAGCTGCGGATTCGTCTCTCCAGCCGTCTTCACGCGCTTCGGAAAGACTGTATCCGTCGGCATTGTCGCTGCCCCATGTGCAGGTGACGGTGCAGGAGGCTGTGTAGGTCCAGCTGTCGTAGACATAGGTCGCGACCATGTAATACGATTCACCGTTTGTCATGCCGGATTCGTCGACAACGTATTGTCCACCTGAAAGGAAGCCGCCGCGATAGTAGACTTTCCATGTTACATTGGCAGCCGTACAGCCGGGGATATTGGTGCTGATCGTATAGAACGCACGGCCTGTTGCTACATCTCTGCTGACAAAGCTGATGTCAAACGAATACTCGGTCTGCTCTGCTGTCTGGCTCATGCTGTCGGTGTAGGTCCTGCCATTATAGACATAGGAAGCTGTTACGGTGCAGGCGATAGACAGCGGAACATATGCCCCTTCAGGGGCTCTGTTCCAGTCAATGTTGGCTGGCGTGACCGACCATGTGACGTTCGCAGTATCGAAGCCGGGGATGTCGGATACGACAGTGTAGAAATTATAATAAGCTCCGTTATGACTGCGGGTAATCTTAAAGGAATAGTTTGCCGGCTCTTCCTTCTCGAAGTTATCCCCGACAATGATTGTTGTTGAACCGGAATATTTACGGCCGTTGTAGGTCATCGTGGCGGAAATGACCGCAGTGCCTGAGCCAGCTGCGTGAAGAGTTTTACCCTCAAAGTACGCGACGCTCGGATTCGACGAGCTCCAGGTCACGTCCTGACCGGCGGGATCGGTCGTAGCGTACAGGCGCAGGCCCTCGTTCAGCTCCTCCTGCGTGACGGTGACGCTCGGCGTCTTGACCGTGACATTGAAGGTCGTGCTGACGCCCTGATAGGTGACAGTGACCTGCTTGGAGCCTGCGCTGCTCAGATCGGCGTTGGTCGTGAAGCCGCTGGTGATGGTCTGCGCTTTGCCAGACGCGTCGGTATAGCGGGCGGTCAGACCGGCGGTATTCAGCTTGTCGCCGATATAATAGGACGTCTTGTTCGGACGGCTGGTTATGGACAGGGTCGCCTTTCCGGCAGGCTTGTCCGGCTCAGGATCCCTTGCCGGTTCTTTGGGCGTATCTGCCGGCTGCTGCGCGGCTCCGCCGCTGATGCTCAGCTCAGGCGTGCGTGTGCCGGAGATATAATAATAGTCCGAATCGCTGTAGCCGGTGAAGTCGAAATCCGCGACGCAGCCCGCAGCGGCCGGGCTGTTATACACCTGCTTGACGGTGTACTCGACCCCGGCTGCCTGCAGCGCGGCCTCCGCGTCGTGCTGCGTGGTGTTCTGGTCGAAGCGCTGCACTTTTATATAGCTGTCGGAATCGAGCACCCACACGGTACACTGCTTGACCTGTCCCGCGTAGAGCGCGGTCACGAACGCGAAGCCTTCCGAAACGCCGGTCAGCATACCGTTGTTCGTGACGGTCGCGACGCGCGGGTCAGAGGAGATCCAATAGACCGAGGTCGCGTTGATTTTCCCGAGCTGCTGGTTGAGCGGGAGCTTCTCGCCAACCTCCAGAATGACGCTTCCCGTCATTTCCAGCGGTTGGTTGTCATGGACGGTCACGTAGCAGGAGGCTGCCTCGCCGCCGACCACAACGGTGATTGTCGACGCGCCGGGTGCAACCGCTTCGACAAGGCCACTCTTGTCAACTGTGACAGAGGAAGGATCGCTGGACGACCAGACAATGGAGGCGGCGCTTCCGCTGTACTGCAGCGAATTTGCCAGATTAAACGACTTGCCGACCTGAAGATCGAGCTCCGCCTTGAACTGATCGATCGTGACGTTGGACTGCGTCGGCTGGCTGGTGCTGTCGGAGCTGATATCCAGACTGATCTTTGTGCCGGGCGCCGCCTCGCTGCCGCCGAGCGGCGTCTGCGCCGCGACATGGCCGGGCGCGACATAGCTGCTCGTGACGGCCTTCGGCACGGAGCCGAAGCCGCTCTGCGCCAGCAGCCGCTCTGCCTCTCCCTGCTCCTTGTACAGGACGTTCGGCACAAGCTGCTTCTGCGGGCCGAGGCTGACGACAAAATAGACGCCGCTGCCCTTCAGGATCTTTTCGCCGCCCTCCGGGGACTGCTGGATGATGCTGCCGCTCGGAATGGACGGATGGTAGCGCAGCTCGCACTTGACGCCGTAGAGCGACACCGTGCGCAGATCGGCCTTGGCCGTGTCAAACGACTGGCCGACGTAATCGCGGACCGTCACGTAGGAATCCTCGGACGGGACCAGCTCACTGATGTCGACCGAGCCGCCCGAACCGCTGCCGTCCGACGGCGGCGTGGGAACCGGCGTGACCGGGGTCTGCGAGGGCTGCGCGACGCTGATCGTAACATTGGAGCTGGGGGTCAGCGTCGAACCGGCTGTCACGCTCTGGCTGACGATGGTTCCGGGCATTTCGTCGTCGCTCGCGACATATTCCCAGTTGATCTGCACGTCCGAAAGGCCCAGCTGCGTCAGGTAATCCTCCGCAGCGTCCTTGAGCATGGAACTCATGTCGTCCATGACGCCCACGGGGCGTTCCTTGCCGAGGCTGGCCGTCGCGAGCAGGTCGGACGCGGGCGCAAGCTTCGTGCCGGGGTCCGGATTCTGCGTCAGAATGCGGCCCTGTTCGACGCCCGCGTCATAATCAGAGCCTTCCACGACCAAATGCAGCGAGGCGTCTTCCGCCGCCGTCACCGCATTGACGACCTGCATATTCACCACGTTCGGACTCAGAACATAAGAGCCGTCCTCTGCTGCTGTGTCGGTTTTCGGCTTGCGGTTGAGATAGAGCAGAACGCCGCCCGCGACGATTGCGGCTGCCAGCACGCCCGCGGTGATCTTTGCCCAGAGCGGCCAGCTGAAGCTGCTGCGCTTGCGGATCGTCTCCTGGACGCGCCGGACCGGCGTCTGCGCGGTCAGCTCCTCATAAAGCTCGGCGACGCTCTGCGTGCGGTCCTGCGTATGCAGCGCCATGCCGTTGAGGATCGCCGTATCCTGCGTCTTCGTAACGGCCTTGTTGAATTTGGACGGAGGCGGCAGCATATCGCGCTTGTGCTTCTGCAGATATTCTCCGCGCTCGATCGCGCCGGGCGGCGTGATGCCGGTGATCATCTGATAGAGCGTCGCGCTGAGCGCGTAGACGTCGGCGGCGGGACCCTGTACGCTGTGGCTGTTGTACTGCTCCTCGGGCGAATAGCCGTCCTTGATGATCACGGTCATGCTCTTGCCGCAGTCGTGGACCGCGTGGCGCGCAGCGCCGAAGTCGATCAGACGGACGCCGCCGTCCTTCAGGAGCATGATGTTGTCCGGGGCAATATCCCGGTGGATCATCCCGCTGTCATGCACACGCTGCAGCGACAGCATGACCGGCGTGAGCATACTGATAGCCTTTTCCGGCGCGATCCGTCCCTGCGGCAAAACGGCGGCTTCCTTTTTCAGATACTCGCTCAGCGTGATGCCGTCGAGATATTCCATCACGAGATAAGCCGTTTCGTTTGCGGAGAAGCAGTCGTAGACGTGGACGATGCCGTCCTCGTTCTGGAATGCGGACAGGCGCTTGGCCTCGTCCAGAAATTTTTCCTTGCCGAACTGGAAGTATTCGCCCTCCTTGCCTGAGAAAATGGTCAGGCGGCTCTCGCCGGGGCGGCGGGTTGCATATTCGCTGGGCAGATATTCCTTGATCGCGACCTTGTGCAGCAGCAGCGCGTCCCAGGCAAGATAGGTCACGCTGAAGCCGCCGTGACCCAGTGCGCGGCCAATGACGTAGCGCTCGTTCAGGATCGCGCCCGGCCGCATATAGGTCGCAAGCTCCGGCTCGGTTCCCTCGGCATAGCCGCAATGCGGGCAGATGTCGAACGAGTCGTCGTATTGCTCAAAGCATCCAAAGCATATTTTCATGTTGTTCCTCTCTTTCTACACGATTCCGCATGGCCGGGGCTTTGCATCGGTCAGGACGTCCGCAAGCTCTCCGGCAATATTCCGGTACTGCTCATATACTGTGCTGGACACGGGGATACTGGGATACTGGTTTTCAAGATACAGGCAGCGCTGTCCGTCCTCGCTCAGAAGGTACGACAGGAAGCGCACGGCGCAGGCCGTCTCCTTTTTGGAGGACTGCTGCGTGACCGACCAGACGTTCTGGAGCATACAGGCACGCTCCGGCGACTGCACGGCGTACAGCTGGTAGCGTCCGGCCAGCTGCGTCTGCACGTCTGCGGCGTCTGCAGTGCTGCCGTAGTACAGGCCCTGTTCGCCGGACAGGAACGCATCCAGCGCGTCCGCGCTGACGGTCATGCTGTCCGTCTCCGGAATAGAACTCTGGAACAGCACCTCATAGGCGGGCAAAAACGACGCATCCATCCCGGCCTTGAGATCAAGACCTGCAAGGCTTGCGAGCGTTGCGCTGCTCGCCTGCCGGAAATCAAAGCCGATGCCTTCGGCGCACGCATTCGACGCATACAAAACGGGAAGTCCGAGGCCGAGCACGGCATAATCCCCGCTGACCGGCGCGCCAAGACGGAAGCCGGCTGGATCGTACTGCCGGTTCAGCTGCCGGAGCGCCTTGGCATTGCAGGCGAGATCCGTGCTCTGCGCGGTGCGCTCGAACAGGACCGGCAGCGAGCCGTCCTGCTGCGCCTGCTTGAGCCGCTGCTCGTATTGATCGGGCGCAATGCTCTGCAGCCGCAGCTCAACGTTCGGGTACAGCGTCTGGAACGCGCTTGCTGCGGCGTTCAGTGCGGCGATCTTGTTCTGCCCGCTTGCGCGGAGCGGGTCTGCGGTGAACCAGACGTCGATCGCTGCGTCCGGCAGCGTTTCCTGGGCCGTGCGGCTGATCCAGAGGTAGCCGACCGTACCGCCGACGATGGCGAGTACCAGAAACACGCTCAGAAGACTGATCCATTTTCTGCGCTGCTTTTCCTTCCGCGTTTTTTCAAGGCTCTTTGTCTGCTGGTATTGGAGCAGCGCGCGGGAAAATTCCTCCGCGCTGGAGAACCGCAGCTCCGGCTCCAGCGCCAGCGCCTGCATGACGGCGTTGCTGACCGGCTCCGGGATCTCAGGCTTCAGTGTATGCGGGGCCTTGAGATGGTCCGTCGGCCAGCGGTTGAGCGCGCTTTCGGGCTTCTTGCCGAGCATTGCGGTATAGAGCGTAGCGCCCAGCGCGTAAATATCCGTCTGCGGCCCCTGATGCGCGGAGCGGGAATACTGCTCCGGCGGGGTAAAGCAGTCCTTGAATACGACGGTCAGCGGCGTCTGCTGCATGGAGACTCTGGCTGCGCCGAAGTCGATCAGCTTGATCCTGCCGTCGTCGCACAGGAAGATGTTGTCCGGGCTGACGTCCCGGTGGACGATCCCCTTCCGGTGCAGCGCCGTCAGCGCGCCGCAGATGACCGCGCCGATGGTGACCGCGCGCTCCCACGTCAGCGGGGCGCGCTCGATCTCCGTTTTCAGCGTGTGGCCGCGCAGATATTCCATAACGATATAGGCCGTGCCATTTTCCTCAAAGTATTCCCGTACCTGCACGACGTTCGGAACGGACTGGAACTGGATCATGTTCCGCGCCTCGTTCAGAAAGCGCGTATAGCCCTGTCGGAATTCCTCCGTCCGTTTTCCCGCGTAGAGAATGACCTCCTTGCTGCCGGGAATGCGGTTGGCGACGCCGGAGGGGAAATACTCCTTCAGCGCGACTGTGCACGCGAGCTTCTGGTCATAGGCGCAGTATGTAATGCCAAAGCCGCCGAGGCCGATCACGGACTCGATACGGTAACGCCCGGCGATCTCCCAGCCCGGCTGCAGGGCGTTCGGCAGCTCTGCGGCCTGCGAATAGCCGCAGTACGGGCAGGCGGCGGCAGTGTCCGCGATCGGTCTGCCGCATTTTTCACAGCTTTTCATCTGGGCTCCTTATGGCATCTGAAAGTAGGTATTCCAGTGGAACGATTCTCCGCACAGCGGGACGAACAGAAGCGTCGTCGCGCCGACGCGGATCAGATCGTGCGGCTTCAGCTGCATCGGGGTCAGCAGCAGCGTGCCGTTCAGATATGTCAGCCCGCGCCCGTCTCCGGCCTGCAGATAAAACGCCTCCGAGGCCGGGTCAAACGTGAGGATGCAGTGCATATTCCGGGAAACCTCAGGATCCGAGCTGAGGCATACGTCCATGTCCGCAGAGCGTCCGATGCGGTTCCTGCCGCCGGAAAGCGGGAACGACAGTCCCTGCTGGCTGCCCAGCACGCAGACCAGCCAGCCGACCACAGGCTCGATCTGACTCGTCTCTCCGGTATACAGAATGTGCGTGCGCCCGTCGCCCGGCGCAGAGGACGGGAAAAACGCCGGTCTTGGCGGCTGAGCAGATGCGGGAGCGGGGACGGGCACAGAGTCCCGCTCCGGCTCAATGACCGGAGCGGGGGGCGTTTCCGGGAGAGGCCCGGAGTCTGTCTCCGGCCCCGAAGCCGGAACAGGCGGCTGCTCGGCTCCGGGCGCGGGTCCCGGCTCAGAAACCGGCTGCTCAGGTTCGGGTTCAGGAACCGGGACGCTCGGCTGTTCAGGCTCTGGGGCCGGTTTGGGAATCGGGATAAACGGCTGCTCAGGCGCGGACATCGGTTCCGGCTCAGGCTGCTGCGCCTGCACAGGCGCAGGCGGGACCGCTTCGTCTATCCGCACGCCGCAGAACGGGCAAAACGGCTGCCGTTTGCGCAATTGCGCACCGCAGCTCGGACAGCGCGGCGGCTGCTCCTGTACGGGTGCGGGCGCAGGCGGAGCCGGTTCGTCCGTCCGCGCACCGCAGAACGGGCAAAACGGCTGCTGTTTGCGCAATTGCGCACCGCAGCTCGGACAATGCGGCTGGTCCTGCACAGGCGGAACCGGCAGCGGCATCTCGTCCGGCTGGAACAGCGGCGTGGTGTGCATGATATTCAGGCCGGACGGCTCCTGCGGCAGGGGAGCGGAGAAGCCGGGGGCTGGGGTGTCCGGCAGGGAGGTTTTCCCGCGCAGATCATCGAGACTCCAGTATCCGTCCCTTGCAGGCGCGCCCTGCGCGGGCGGCTCGGAGCGCTGGGCCGCCGGTGCGGACCGCTCCAAAAATGCCTTTGCCCGTGCGCAATGCGGGCAAGTCGAGAACTTGTCCGCATCGTAGTAGTGATTCATATTACAAAGCACTTTTTTCATTCTGTCTCGTCTCCCTTTATCGGTGTCGTTTGATCAGGACCAGCGTGGTATTGTCCTGCATATTGCCGCTGTGGGCCAGCAGCGCGGTCTGGAGCCTTTTTGTCAGCTGCTGCGCGGTGCCGGGCTGGGAAAGCAGCGCCTCCAGCGCCTGCGTGCCGAGCGCCTGCAGCAGTCCGTCGGAGCACAGCAGGATCACGTCGCCCCGTTCGAGCGTCAGCGGGTACTGGTTCTGCGCATAAAGGCTGATGCCGTTCATTCCCAGATAGCTTGTCAGCGCCCGGCCGCGCCCGATCTCCCGGTCGTAGAGCAGCTGGCTGATCTCGCCCCCTTCCAGCCGCTGCTTTAAGAGCGCGGCGTAATTATGCTCCGGAACGAGCCGCTGCAGGCTGCCGCCGCGCAGGAGGAACAGGCCGCTGTCGCCGATGGACAGCCAGTACAGCCCGCCGCTGCGCACCCAGACGCTCACAATGGTCGAGCCGCCTCCGGCGGTCTGCTCTGCGACGGCCCGGTCCATCCAGTCAATCGCCTGCCGGTAGAGGTAGGAGGGCGCAGCCTGCGGGTTTTTGTGAAACGCGGTCAGCAGGGCCTGCACGGCGCTCCGGCTGGCCTCCGCGCCGTCCGGCAGACCGCCGATCCCGTCGCAGACCGCCGCAAGGAGCTCTCCCCGCCGCCGCTCCAGACAATACGTATCCTGCTGCTCTTCCCGCCCGCCAAGCATCGTCAGACTGGCGGTGGAATACCGGCTCAGAGAAATCATGGCGTCTGCGTCTCTCCATCCGTCATGCGCTGCTGGTAAACGCCGAAGATCATAACTGGCGTTTTCGCTTCGCGCAGTTGGACGACACTGCCGATGGGCAATAACAGTTCAGACATAAAAATTTCTCCTGTTCTAAATTATTTTGGGATCTGAAGTGCATAGTCATTTGCTTTGCTGGCAATGGTTTCTCTGTAGCTCGAAGCCTTGCAAGCTTCCCGGAAGGTACAGACCATTCCAGTTGCCGGATCCATGACGAGCAGATCGTCGATCGTCAGATTATCTCCGGTACGGCCGGAGCGAATGCCGATAACCGTTACAGTATGGCCGTTGTTCGAGTCTCCGCCGTTCGTCATACGAACCATAACCGGGTTCTTGTTGTTGATGATCTGATTGTAGATTTCGCGGAGAATGGATGGCTGATCTTTATAGACGGCGGGGTCACCTATTTTTTGAGAATAATCGTATTGCGTCTGACCTCCGCGCCAGGTCGACGTGGGATCTGTTGTATTGCCGGTCTTGATTTTATGCAGGACCATTTGCGCGACGGATACACAAAGTTTACCGTTTGCCGTGTGGTTGATATTTCCCTGCTTAATGCAGCAGATATCCGGATCAAAGCCGTTGAGCACGGAAAAATCGCTGTAGTCATTGCCTTGGTAATTGTAGCCGGTGTTTTCATACTGGCGCATTCCGTCTGCGACCCGTCCGGAATCGCGTTGGTTCGACGCGCCATCGTCTCCCCTGGGGATGTCAGTGGTATCGTCGTGAGCGCTCTCGTCGCCGTTTAGAATCAGAATGACCGGATCCTCGTTGGGCAGCCTCGCGCGCGCTTCTTCAAATGCCTTGCGCTTCATGTCCCAGCTCCCATCGTTCTCTGCGCCGAGCTGCCGGGCTGCCTCCTGATCGGCGTAGTACATCAGATTCTCGACCCAGACGAGCCCATCCTTCAGATTCTTCAGGTCGCTGCTGAGCTCCTGCGAGCGTTCGTCCTGCTCATGGAGCGCGTTTTTGATCTGGACGGCGCGCCGCCCATCCTGTCCCCGCAATTTTTTCTGAACCTTTTTGATGATCTGCGTGGTTTTTTCCGCATATTCATAGGCATTCTGCATCTTTTGAATCTGCTCCTCGAGCATGGTAAGATCAGCCTTTTGTAACAAACCACTCATTGTTTTTCCTGCCCCCTGTCTGTTGCTGTATCTGTGTCCGCGTCGGCGAATGCCCGGAGCATCTGCTCGATCAGCCAATCGTCTGCCCGCTCGTTGCTTGGCAGCCGAAAGCTCGACGTACACGGATATTGACGAATCCAGTCTTCCATGGATACGCGCTTTATGTGGGTATACTGCTGTTGCTGTGCCGCGGCTATTTGCGGTGCGGCTGTTCGTCCTGCTGTGCGCGGCGGCACTTCTCCCACCGGAAGCGCGAGGACTGCCGCTCTGACTGCCGTCTCCGTTTCCTCGTAGCGCTCGGACACGGCGCGAAGCGTCCGGTACAGCCAGAGTGTTTCGGCACGCATATCGGCAAGCGAGCTTTCCATCCGACGCAGCGCGTCAATCGTCTCCGGACAGGTCTGGTCTTCTAACTGCCGCAGCGTCTCAACTATCCGCTCATGCGCCCTGCTGAGCGCTTCCAGTGTCTGGCGGATGCGTTCGGCCTGTTCGGCACACTGCGGGATATTCATGTAGCAATTCATCGCCGCGTCCTTTCCGGCGAGAGCGGCCTTTTACAAAACCGCTCCCGCCAGGTGTGATTCAACCGAAAATTCCGGTCGAGTCCAGGCTGCCTGCCGTGCTGGCCTGCGTGCTTTCCAGCTCCGCGTAGCGGTTTGCCGCATGAGAGAGGTTGTTTGCATACTGCTGAACGGTATCCATGGAGCGGATCACCTGATTGTAAAGCAGTACGAACTGATTGCCGTAGGTGCTTCCCGCGTCGCCGATCCAGTCCTCTGTGTTCATCGTCTTGATGCGTCCGTCGAGTTCCGTTAAAAGATCTTCCATACGCGCTTTGACTGCGGTGATTGCCTTTGCCTTTTCATTGACCTCCTGCGGAGTGACTCTTAATACGTTTGCCATAATGATTGATTCCTTTCTTTCCGTTCAAAGTAACTTGTTTTGTGTGATGTCAGCCGTTTCTCATGCGCGGGCGGAAACGATACCCTTGACTTCCGCTTCACCGTCTTCATACTGTGCGGCGGCGTTTTCGATTGCCTGCCGGTAGGTTTCCATCATCCCTGCCAAACGATCAAAGCGCGGGCGGTCTGCGTCGACCATCTCATTGAACGAAATGTTTGCGTCGCCTTCCCACATACCGTTGAGCTCACCGGTCAGCGACCAGAGCTGGTTCACAAGTCCCTTCCACTCGTCGATCTTGTCCTGAAATGCGTTTGCCGTGGTCCTCATGTTTTCCGTATTTACCTTGATTTCCGTCATGTTTTTCATGCTCCTTTTCAAATATTTTTCAATTGATATTTAAACGTTCTTATCTGGAAACAGGAAGCCGAATTTTTGCTGTATCTCGCGCTCAGCGGCCTCGGCATCGTCTGCCGTTTGTCTCAGCTCCTTGCGAATGTCTTCCAGACTGTTGCAGTTTCGCCGTGCACTCTGAAGCACCCGCTCCAGTTTTTCCATATATCGCTGCGTGTTCGGGCTTTCCCAGCAGCCCGGAAGCGCTGTCTGCACCTGCTCCAATGCCTCGATCAGATACATCAGCTCCTCCTTTGCTGCAGCAAGACCCTGTGCGGATTTCCGCAGAACCTCTGGCGATACCAGAATCTGTTTCCCCATGTTCCGTTCCTCCTTCAGAAAATATCAGCCGCGTCAAGCGATTTGTTCTGCCTGTCCAGCTGCGTTTCCAGTCCATAGTACAGGTTCAACGAGCGAGCCATTGCGTTGGCGGAGCTTCTAAGCCGGACGCTGCAAGACTCCGCGCAGCGCTTGAGCTGATCCTCCAGCGCGTCATAGGCGTCTCTGCCGCTTCCCTCCCAGGTCTTTTCGGTCTTCTGGTGCTTGTCCAGTATCTTTGCCAGCTCGTCAAGAGTCTGTGCGCTTCCGTCAAGTCCGTACCAGACCTGCTTGAGCTCCTGCATTTCCAGTTCCAGTTTCATAGCCTCTCACCTCACACATTCAGATGCACAGGTTCAGCAGAGCGTGCTGCATATCGTCCTCCGCCTGCGCGTAGCTGTCGCGCGCCTGCTGCAAACGGTTGACCGCAGAGGAGAACAGGTCAACGCTCTGCCGGATTTCTGCAAGATCCCCTTCGATCCGTTCGGCGTAGATGCGCCCGGCTTCACTGTTCCAGCCGTCCTGTGTTTGTGCCTGGAGTTTTTCCAGATGCGCCTGCTGCACTTGCAGCAGCTTCAGACACTCGTTGATGTTGTTTGTAATGGTTTGCAGCACGTCTCCGTTCCACGCGATGTTCGCCATGATTTCACCTCTCTCGTTTTTTTCTCTGTTCCCTTGCTGTGGCTACAGTCTATCATGCCGCGTCACGATGCGGACAAATTTCCGACGAACGGCAGACTTCCGCCGACGAACGGTCATTTTCTCTCTGTTCAGACCAGGTGCAGCGTGTCGCCGCTGTCGATATCGGCGTCGTCGAGCGTCTGCTCCGGCGAAAGAATGCGGCCCGTGCGCTCCGACATCAGAAGCGCCTGCCGGTAAGCGCCGAACGGGATGCCCATGCTCTGCTCGACCAGCTCCAGAAAGCCGCGGCACAGAAGCTTCGCTGGCAGCGTCCGCGGTACGATGCAGTCAAACGACCGGTTCACACCGGCGACATTGATCTCGATCAGAATTTTCTCGCTGTTCATGACCCTTCCTCCCACTGCGTCCAAAGCGTTTTTTCCGTTTCGTTCTGAATGCTGCCGTCTGCCTGCCGGGTGGACGGCTGAAGCGCCTCGCGTGCATAGCCGCTTTCGCGCAGATAGGCGAAGCAGTCCTGCGGCGTCTGGAACGGCAGCAGGCGCACGCCCGCGCCGCTCTGCTCCGCAGCCAGCGTCAGCTGCGGGCAGAAATAGCAGAAGATCCGGTCCGTCCCGCCGAAGAAGGCGCACGCCTGCGCAAGCTGCGAAAACAGGTACTCGATCACCGGATGCGGCGTGTTCTTCCCGCCGTTTTTCAGCAGCATCCCCTTGCGCTCCAGCGTCCGCAGCGCCTTTTCCGGGTCGATCTGCTCCGGCTCACAGAGGAACCACGCCGGAACGGTCATGCATTGATAGAAATATGCCAGAAAGACGAATTCGTCCTCCGTAAAGCGGTAGCCGGTCACCATGCCAAAGCCTCCTTCAGTCTTGCTTTTCCCGCGCGGGAAAGATAAACGACGCTTTCATCGTCCAGCGTCACGGTCATCGTGCCTGCGTCATAGGACAAAATATGGCGCTGGTTGACCAGATAGCTGCGGTGCGTGCGGACAAAGCGGCTGCCAAGCTGCTCCTCAAGCGCATCCAGCGACGCGGAAAGCTCATATTCCTGCGCTGCTGTGACCAGAAACGTCTTTTTGCTGCGGCTTTCAAAATATAAAATCGCGTCCTGCGCGATGGAATAGCGCCGGGCCTTGACTGTCCAGACATAGGTTGCCTGCGTCTGCGAGACGGACGGCTGCTCCACTGCGCGCAGCAGCCGGAACAGCTCCTCCGCGCCGACCGGCTTTAAGAGCAGCCCGGTCGGCAGCGTTTCGGCGGTCACGGCCTGAATGAGCTGCTGGAAGGTCGGCGCGGTCAGCACGATGTGGTGCTGCGTCTGTCCGGCGCGCACCTGCGCGATGACCGGCTGCGCGCGGCCATCGGCGGCGTCGAGCAGATACATGACTGTCACGGTCTGCGGCGTCAGCGGATCTGCGAACGTGCAGCCGGTGATCCGTGCCTCAACGCCGTTCTGGATCTGGTACTGCACCAGAAGGTTCCGCAGGTGCTTCCGGTCGGCCTGCCGGTCGTCAATAATATAGGCATCATACATTTTGGATCACAGCTCCTCCGCAGGCGCGGCAGCGCGCGGCAGATAGACCTCGGACAACCGCGTACCCTCGAGCGCGAAGCCCGTCTCCGGCGGGCGCACCCGCGCCTGCTCGGTGATGGACAGGCCGGTTTCGATTGCCCGCTGCGCATCCAGCTTGCCGCCCAGATGCACGCCGGTCTGATACGACAAAAACAGCTGGACGGCCTGCTTCTGGAAGCTCTGCTGATACAGCGCCCGGTTCCACACAGCGAGGAAGGTCACGCCGTAGCCCCTGCCGTTTTTCAGCAGCGTCTCCCAGACGTCTGTGTAGGAGACGCGCGTGCCGGGCGAATAGCTCATGGCGCAGAAGGCGTTGTAGTCCTCAAACAGGACGATGACCGGCGGGAATGCCGTGCGCAGATAGGCCTCGCATTCCGCCTCCGTGTGAGATGCGGCGTATTCCCGCTTCGCCGCTGCGCGCGTCTTGAACAGATCGCGCAGATAGGTCATAAGCGAAAGCACGTCCTCGTAGCTGCAATACTGCCGGAGCGCCGTGTCATACGGCGCGGTGCTGCCGCGGCAGACGATATGGCATTCCAGCCGCTTCTGCGTGATGGTCAGCAGAAGGTTTTCCACTGCCGCCTGCGCACCCGCGCCCTGTACGTCGCTGATAAAATAGCAGAACGTATCCTGCAGGCGCAGACTGTACGGGCGGATGCTGCGTGTGTACCAGCCGAGCGGAAGTGCGTCCTCCGGCAGCGCCTGAATGGCGTCCTCCCGCAAAAATTCGGCATAAAGCTGCTGCTTGTCGATGTATCGCAGCGCCGGGGCGCGGTAGCCGGACGCCGCGCGCAGCGCAAGCGTGCCGCACGCCTTCGGGTCGGCGGCGTAGGCGCACTGGAGCTGTACAACGCTGCCGTTGAAGACGGTCAGGCCGCTTCCCGGCTCGCCGGTCGGCATCATCTGCGGCGTCAGGCCGAGATAGCTGTAATAATCCGCACGCTCGTTCAGCTGCAGCGGAATGGTCGTCGTAAAGTTCTGGCTCCATCGGCTGCGCATATCCATAGGTGCATTCATGGTCACGATAAACTGAATGCCGCAGGCCATACCTTCGCGCAGCAGCTTCAAAAGCGGCTCCGCGAAGCGCTCATAGTTTTCCATAAATCCGGCATAGTTGTCGATTACAACCAGCGTCAGCGGCATCACGCCCTTGTCGGCCGCGCGGTAATCCTCCGCATTCGCAGCACCGGCATCCGCCAGCGTCCGCTTGCGCTCCTGCATGAGCTCTGTGAGCTGCGAGAACAGGCGCTTGACCTTTTCCTCTTCCTCGGGATAAATGATCCCGCCGCAGTGCGGTGTGCTGCGCAGAGCGTCAAGCCGATGGTTCGAGCAGTCGAGCGCGTACCAGTTCAAAAGTTCCGGCGTCTGCCGGATGCTGAGCGTATAGAGAATCGTCTGCACGAGCGTGCTCTTGCCGGAGCCTGCGCTGCCGACGATCAGCACATTGCCGCAGCGCGGGAAGCTGAGCGTATAAAGCGGCTGCGCCTGCTGCTCCGGATAGTCGATCCTGCCGAGAATGGCGGAATACGGCCTGTCGGGAAGCTGGTCCAGCAGCGGCTCAAGCGTGATCTCGCTGCGGAGCATCGGCAGCCAGAGCTTTCTGGCCGGATGGACCCCGGCGCTCTGCGCCGTTTCCGAGATATAGGCGACGCAGGCGTCAAGCTGGGAGACGCTCTGCGAACCGGCCGGGCGCCGCGTGCGCCTATGCGTGCGCGTGCCGTCCAGCGCAAGCAGCTCGATCTGGTTCAGCTGCAGCTCCTCCGGCTCCAGCTCCGGCTGGTATTCCGCGCCGGAATATCCGGACTGGAACAGCTCGAACAGCTCGTCGTTGCCGATCTGCAGATAGCCGCGCCCGATGCGCGTCAGATCGGCAGCCTCCGGCCGCTTGAGCATTTCCATGCTGTCCTGCCGGTCCTGCACCTTCAGGCAGAGCTTGAAGCGCGCGTTGCTCCAGATCTCGTCGTCGACGACGCCGGAGGGCTTCTGCGTGGCAAGGATCAGGTGGATGCCGAGGCTTCTGCCCACACGGGCGGTACTGACCAGTTCCTTGATGAACTCCGGCTGCTCCTTTTTCAGCTCGGCAAATTCATCGCTGATGATGATCAGGTGCGGCAGCGGCCCCCCCGCCCGGCCCCGCCCGGAAAGGCTGCCCTTG
>ERZ859738.337-NODE-337-length-33520-cov-5.183087_pt1 | contig 33520 bp, 32 predicted proteins | sample MGYA00510122_ERZ859738 | MGnify/ENA primary metagenome ERZ859738 (study PRJEB30046, sample SAMN00715139) | human gut metagenome | study: EMG produced TPA metagenomics assembly of the A metagenome-wide association study of gut microbiota in type 2...
CGAGCAGATCAACACCTTCCTGCAGCAGGGCGTGGACGTCCTGGTCATCAACCCCGTCCAGACCACTTCTGCACAGACCATCGTGGACACCATCTCTCCCTCCGGCACCCCCATCGTCTTCATCAACCGTGAGCCCGACAAGAGCGTTCTGGACTCCTACGCAGACAAGTGCTGCTACGTTGGTGCTGACGCACGTCAGTCCGGTACTTATCAGGGCGAGCTGATCCTGGAGACCGAGACTCAGGGCGATATCAACGGCGACGGCAAGATCACCTACATCATGTGCAAGGGCGACCCCGAGAACATCGATGCTCAGTACCGCACCGAGTACTCCATCAAGGCTCTGACCGATGCCGGCAAGGAAGTTGAGTGCCTGTACGAGTACCTGGACAACTGGGATCAGACCACCGCTCAGCAGGACGTTGCAAACGCTCTGTCTCAGTACGGCGACAAGATCGAAGTCGTCTTCTGCAACAACGACGCAATGGCACTGGGCGCTCTGCAGTCCATCCAGCAGGCTGGCCGCACCGTTGGCAAGGACGTCTACCTGGTCGGCGTCGATGCTCTGGTAGAGGCTGTGCAGAACGTTGTCGATGGCAACATGACCGGTACCGTTCTGAACGACGACGTTGGTCAGGCTACCAAGGCTGCCGAGGCTACCAAGCTGTTCGTCGAGGGCAAGGATGTTGAGAAGTACTACTGGGTCGACTACGTCAAGGTCACCAAGGACAACGCTTCTCAGTACCTGAAGGAAGACTAAAGTTTCCCGGAACCAATGCAAGGTGCGCAGCAGGCCTTAACGGCTTGAACGAAAGCTAAAAAGCGCGTGCGTGCGAGAAATCTTCTCCGCGCACGCGCCTTATTTTAGAAAAAACCTGCCCGCCTGTAAACAACCATAAAGGAGGCTTTTGCGGAATGTCAGAATACCGTCTGGTAATGAAAGGCGTGGTCAAGACCTTCCCCGGTGTCAAAGCCCTGGATCATGCTCAGCTGGAGCTCCGTCCCGGCAAAGTCATGGCTCTGATGGGTGAAAATGGCGCCGGTAAGTCCACTCTGATGAAATGCATGTTCGGCATTTACAAGATGGACGAGGGCGAGATCGAATACGAGGGGCAGAAGGTAAACATCCCCACCCCGCTGGATGCACTGGATCGTGGCATCGCCATGGTGCATCAGGAGCTGCAGCCCATTCCGGCCCGTACCGTGGCTGAGAATATCTGGCTGGGGCGCTACCCCACCAAGAAATACGGCATCGTCACCGTTGTGGACCATGCCAAAATGTACAAAGATACCGATGAACTGCTGAAGAAACTGAAGCTGGACATCGACCCCCATGCAAAGCTGGGCTCTTTGAGCATCGCCCAGATGCAGATGGTGGAAATTGCCAAGGCCGTTTCCGCCAACTGTAAGGTGCTGATTTTGGACGAGCCCACCTCTTCTCTGACCGCGAACGAGGTCGAGAGCCTGTTCCGCATCATGCGGGAGCTGAAGGAGCAGGGCTGGGAGATCCACATCTACCGCACCGACAAAAAGACCATGGCCGCCCTGGAGGCCGATCCCGACGTTCGCTTCGTGCGGCTGGCTCCGGTAGGCAAGATGCCTACGCTGGCGGCCTTCGCACCCCTGCCCGGCCGATACTCCGCCACGGAGTTTCCCGTTCCCGACAAGGGGCTGGACGAGCTGGAGCAGGAGCAGCAGAGCTGCGACAAGGCGCTGGCGGACTGCGAAGCCTTCCTGACGCAAGCGGCGGCGCACCTGCCCAGCATCCGCGACCAACTGCTCAAGACCCAGAACGCCGCCGAGTATTCCGCCGTCAGCAACACGTCCCAAAGTCAGGACGGGCTGGTGTGGCTCAGCGGCTATCTCCCGGCGGCGGAGGTGGACGGCTTCAAGAAGGCCGCTGCCGAGGCGCACTGGGCATGGGCCATGGAGGAGCCTGCCGCCGACGATGACAAGGTGCCCACAAAGGTGAAGTACAACAAGGTCACGCGGCTGATGATCCCGGTGTTCGACATTCTGGGCACTGTCCCCGGCTATCGGGAGTACGATATTTCCTTCTGGTTTCTGGGCTTTTTCACCCTGTTCTTCGCCATGATCATCGGCGACGCCGGGTACGGGTGCCTGTTCCTGCTGGCGGCGCTGGCCATGACGGTGAAGAATAAAAAAGCCTCCACCGCCGTGCAGCTTTTGTGGGTGCTGTCCATCGCCACCATTCTATGGGGCGCCTTGACCGGCACATGGTTCGGCCTGGAGCAGGCCATGCAGGTGCCCTTCCTGAAGCGGCTGGTGATCCCCACCTTTGCCAACTACCCGGCGTACTTCAACGTCTCCACCACCACCCAGCAGAACACCATCATGAAGTTCTGCTTCATCTTGGGCACGGTGCAGCTGTCTCTGGCCTGCGTCATGAACATCCGGCGCAAGCTGAAGGAGAAAGACCTCAGCTGGATCGCCGATCTGGGCTGGCTGGCCGCCATCGACGCGCTGTACTTCGTGGTGCTGTATCTGGTCATCGGCCAGCAGGTGAATCTGCTCCCTGTGGCCTGCGTGGTCATCGCGGGCTTCCTGCTGGTGGTGTGCTTCGGCGGCATGGCGCCGGACAAGACCTTTGGTCAGGGGCTGAAGGCGGGCCTTGGCAACGCGTTCACGGTGTTCCTGAACACCATCAGCGCCTTCGGCAACATCATGAGCTATATCCGCCTGTTTGCCGTGGGCATGGCGTCGCTGGCCATTGCCCAGAGCTTCAACAACATGGCCTTCGGCTTCAAGGGGCCGCTGGTCATCGCCGCCATCCTGATCCTGCTGATCGGCCATGGGCTGAACATCGTCATGGGCCTGCTGTCTGTGGTGGTGCACGGCGTCCGCCTGAATCTGCTGGAGTTTTCCGGCCAGCTGGGGATGGAGTGGGCCGGTATTGCTTACGATCCTTTTAAGAAACGCGATAAAATCAAAAAATAAACGGATAGGAGAACAATTATGAGTATCGAATTTATTGGTATGGCGTGCGCTCTGGGCCTGTCCGCCATGGGCTCCGCGTTCGGTTCCGGCTTTGCCGCTCAGGCTTCTGTGGGTGCGTGGAAGAAATGCTACGCCAACGGCAAGCCCGCCCCCTTCATTATGGTGGCCTTCTCCGGCGCACCGCTGACCCAGACCATCTATGGCTTCCTGCTGATGAACTTCATCCGCAGCGCCGTGGAGGGTGGCTGTGACGCGGCGCTGGCCATGTTCACCGGCATCTTCGCGGGTCTGGCTATCGGCCTGTCCGCCTTCTTCCAGGGCAAGGTTGCCGCCGCTTCCGCCGACGCGCTGGGCGAGACCGGAAAGGGCACGGCCAACTACTTCATTGTCATCGGTATTATCGAAACGGTGGCCCTGTTCACGCTGGTGTTCAGCCTTCTGCTGCTGCAATAAGCGTTTGGGGAAGCATCGCTGCAAAGGCACAAAAAGTCCTCGGAAACCAAATGGTTTCCGAGGACTTTTTTGCTGGAATAATACGATGTATTTTGCTTTTGTGACCGTCCCTTGCGGCGTGGCGAGCTTATTCGCGCCGGGCGATTTTCCGATACTCAATGGGCAGGATGCCCGTGCTCTTTTTGAACAGCTCCGCGAACCGGCTGGAGGTGTGTAGCCGATCATCTGGGCGATTTGCCCCATAGTGAAATCGGTGTTGATGAGCAGATGCTCCGCCTGACTCATGCGGCGGCCTTGAATGTACTGGGTGACACTGCACCCGAACTACCGCTTGAAGCAGCTTTTCAGCTTGGTTTCGCTCATGCAGGCGATGCTGACAAGGCGCTCCAGCGGAATATCAAAGGCATAGTGGTCGGCGATGTAGCTGACCACGTTTTGCAGGCTCTCCCTGTCCGCATCTGACAGCGGCTTTTCCTGCTTCCAGCTCTGCCGCTTCCATGCGTCCACCACCAGCGCGATGGCCTCTGTGACCTTGGCTTCGTAGAAAAGCGCCGCCGCCGCACCCTCGCCCCGATAGTTCTCAATCTCAAACAGCAGCTTGGACATGACGGGAAAGTCCGTGGCCTGATCCACGCTCTGAAAGGCGGCGGTGAGGTCGAAACAGATGTCCGGATACCGCTCCTTCAGAAAGTTTTCGTAATAAGCAGGCAGGATCTCAATGCCTACCGCGTGAATGGGGATGCGTTTATGGATCAGCGCACGGTAGCGCTGCTTTCCTCCCGCGATGGTCTGAATATCCTGAAAACGCAAAAAGAGCGCCGGTTCGATGGTTCTACGAAACCAACAAACCGACGCCCTAAATTTTGTGAAACTTTTTAATGAAAAAAGCCCCCTTGCGAGGAAACTCCTCGTACAAAAGGGGGCTGCATCTGATGATTTTATCGCCAGAAAACAGAAAAAGAGGGGGTTCAAATCACGTCGAACGCCTCTCGGGCGGCTCTGACATCCATGCTCAAAACCGGTAAAATCGGGGTGTGGAAAACCCCGGAAAGGCTTGATGCCATGCGGTTTTCACCGCATGGCATCTTAACCTGTTTGTTAACTTGGAGCTGCTGGGCGGATTCGAACCGCCGACCTCATCCTTACCAAGAGATTTTTGATAATTTTTATAACAATTTCTACTTGTTTTTAGTCATTTTTGTTCCGAACAACGTTGTTTCCAGAACTTTCGAGAAGTGCAGCCTCCGTTGTTTCCACATCTGTCTGTGGTGGAACTGTGGTCAAGCCGCAATTTTACGCATTCACCCGCTGATCGTAAAACTCGCTCTCCGCAACCTTGGTTACAAAGTCAGAAACCACATCCGCTGTATCTCTATCAGTTACTCGCCAGATTTTTTTACTTTATATACCGCTTTCTTCAGCCAGTATATTATAGAATGCCTCTAACTCGTCAATTACCAGCTGTGTAATTGTATGCCCTAAGAAACTATTTTCATTAATATCATGTTCGGCAAGAACTCGGAACAGCTTTTCATTAAAGTTATATGCCTGAATCTGTTTCAAAAACTCTTCTAAACTAACTCTTGCAAGTCTACCCTTATCGCAAAGCTGATAAACAACAAATGCAACACTCATCTTGAAACGAAGCTTGACTATGTGCTCTATGTCTAACATACTTTCCGACAATAGTGAGATGTAGTGAAGCGAAACTGGATATCTAATATATGGGATACAGCCGTACTCTATACACGATACAAGAACATCAATGGCTTGTTGGATACACCCAAATACAAGTATAAAGAAATTGTATGAATCTGGCTTGGCTCGATTTACCATGTATTTGGTTCCAGACAAAGCGCCCCTGAATCGCTCTCCAAATGGTAACATCACATTATCATCTTCCGAGAACATCACTAATCTTCCAATATCTTCACGGGCAAATCGTATAATATCATCAATGCTGTTACACTTTGCAAAGTAATCGTTCAGATTGTCGATTCCATTAAAAAGGCTAATAAATGCTTGTCCCCCGACGCTATAGAGCGAATGATAGCCATTTGATTGGTTGAGAAGTCGAAGCGGCAGTATGAGGATTTCACCATGAACATTTTCTAATAGCTTCAGATTATCTTCTGCTGTCACTCCGATTTGCTCATATAGAAATTCAGCATCTTTGCCATCTGGCATTTTACTTCGTATTTCTGAATACTTACTCAGAGGATCATCAAGAATATGCTTGTCTCCCATTAACAAAAAAGGTAAGTGTTCATTATCCTCAAAATCCATAAATGTGGCAGCCGTGAAAACGTAACTGTTTTCACCAGGGAACCAAGCTTTTAGATACAGCTGAATTTCCTCGATATGACGCAGCCAGAATAAATTAATTTCATCCAACGCTTCTGGTGAATGGCTACTTTTTAATTTTGGCAACAAAGTTGCGAGCAATTCTTTATATTCAGTTTGTATTAAATGAATCTTATCCAGCAATAGGTTTGATTTCAAAGTCAATTACCTCATTTAACAACTGTTCTGGGATACCATATATCTCGTCCAAAAAAGATATAGTTTTGTTCATAATCATAATACAATCTGGCAGAACGGTTTTCAATCTGGTTTCGTCCTCAACATCCGGAACACAATGATATTTATGAGCGGGGTTGTTACATTTCAAAAGAGAAGACTCACGAATAGCTCCCCATAATCCATGTTCAAAAGAAGAATCGTAATCGTAATATAAGCCATATAGATTCTTCTCTCCGACATCTTCCGCTTTAAGCCTTATGTTTTGCTTGTCAAAATATTTAGTATCCATATCAATGAATTCTTCACCCTTGAATTCATTGACTAAAGCTTCGATATATTTTTCGTCGAAATGAGATTCCTCTAAAGCACCATTTTCCCTGTGCCTTGCTAAAACGAGCTTATATAGCCCCATACCATACAGCTGATAATCACGCCAAATATTTTCATGAAACGACTCGTTTTTTACGAGATATTTCATCATAATATAGTCTTCAATCAAGACACGCACGCAACTTCTGCCAGATATAGAATTAAATAACTGATGCTCATAAATTTCCTTCAATCGCTTATAAGAATATGTCGCAATCCCGAGCAAAACACTCATTTTCTCATTAAGCGGGGCAGCTGTTAAAAACAGTTCCGAGAGATACACAAATACCTCATGCAGTTTTTCCATGTATGCGGTGATGTTTCTCTTTTCCTCTGAAAATCGAATGGCGAATATACTGCAATCTGTCATTTCGCTTACACACCTCCAAAATTCCTTCAAGTATGCAGAGTCAACCTCTTCAAAAGTCAAAATCATCATTTCAAGAGAACGTACTGTTGGACGAGCCATGCACATTATTTCATCAGTGTGTTTGGATGACGGATAGGCCACCAGCAAATCCACCTGTTCTCTTAAAAGATGTACTTCCCCTGAAAGTTGATTAAAATAGAGTGCTACAAACCTGATATCAGTTGCTTCATTAGATTGGTGATCCATTATTTCACGCATTGTCTGAATTATCGCTTCACACCTGTCCTCAACACTCTGATCTGGACAATAAAAGCACTTAGCAAAAATCGGGGCTTTGCTTGCAGTAAGAAAAACCGTTAACGGCGCAAGTGCTTCTTTAGCTCCACTGCAAATAATGTAATCATAAAATCTCTTTTGAATATCTGCGTCCAGCTTTAATATCTGTGATAATCTTGCTGTATAGAGGCCAGATGCCAATTTGTGTAATGCAGAAATAATGCCGTAGGACTTTCTTAACCCTTCATCTCGTCCATAATATTTCAAAATCAATCCAATCCAAAGGTACTCTGGCATGCGGCCATAAGTCCACGACTTTTCGTCTTCAAGTTCATGCATCAACGGTATTGCATTTATTGGCGTTATAAACTTACCTTTTTGAAAGGTATGGTCAGATAGTTTGCTGCGTCTCATTTCTCTTCCTTTCGCCTTCTCAATCGCGCTACAGCTGTTCTAAAACTAACGGAGGCACCCCTAACGGATGCCTCCGTTAATTTTGGAGCCCCGAGTTTTTCAACAAGAAAAGAGTTTTATTTTGCGCTGCTGTAAACAATAGAAAGTCAATCCTCCGGCAGAGCATCATGCGTCGACTGCTCCAACATGAGGAATCGATCGAAGTCGCTCTTGTAGAGTCGATCCTGAATAATTCGATATTTCTCAAACTCTGTTTCGGCATGAAGCTTTGCCTGCTCCGCGCTGATTTTACCGGGTCCCGTCAGCAGTTCGTTTCCGTTAAACTCCAAGAACCCGTCCAGACGCTTCGCCCAATCCTCCATACTCATAGGAATTTTGCGTTCAGCCTGAAGCTCAGCATAGTCCAAATAGAGAGACACGATCCGCTCCAGATATGACATTTCCTTTTCGCTCAAATAATTCTTGGCTACGGTCACATCAGCCTTTACGATTTTTCCGTCTGGTGCATTTTCCCAGGTTGCCAGCCCCATGTGTTCTTTCGCCGCATCAGCCCGCTCCACGATCAGCTCTGCCGCTGTGTGGCGATGAACGGCATAATGCAGCTTGTTCTGCACAGTCTGGAAAAACAGACGGGTGGTCCTTGCATCCTTGTCGTAGTCGAAAGCTGTAGCGTAGAGGTCCGTGACCTTTTGATAGAATTTCCGCTCAGACAGCCGAATTTCACGGATGTACTGGAGCTGACGCTCAAAGTATTCATCCGTAAACATGTGTCCTTTTTTCAGGCGTTCTTTATCCATGGTCCAGCCTTGGATGGTATGGTCTTTCACGATCTGTCCCGCCCATTTGCGAAACTGTACCGCACGGGGATTATTGACCTTAAATCCAACAGCAATGATCATTTGAAGCGTGTAATGCTTCAGTTCTCTGTTGACCTGCCGTCCCCCCTCGGCTTGAACTATCCGGAAATTCCGGATAGTTGCCTCCTCCGACAGTTCGTGGTCGTCATATATTTTCTTAATGTGCTCATTAATTGTGCGAATGTCAACATCGTAAAGCGCCGCCATCATCTTCTGCGTCAGCCAGATATTCTCATCCTCATAACGCATCTCAAAACTTTCGTCACTGTCGCCGGTGGAGGCCACAAAAGTCAAATATTCCGCAGCAGAACTGCGAAGCGCCAATTCTTTTTTCTTGGAGTTCTTGTCCATTTTGTTGCCGTCCCCCTTTTATTTGCTCACCTCGACACGGCGTAGTTTTCCACATTTCAAGACATATAGAAAACTACGCCGTTCATCTCATCAACAGACAATATTACGCCCCAACGACGCACTTTGTCTCTTCGATAATCCTGTCCTTGAGCTGTATAGCATCCCGAATGGCCAACTTTTCCTGTACCCGGATATACTGTTCCATGTAGCTATAATCTGGCTGCCCCTCTGCCGTAACAGGAAGTAAAATGCTGTCATTTTCTACTTTATTTTCCCACCGCGGCGGTCTCTCACGGGAATATTTCGGGTAAAGAACTTTGTTCAATACACTCGCAAGATATAGATTTGTCCGATAGGAAGCCTCGACATTTTCCAGCCTAATAAAATAGGAGTGGCTGTATACTCCGGCCTCTTCCGGTTGAGCATAAACAAGGCCGGCCGAAACCGCACCATCAGCTATAATGGAAATCGCATTTGTATAGGTGCGGAAATCACCTTTCTTGCCCCAGTACATAATACCATTGTCCCCGAGCTTGGCGCAAGTCAGCGGTATACAATATTCCTCACTACGCGCTTTCGTTGCAGAACCAATTTTCTTTCCGGTACCAATATACCCGCCTTTCAGCGGGACAAACAAATCTCCAATACTGAAGGGCTTAAATGTAGCCTTCTTATTCAGCGTTTCCTGATCTTCGGTCGTCAGCTTGTAGTCATCCAATCCAGCAGCCAGGAGATACTGCTCCAGCACGCTGATTCGTTCCTGCTCCAGCACGCTGATTCGTTCCTGCTCCAGCACGCTGATTCGTTCCTGCATATACTCCCAGTCCGGCGTTCCTTCATCTGTGACCGGGAGAAAAATCTCATCGTTCTCAACCTTGCCTGTCCATGTTGCCTTATCCGCTCTCGAATATTTTGTATCATGGATTGCCTTTTCGACCGCAGTTTTAAGATAAAGACACAGCTCCATCGACATATGCGGCATTACAGATTTTTTGAGTGCTATCAAATAAGCGTCGGTGAAAACTCCAATCAGCGGCTGTGCATAAACCGTGCCAACCGTAGGCGGACCGTTATAAACAACAGAAAGGACATTTTCATAGTGAACAAAGTCAGAAGGCCGACCATAGTACATGATCCCATTGTCGCCCCACTTACAATTGATTAACGGCAATGAAAACTCTTCTGTTCTTTCCTTAGAGACATTGTCCTGTTTGCGGCCAGCCCCAATATATGGAGCATTTAATTTTTCGAACAAAGCCCCTATTCGGAATGCCTTATACTCCATATCCACCGTCCCCTTTAATTGCTTGGGAAACCTTCCACGCCAGATAGTCCGCCACAGTTTTCCGGAAGTCCTCCTCCGTAGGCATGGTATCGATCACCTTGTGCTGGGCAAAGGTCCAGTCGTTGCCATTTAGCGATACGGTATCCCGAATCACAAGGCCGTTTTCTTCCGTATAGTATTGAGTCCTGGGCTTTTTACCCAGCACAATGGCCTCCACCTCGGCATACCGCTCAGCAGCGTGATCGGCATCCCGCAAATTGACCTCCTGGCTGGATTTTTTGCGATTTTGCCGGGCATAACCGTCGTTGCTAAAATCAATAAAGATTACCATGTCGTCCACCTCGTGGGGACGGGCGACTTGGAACACATAGATAGCCGTCTGAACGCTGGACTTTCCGCAGAAGATATCACTCATGTGGACACTGGCACAAAGGGTGTTTTTCTCCAATATCTTTTTCGTATAGGGCAAGCCGTTTCCACTGCCCGCATTTTCCTGGATCAGAATGCAGGCGTAGCCGGAGGTCATCTTTTCCAGCGCCTCTTGCACAAAGTTGAAGCCCTTGCCATCCGCAGAGTAGGGAGGGTTCAGAAGAAATACTGTGGCAGGAAACTTTCCGGTCTCATTGTTGTAATCATGACCATCGCCATTATAAATGTTGGATGAGCCGTCCCCCATCAAGATCATGTTCAGCACAGCCAGGATATAAATATTACCGAGGATTTCCACGCCCAAAAGCTGATGCTCCTTGATGTTGGTGATTTTCTTCTCTAACTCTTTTTGATCGTGGATTTTTGCCTGCGCATCTTTTATCATGATGTCCATAGCCGACACAAGAAATCCAGCAGAACCCATAGCTCGATCCCACACGAAAGAGTCCATATTAGTGCGGGCCAGCTTCGCCATCAGCGTTGTTACATAGCGTGGCGTGAGCACAACATCATTCTCTCTGTCATTTTCGATATGTACCCAGTCTCCCAAAGAGTTGAGAATTTTCCCAGTAAAATCAAGGTGCAGATTGCTCTCCAAACAAGGGATGATATCCTGCTTCACCTGCTTAAACAGGCTTTTGAGGATGCTCTCGCCATTTACCGGTCTCCACAGGGTTTCCTTTTTAAACACTGGCTGCAAAAGGTCTAAAATCATGCGTATCTTATCGTCGCCACATTTCTTCTTTTTCAGGAAAGAGCGGATTCGGGTAATAATGATCGTACTGTCGTTGTCCTCCTGATCGTCATTACCAGTAAACTGATTTACGTCCAGCGGTGCCACACCCTTGGTAGTCAATCCGACCATGATCAGACCGCAGAATAGATACAGTTTCTCATTCGTGGTCAGCGCCGTCCGCAGCTTGGGATTATCGTACAGACTTTGGTGAATCGACTTAATTTTCGTTTCCAACGCAGTCTCTGTCCGCTGTCTCAAATCTTCCAATTCCTTCTCGGTCAGCGTCATTTTGTCCAGCATTGCAAAAAATCTATCCAGATTGTCCGCCTTCAACAGCGACCATCCCTTATCCAGTTCTGGAATATGCTTAGGGACACGATTATTCTTTTCGGAGATATAATACGCCCTGCATTCCGCATCCTGAACAGAGCCATCGGCGTTCATCTGTGTTCCGTTAATACCGATGGCGATCACTTCAGTGTAACCTCTGCTGTCCAAGATGGCGTTGGCGTAGTGGACAGCTCCGTTCACGGCGTAATTCATAATGCTGGAATAATTGGCGTCGCCAGCGTGATGCTGTATCGTACCGTCCTTGCGCTTACTGTCTTTCTCATAATAGGTGATAAGCTCGATCTGCCCGGACTTCGAGATCTTTTCCAATCGATTCTTTAACCCCTTGGCTTCAATCATAACAGGAATTCGACGGGCGGTCTTATTTTCCAAAAGAAGCTGAATATCGGGGTAATTATTTCCAGAGCCACCAGATTTGGAGTCCGCAGACCGCAGAGCATCTGTAATGGTTCGATTAATGCTCTCCGTTTTTCCATAGTGCCTGATTCCTAACTCATCCAGTATCTTCTTGTAATGCTCCTCAACTTTTTCCTCAATGCTCGCCATGGTCGCTCACCTCCTGTTGCTGCTCTATATGCTCTTTCAGCCATTCACGGATCAACGCAGATGCCGTGGTATCCTCATCCAGAGCAAGTTGTTTTAATGCTTTTCGCTCCTCCCGCGTCATTGTAATGGTTATATTAACCATATTTCTGTTGCTCATTGCAGCTCGCTCCCATCCTCTTGTGTATCTGTGTAATAGTGTAGCACAGAGAAATAGCCTTTGCAAGAACGGATTTTAAGCGACAAGCCCGCTAATTACAGGTACTTCCAACCGCCGGTATCTCCATGTTGCTGTTCTGCGCATTAACAATTCCGTTGCCTAACGCCAAGCGAAGGTTCAATCTCACAGCTTTCCGGTGAGATTTACACCCATGTGTGGCCTCAGACATTCATGGGGCTCGTAGGGCAACCATTTTGTAGCGTTCCCGTTTTATATCTTGCGCTGCTGTAAACAGCAGAAATACTCGGAATCAGTTCTCTCGAACCGGTCCCGAGTATTTTTCATTTCCCGTATTTCTCTTTCAGGCTCTGGTGACCCTTCTGCGCTTCCCTCCGCAGATCATCAGCGGTCAGCATCAGCCACTGCGGGTCAGGGTCGTTCAGATTCAAGTTCAGGTATGCCATTTCTTCCGGAAAGTATCTCTCCGGGTCAAATCTGAAGTCCCTCGCAACAAGCCGCTGCCACATACTTGGCCCATCGGGCAGGTCGATCTTGTCCACCTCGTAGCTCGTCAGCTCATGGGTGGTGTCGATCTTTCGCAGGAACCCCTCTGCGGTCAATTTCCCCTGAACATATTCCTCCCGTGCCAGCCGAGTGTTCTCGCTCCACTGGTCGTACTGCTCGTAGTCCATGGGTATCAGGTTGGAACGCTCAGAAGGTGCCGCGTCGATCCACCGCAGCAGGCGGGAATACATTCTGTCCCGCAGCTTTTTACAAATCAGGAGCGCCTCATCCTCCGAAGTCTTATCCAGTCTTGCCAGATTCGCGCCTCGCTGTTTGCAGCTCTGCCCATCGGTCACCCGGTCACAGTACCGGGTGGCCTTTTTCGTTTTTGGGATGAAATAGCCCCAGCAGTAGTCACATCGGCAGACCCGCTGGTTGTCCTGTTCGAAGTAGAGCGCCAACACCAGCATCCGCAGTTCCATCAGGCTGCGAAGCCGGAACGACCGTGGTTTTTCCAACCGCGGCAGCTTTGCCGGATCGCAGATCCGCGCAATGTCGGCATAAGCTGCCCGCAGGTTTTCATACTGCTCCGCCGGTGTTAATCCAGCCGTGCCGTCGAAGGTGACCTCCATGATGTTCCGAAGATAATTCTGTACACGCAACGGTTCCTCCATCACCCGCAGGATCTCCTGTCCAGCAGCCAGCAGAAACATCGCCGTGCCGTCATCCTCTGCCTGCAAAGTTTGATGCAGAATGTCCGTCACAACAAATCCGCTCACAGGATCGATCTCACACAGATCCGGTGTCAGCAAAATGGCCTCCGCGGCAAAGTCCTCTAAGTCGCTCACAGGAATGTCGATCCGCTCCTCAAATAGAGGATGCTCGTTCCGCAGCCACCGCACCGCCTTGCGGTAGTCCATATAGTCCAGTTCAGAAAAGGCGATCAAGGTCTCCGCGGGAGTCAGTGCAGGCATCCGCGTGATTGACCTGTCATCACAAAGCTGGATGGAATAACGTCCATCGCCCACTTCCATCAAGTACAATTCCGAAGCCATGCCGATACCTCCTCAAAGATCACTTCCTGATGTAAGCCGCCTTGAAATTATTCTAACATAAAGGTGAACACAGCGAAAGCGAAAAGTTTCATGACACCTCGACAACTGAATACCCGCAGCCGGAGTGCATACACCGTGAGGGAAGCAGCGCCAAGATCCGCAAAGGGGAGCGTGCCGACACGGGACAACGCCGCAGAAAGTCTGGGGCAGGAAGGTGTACGGTGTGCGGCCAATCAAAATCAAAACAGAAAAGAAAGGAAAATCAAAAATGAAATCATCTGTCTACAAAAGCTACGATGAACTGCCGCTGTTCCTCAACTCAGATACCGTGGCAAAGACTTTGGGCATTGCACCATCCAGTGCATACGAGTTGATGCACGAAAAGAATTTTCCAACACTGCGCGTCGGCAGCCGCATGGTGGTTCCGAAAGAAAAGTTCATCCAGTGGGTGGAGGAGCACACGAAGGGCGGTGCGCGCGCATGAGAAAAACAAAACCTCCTGTTGGCTGGGAACATGTGAAAAACTGCTTCCCGGTTCCGAACATCCTGCTGGACATGGATCTGCCTGCCAGTGCGGTAGCAGTGTACCTCTATCTGCTGCGCAGCGTGGACAGGAAGACAGATCAGTGTCATCCGAGCGAGGCGACCATCGCCAAGAGACTACACCTTTCCCGTAACACCGTTGCCAAGTATGTGCGTCTGCTGGAGGAACGTGGTCTCATCATCACGGAGCATACTAAAATCATCACAAAAAACGGCATCAAGAAAAACGGCAACCTGCTCTACACCCTCGTCTCAATGCATGAGATCACGCAGGCATACTACGACCGGCAATTTGAAAAAGCAGAGCTCGCTACTATGCAGCAGAAAGCGAAGGCGAAAGCTGAGAAACTGGGCATCGAGTTCATCCCGGCGGGCGATGGGCAAAGCGCATGAGCACCCCGTGTTTGCCCCTGTGTGCCGCTGTGTGCGCCCCTTCGGGGCTGGGTGGAGTCCCAGCCCCAACGAGGGGGTTGGGACGGTTTTGCCCCCTTTTGGACGAGGTTGCGAGGACGAAAGGAAAAGCGGGATAAAGCCCTGGCGCCACTTCCGGCGTTATGGGCAACCACAACTGCCCGCAGTGCGGGCAGTTTACGGGGGTTTTGCGACACCTCTTAGGTGCATGTGTTCTGGCGTCTGTTTCAGAGCATTTGTTCACGATTGGCGTCTGCTTTCCCCAAACCGCCGATGGTCACAGGCTTTCCAGCGGCATCTAATATGACATTAACGAAGATTGGAGTGATATTTGTGAGCGAAAACAAAGACCGCCTGACCTACCGGCCGGAGCCGGAAACCAGGCAGAAGATTGAGCAGTGGTACGAAGCGGATAACTGCCGCAGTATGAATGAGTTCATCGACAAGGCCGTCAGCTTCTATGCGGACTGGCTCTCCGCCAACCGCAATGACATGCTCCCCAGAGCGATCTCATCCGCTATGGACGGACGGCTTAAAATCCTGGAGAAAAATCTCTCCTCGCTGTCCTTCAACCATGCGGTAGAACTGGATATGCTGATGGGTATCATTGCGGATACCATGCAGATCGACCGTGACGATCTAAAACGCCGCCGTGCGCAGAGCGTGAAAAATGTGAAGTCCACCAATGGCCGCGTCTCTCTGGAAAAGCGTGCGCAGCTGTGGGATGAAACTACGGATTGGGATGATGACGAATGGCAAAGCTGATCCTCAAGAGTCCCTACATCAAGAGTACTGGCGGTGCGTCCGGTTACCTCAAGTACATCGCTACCCGTGAGCGGGTGGAAATCATCCCGGATGACCGTCCCCCCACACGAAAGCAAGAGCAGCTCATCACAAAACTGGTGAAGGATTTCCCAGAGGTCAAAGAATTGTATGAGTACGGCGACTACATGGACAAGCCCACCAAGGCAAACGCCTCTGCGTTCATCACGCTGGCTCTCGAATCCAATTGGGATTCGGTGATGCAGTCGGAACGGTACATGAAGTACATCGCCACCCGTCCTCGCGCGGAACGTCTGGGTGAACACGGTCTGTTCGGAGACAGCGATGGGATCGATTTGGATGCAGCGATGAACGAGTTGGAGAACTACGCCGGAAACGTCTGGACCCACATCATCTCCCTCAAACGTAAAGATGCCGCAAGGTTGGGCTTCGACAACGCCGCCGCATGGCGGGATCTGCTCCGCGCTCACCGCAACGACATCGCTGCAGCGATGAAGATACCCTCCAACGACTTCCGTTGGTATGCCGCCTTCCATGACGAGGGCGAACATCCCCACGTGCATATGATGGCGTGGTCTGCAAAACGAGGACAAGCATATCTCTCCAAAGATGGTATCCGCCAAATCAAATCCACGCTCACCAACCACATCTTCCAGAACGAGATGCTCCATCTCTATGAGCAGAAGTCGGTGTCCCGTGATGAACTGGTGCGCGATGCACGGAAGGCGATGCTGGAAATGGTGCGATCCATGAAGGAAGGCATCTGCAATCATCCAGATGCGGAGCGGCTCATGTTGGAACTGGCTCTGCAGCTCGAAACTGTGAAGGGCAAGAAGTCCTACGGGTATCTTCCGAAGCCGCAGAAGAAACTGGTGGACCGGATCGTAGATGAGATGGAGCGGCTTCCCAGTGTGCGCAAATGCTATGAGCAGTGGCAGATCCTTCAGGGCAAGGTGGATGCGTACTACCACGGCAAAGAACTAAAGCGTGTGCCCCTGTCACAGCAGAAAGAATTCCGGTCCATCAAAAACGCTGTGATAAAAGAAGCAGAAAATATCCGGCAGTGCAAATTGTTCTTTGAGGACAAGGGCGTGGAGCATGAGAGCGAACCGGAGGAGTTTCGCAACGCCTCCTATGACTACTGGGACCTGCGGGACGTCATCTGTGATGACACCCTGACTCTGGAGGAGCGCAGCGACGCTGTCTCTGAGCTGAAAGCACTGGCCGGGAGCGGCGACAAGCACGCGCAGTATCTCATGGGCAAGCTGTGGCGGGATGGTCCTCTGCTGACACCGAACTCAACTAATGCCCGGTGCTGGTTTCAGCAGGCGGCGGAGCAGGGACACAGCTATGCGCAGTACGCCCTCGGAAAATTGCTGCTCTCCGATGATGTAGAGGTGCGTGACCCTGAGCAAGGGATGCGCTGGTTGAAAACCGCTGCACAAAGTGGAAACAGCTATGCTGCCTACCGTCTGGGTAAGGAGTACTACAGAGGGAAAAATGTAGCGCAAAATCTCGCCACAGCAGCAAAATGGTTTGACCGCGCGGCGCAGGACGGAAATCAGTATGCACAGTATATGCTGGGCAAGCTGTACCTCATGGGCCAGGGCGTGGAGTACGACAAAACGATGGGCATCCACTGGCTAACCAAATCCGCTGTGCAGGGTAATGCCTATGCCGAATCGCTTCTCCAACAGCAGAACAGTGGTAGCCCTCCCAATGTGTTCCTGGGCGTCACCCGTCTGCTCCACCACATGGGCAGTATCTTCTATGAGAACTCCTTGCCGCAGTCCAACCCCGGCGGCATCAAAATCGACCGCAAACGGTTGGAGCAGCTTCAGGAAAAGCGTGAAGCCCACGGTCTGAAAGGCAATGTGTACGAGGAGTACAAAGGGCCAACCATGTCTATGTAAGACCCGCGCGGCACCGTCATATTTTGGGCTGCTGAAGTCAATAAGAATATTCTCAGAGCAAAACCCAAATCGTCCGCATTGTTGGTTTCGTAGAATTTTCGCAGCAGACACTTCTTTCATTGGCTATTCATCTGCTCTTCCGGTATTGTGTGTTTGCAAAAATACAGAAACGGAGGAAGCGACTATGATGAATCAACTTCCGGTCAGGCAGTGTCAGTACTGCGGCGGCAAAGATATCCGGGTCGGCTGGCAGAGCGATGCGCTGGTGACCTTCAAGCGGAACGGTCTGCTGGGCAACCGCATCAAATTCCTGATCTGCGGTAACTGCGGAGCGGTCCTGTACCAGCGTGTGGCAGAGCCGCACCGCTTCCCGCAGGCGAGGTAAACAGTATGTACGATTACATGAAAGCACTGCAAAGGCAGTTCGAAACCAAGCCCCGATCGATACAGAACCTGTCCGATGAAGTCGACCGAACTCACAAAGAGCTCTCTTCCCGGCTGGTGAAGGATGACCGGAAACTCCTGCTTCGGCTGGTGGATATGGAGGACAGCCTGCGGGGCCTCGCAACCCTCCACAGCTTCATCTGTGGCTACCGCCTCGCCTGCGGAATTCACAGAGAACTGGCAGAGGAACCGGTGTACTCCTTCGCCAGAGAGGAAGAGGAACGGGCCTGCAGCAAAGCGCAGGTCCATGATAAGGACGATACAGACGCATGATCAAAAACAAAATTCGATTGGAGGTGAAAATCCATGGCAAAACGAAGACCGTCCGGCGACGGAATGGTGCGCAAGCGGGAGGATGGCCGCTGGGAGGGCCGTATCGTGGTGGGACACAAAAGCAACGGTGACTCCATCTTCCGGTACATCTCCGCGCCCACGCAAAAGGAACTGTCCGCCAAACTGCGGCAGCTCACCGAAGCCTATAAAGGCGTAGACCTGACTGAAGAAAGCAATATGGCCCTCTCCGTCTGGCTGGACAAATGGCTGGACGAGTACATGGCCGCTACGCTTCGTCCCACCACCCTGAACGGCTATCGCCGCTCTCTGGAACTCCATGTCAAACCCTATCTCGGAAACAAAGCTCTCTCAAAAATCACTGCCGTCGACCTGCGGTCGCTCTACCGCTCCTTACAGGAAACCGGGCGGGTACATCCCAAAGATGGACAATCCCCCGGCCTTTCCGCCAGAACGGTCCACGGCATCCACACCACCCTGCACCACGCCCTGAAAACGGCTATGGAGCAGAACCTGATCCCCAACAATCCCGCGGCAGAAGTTGACCCGCCCAAGTTTGACGGCGCACCCATGAAGATCCTCACCGAAGCACAACTGGATGCTTTTATGAGAGTCATTGAAAAGGATGCGTTCTGGCATGATTTCTTCTACACCGCGGTGACCACCGGTCTGCGCCGCGGCGAGATCTGCGCACTGCGGTGGGAGGATTTCGATACGAAACAGGAAACGCTCCATGTGCGGCGTACCCTCCACAAGGAAAAAGGCAAGCCGCTCACCACAGGCGATACCAAGACTTATGCGGGAACGCGGAAGATCACCCTGCCGCCCAGTACAGCAGAGATCCTCCGCAAACGACAGAGCCAAATCTGCTCCCCATGGATCTTCTATGACCCGTTCCGCCCAGAACTGCCGATAAATCCCAGTCGAGCCTATCAGCAGCTCAAAACCTTGCTGACCGAGGCGGGACTGCCGGACATCCGCTTCCACGATTTGCGGCACACCTTCGCCACGCATGCCCTGTCCTCCGGTGTGGATGCCAAGACACTGGCTGGCATTCTGGGCCACACAAAGGCCAGCTTCACGCTGGACACCTACACGCACACCACCGGAGATATGCAGAAGCGGGCCGCTGAGATCGTGGGCGGTTTCCTGACCGACTACCTTGGAGAGGAGATGAATCCTTGGCAAAGCAGAGAAAACATGGCAGCGGCACCGTCCGTCTGAGAAGCGATGGCCGCTGGGAGGGCCGCGTTGTCATCGGCTACGATGACAGCGGACTGCCCAAAACTAAAAATGTGCTGGCAAAAACAAAGGCCGAATGTGAGAAAAAACTCAAAAGTTTGATTGCCGCACAAAAAGGATCTGAGCCGCAACCACCCCGGCAGACCATGACAGTCGCCCAATGGCTGGACTTCTGGTACCAGACCTACAAAAAGCCAAATCTTCGCCCCAACACCCAGATGTCCTATGAACGGCGGATCTATCAGCACATCATCCCAAACTTGGGCCCCACTCCACTGAACAAACTTACCACCGGAGATATCCAGCAGTTCTATACCGGGCTTAAACAAAATGGCCGTCTGCTCCGGCAGGAACAGTATGGCGAAGGACTTTCCGACCAAACTGTCCGCGGCATCCACACCACCTTCCACGCGGCGCTGGACAAGGCAGTCTCTGAGAAGATCATCCCCAAAAATCTCTCCGACTTCTGCCGTCTCCCCTCTGCCAAGGCCAGAGAGATGCAGGTTCTCTCCCCAGAGGAAATCCAACGGCTGCTTATCCAGGCCAAAGAGGACGGCTGTTTCGAACTGCTCCTGCTGGAACTGTCCACCGGCCTGCGTCGTGGTGAGATCTGCGCCCTCCAATGGGATGACCTAAACTTCAACACCGGAGAACTTCAGGTAAAGCGGCAGGTACACCGGGTCAAGGGAGAATTGGCAGTGTCCGAGCCGAAAACAAAGGCGTCCAACCGGAGCGTCATCCTCCCGCCCCCTGTTCTGATGGTACTGAGCAACTACAAAACCGAAATAAACTCTGCATGGATGTTCCCCTCCCCGCTGAACAATGACTCGCCCAGAGATCCCGCTGCTGTCCGCAAGCGGCTGACCGCCATACTGGAGCGGGCCGGCTGCAAGCGTGTCCGCTTCCATGACCTTCGCCACACCTTCGCAACACTGGCGCTGGAAAACGGCATGGACGTGAAAACCCTCTCCACCATTATCGGTCATGTCTCCACCGCAACAACTCTGAATGTTTACGCTCATGTCACAGATGAGATGCGCAAAACCGCAGCGGCAAAAATCGACCGAGGGATCGCCAAATCAGAAATCAGCCAGGATATAGACACAGCGCCAAGGAAACCGGCTCCATCCACCTTCCGGCCCTACAAAGGTCAGCGCCGTAAACCCGGCACCGGCTGCGTCAGCCAGATCAACGAAAACCTGTGGGAAGGACGGTACTCCCCTCGGCTCCCCAATGGATGCCGCCTCGCACGAAATGTCTACGCCCACAGCGAGAAAGAATGCGAACAGAAACTGGCAGAACTGATCGTCCAAATGAAAGCAGAAATTGCCGCCCAGCGGCAGCAGCCCCAAGCCCCGGCATGAAGCAAGCAAAGAAGAAACGCAGAGTTCCCGATGCCATGTCGGGAACTCCGCTTCGTTCTGTCTGTGGTATTTTATGTGGTCAACGAAAATTTGCAAAACCGTATTCGTTCAAAAAGTTGCAAAAAGCAAAAGAAAACACCTGAAACCGTTGGATTTCAGGTGTTGTTCTGGAGCTGCTGGGCGGATTCGAACCGCCGACCTCATCCTTACCAATGGGACGGCGACTTTATTGAAGCGTATTATTGCACTCCAAAGCCCACGTTTTGGGGCTGTTTTCCATTGCTTTTTGTACCATTTCGTTCCTTATCTGTCAGACCTGTTTTACAGCGGCAGTAGTCAAATAGTAGTCAAAAAAATAGGTAGTTTAAGCAGAGAATGCAGGCCGGATATTTTGAGGGATACCAGCCTTTTCTTCCTGTTGTTTTGCCCAAGTGACACGGGTCACTTCCTCTACGAAATAGCGCTCCTTCTTTGTCGCTGTATAGTAGCGGATGCCAAACTGCCGACAGATATCAAAGAGCAGATCAGTATAAGCCTTGCTGTCCTCAGTCGGCAGCGAAAAGTATCCTCCGGCCTGTGCAGCCAGATCGTCAATTTTCTTGCGTTCGAGTGACATGTTCAAGCATCCTCCTCATCTAAATATTTTGAAAACAGTTTCCAGGCGTCTTCATCAGCCAGCATAAAGCGTTTGGGCCCGCCGCTGGCTGCACTGGGAATCAGCTTTGCGTAGTGCCGTGCCAGTTCGTCGGTCTTGGCATCAAAAACTACATCTCCGCGGCAACCGGCATCTATCGAGTATTTGATGCCGAAAGCGATCATCACCTCGCCGATGCCATAGTATTCCCGTCTTGCGGAGGTGGTAAGCGTTGGATTGCTTTGAGGCGCACTTTCCACATATAAAATGTAGACATACGCTTTTCGCCCTGAAATTTGATAGGCACCCAGCGCAAGCAACTCGCCATTTTCCAACTTCAAAGCGAACTTATCAACAGAAGGCTGGCTCAGATATTCAGACTCCCAATCCGTCTGCCACGAAGGGGTGCCTTTGGTAGCGGCAAGATCCTCCGGGGATGCAGGAAGAATCTGTACCAGCACTTTTTCCGCGTTGGAGCCGCGAATCACATATGGTGCAAAAAACATACAGATTTCCTCCCTGCGATAACATATAAACCAGTTTTCACTTTTATTTTAGCATGAATGCATCGTCAATGCAATTGTTTTTCCAGGTGAAGCGAATTCCGTATGCTCGCTTTATGTAATTTTAAAATGAAATAACAAATTTCTCTACAAGGCAGAAAAGAACTTGGTCGAGCGAAAGGACGATGACCCGTGGGCGTAACTGAGCTTCTCACCGTGGCCGAGACTGCTGCGCTGCTCAGGACCATAAAGCAACAAGTGCGAAAAATAATTGCACAACAGTTGATTCCGGCGATGAAGATAGGGCGTGAATGGAGGATTAGCAGGCAGTATCTCGAAGATTTTTTGCGAAACAATATGATCTAATATTTTTCTGCCAGCGACACTCCCTGTCCATCTCCTCTGCTATACTCCTTCTTACCACAACAAAGGAGGGCGTATCATGCAAAAGACATTGCTGGTGAAGCTGGTGGAGGAGTATTACGGCGCGGGGAAGTCTGAGCGGGTCTACGGGCGCTTGGCGGAAGAAATGCGGCTGGTGGGCCGCAGCACATGGATGCCCCTATGGCGGTGCGTCGCGGCACTGCGGCAGGAGTTCGGCCCGGAGAATGTGCTGGTTCTTGGCAGTACCAACGACTCGCTGTTGGCCTGCCTGCTGGGCGCCACATCGGTGAATCCCCTGCCGCCTCACTACCGCTGCAACAACTGTCGCTATACTACCTTCAACTGTGACCATTATGAGGATGGTTGGGACATGCCGGACGCCGTCTGCCCGGCCTGCGGCGGCGGCATGGAGGGTGACGGTCATCGGCTCTCCAGCCGTTCGCTGGCGATGCGATTGCCGGATATCAGCCTTCGCGTCCCCGATGAAATGCGGCAGCTGGTGACGGACTTCATTCCGGACTACTGGCAGTGCATGGACGAGAACGGGACTCTCACGGTGGAGCCCTACAGCGACGAAGAGCTGACCGCACTGCGTCTCATTCAGTCGGACGGTCAGCAGGGGATCATCGAGATTGGTGCGCTGCAGGACAACGCCCCGGCACTGGAGGGCCTGCCGCCGCTGACGACCACCTACCACCACATCAAGGCCATGGGCCTGCATCTGGCGGAGGGCGCGTGGAGCCGGGCGGAACAGGTAGCTATTCACCGGGGCGAGATTGACTTTCTGGATGTGATCGCTTTCCGCGAGGACGTGTATGACCTGATCCGCCGGCACACGCCGCCCAAAGCGCGGGCCGAGAACGGCATCCCCTGGCAGATCATGGAGGCGGTACGCAAGGGCAAATACGCTCGCTTCGGTATGCCGGAGGAGCTGAAACGCTACCTCGGCTGTACCCTGCGCCTGCCGAAATACTACATCGGCGCCCTGAAACGGATCGAATATCTGCCGAGAAAGGGTGACTGCGTGGCAAGGTGGATGATGGAGGGGTGAGAAAAGAAGAAAGGGGCCAAACGGCCCCTTTCTTTATGCGCTTAATACTACAATATGCCGCTGCCGTCCACCAGTGCAGACTTGATCCTTTTCAATGCTTCAAATGCACTTGCTGCTTTATTTGCATCGCTTTTCTGAAGCTTTTGATCGATCTTCGCATCAATTTTCTTCTGTATCGTTTCACGCACGGCACGGTCTGCCGTATGGGAAACAAGTCTATTATTTGCCGTAAAACTCCCTTCCTTACCCAACAAAGTAGTAATCAACTCCTCCTTTGGTTTTTAAGATATCAGATTCGGGCACGCCCACGTGACGCGCAAGAGCCACCGATCCCTTAAACGCTTCAACAGCATCCTCGATAAACGCACGATCCAGCAGTACCATATACACTTCGATTTCTCGGTTCAGCGTCTCAATGCATTGTTGATACTGCGCCGCGAGTTCCTCGTCAAGGACTCTCTGCTGTTCGGCATAAGCGGCAAGAATCTGTTGTTCTCTTTGATTCAGGTTGCCTTTTCCAATTTGATAAAGCACCGTTCCTACCGTATTACCTACCACAGCGCCGAGTATGGGAATGGGGATCAGCGCTTGACCGATCAGCGAGGATAACGCACTGACAGACGCATCGATACATGCGATCTGCGTGTTTTCAAGGAACTCTTTTTCTGTGATCGTACCTTCACGCAAACGGTGCGCCTGTTCAGCTACAGAAAACCCTGCCGTGACAAGGCCGCTGGCAACAGCGGCGGGCGTTGCGGTAAAGTTGCTTAAAATATAGATACTGCCGCCGCGCACACCGCCGCGCAGGGTGCCTTTCCCTGTCTTCTGGAAGATCTCCTGCCAATCGTCCTCCGAAAACTCGCTGAACTGCTTTGTTTTCCGCTTTTTAACAAGCTCTGTTACAAGTACTGTGCCGCCTTCGATCGCAGCTGCCACAAGGGTTGCCTTCGCGCCTTCGGCAAGAGTGGGCTTGCTGTTTTCATAAGCCGTCTCCCGCTGCTCATGATCCTTTTTCTTGATCTCGTCACGCACCTCATCCAGCCGCTGTTCGTATTTTCCGGCCTGCACATCCGCGTATGTGTTTTGCGACGCCTCAATATCGCTGGGGGATATCCTCTTATTTTTGAAGAAATCCTGCACCCACTGCCACTGCTTATAGGACAAGCCCTCTGCGTTGTCAGGCGACAGGCGGGACGCTTCCTCCTGTGTCATGGCAAGATACCGCTGGAGCTTTTCAAAATGGTCTTTGGGGATCTGATATTTCCCACCCTGCTTTAAGAAGTCAGGATACTTTTTGAAATGTTCCTCCACCGCATTCAGGGAAAGCTTGCCGCCGGATTGGACAAATTTTTGCTGAATTTGGATCTTTTTCCGAATTAAATCAGCTGGCCCGTTATCATTGACCCATACTGTATCGGCAGGGTTTCCCTGTACCAAATTGCGGGCATTGCGCACGCCGCACTCGGCGACTTCCGCAATGAAGCCGTGCATGCCCTTCAGGCCGCCGCGGTCGCGCATCACGATCTCCTCAAAAATCTGCTTCTGCGCTCCGTCAAGCGTTGCCAGCGCCTGCTCCAGATTGACGTCCTGCCGCTGCAAGGCGTTATACAATTCATTGAGCCGAACCTGATTCAAGTAGTTGATCCACGATGCAACCGCCTGTTCCTGCCCGCTTTTTACGATTTGTTCCGCATTCATATCACTTATCAGCTGATCGTTTCACTCAGTTTTTTCGACAGACTCAATGTGTTGTTGACCAACGCACCAAGCGCCAACTGCGTATCGTTATCCAGGCTCAAATAGTCCGCGCCGTAAGCAGCCTGCCGGAGCTGGTACTGCTTCGTCACCAGCGGACTATATAATTCAGCTACCTGTGTATGTAATTGTAGTATTTTGCTGCGCGTCGTCTTAGCAGAAGTCGTTGCCTCTTTGATTTTTCTCAACTCGCTCTGCTTCTTTTCCTCCAGCTCCTTCTTTTTCTTGTGCGTCACGGCCACCGTTGTGAGAAGCGTTGCACCTCCGATGATCCAGCCTGCAGGGCCGGCGAGGAAGGAAAGCAGCGCACTGCCGCCAGCCATGCCGCTGCCAACACCAATTACACCGCCGCCCAGCCAAGCCAGCGCCGCATTTGTCGCAGCCGCACCGGACAACGCGGAAATGGCCGTACCTGTAGAAGCGGTGCCAAAGGTTGTGGCAAACCACATGGCGGCACTGGGTGCCGCGGCAGCAATTGCCGCGCCAGCTCCCACACCGGCAATTGCTCCGGTTGCGCCTTTCTTGGCATTGTCAAACTCTTCTTGAGCGATTCTCTGTGCATCCGCAAACTTCAACCGGTTCGTTTTGATCTCGCCGATATCGGTATCAAATGTCTTGGGGTGGTTCGCAATGCTGTTGACCAGATCCTCCACATCGTTGATCGTCTTCGCCGCCTTCACTCGTGTATTATAAAGGCTCTCTCCGCTGCTGCAAATATCTTGATACGCACTGTTATATTCATCGACCGCTCTCTGAATATCGGGATCTACTTTTGCCATTTTCTTTTCCTCCTTACTTTTCCTTTTTCTCCTTGGCTTTTTCTGCCGCTACTGCTACGCCAGCCGCTTGTGCAGCGACCGCAGTACCTGCCGCCACATGTGCGGCAGCGGTACCAGTCAAGCCTATTGCCGCCCCGATTGCAGGCGCAGCCAAGCCTCCTGTCACCACACATGCCGCTCCAGCTCCGATGGCAATCAATGCTTTTGTCAATTTCTTCATAACACAGTCTTCCTTTCATTTATTTGATAATTTGTCTGTGCTTACACAGTATTATTCTACCCTCTCCACCCACTCCCCCTGACTCCTCAGCCACATGTCGATGCCTTTTCCGAACACCTCCGCCGAGATGAGCCAGCCGTTTTCCTCCGTCTTGATCACCTGCGCCGTGGGGAGCCTGTCCAGCACCGCCTCCAGCGACGGGCCGGTATAGCGGAAGCGGATATGCTCCAACTTTCCGCCGTACATGAACTGCACCCGCTTGCGGAACTCGCCCTCCTCAAACCGCTTGGCGTAGGGCACGCGGAAGTGCTCGTTCAGCACTTTCACCGACTTGATGCGGTCAATGCGGTAGATCGTCGGAAACAGGTCGTCGGGGTTATCGAAGTCCGTCTTGTCCTCCAGAAAGGCCGTCAGGTAGAAGTAATACTCCGAAAACATGATGCCTACCGGCTGCATACGGCGCTTCACCAGCTGCGGATCCTTCATGCGCTGATACGCCACCTCGATGACCCGCTGATCCCGCACGGCCTGTCCCAGCGTCCACAGCGTGTCCAGAATGTGCTGGCCATGGTGGGGAGGGATGTAGTGGAGCTTTTCATTGGCCACCAGCGCCCGCACATCCCGCTGGTTCTCCGGCGGCACAGCGCAGTCGATGAGTTTGTCCAGAATGGGCAGCATGTCGTCCGCCGGGAGAGAGCGGCTCTCCAGCAGGATCTTGCACACCGCCAGTACCTCGCTGTCCGTCAGGCGGCGGGGATTACGGGATACCATGCGGTAGCCCTTCAAGTGCCCGTCATAGATCACGTCCTGCTCCAGGTGCCGCTCAGCGAAAAAACAGCGCAAATCCTCCATGTCACGCTGGATGCTCCGGGGCGTGACATGAAAATCCTGCGCTAATTCCGATTTTTTCAGCACGGCGCCCTGGCTCAGCCGGGAGTAGATCTCCAACAGCCGCGCCGACTTCAATTCTGACTGCCGTTCCATGTTTCCTCCGTTCTTCATGCGCCACCAAACACATATTTATATCCATACGATATAATACTATATGCGTCAGCTCATGTCAATTGTTGTCCGTTTTTGCTACCATCGTGGGTAGGAGATGATGCGCATGAAATCGATTTACGCAGACAAATACCAGCAGATCGGCCTAAAGATTGCCTACTACCGGAAGCTGCGAGGTCTGACGCAGGAACAGCTGGCGGAACGGCTGGAGCTGAGTCCCGCCTTTATCGGCCATGTGGAGGCACCCAACATCAACAAGGCGGTATCCTTGGACACGCTGTTCGACGTGGCCGCCGCACTGGACGTGCCGCCGTATAAGTTCCTGCTGTTCGACGAATAACGACCCTTATACGGCAAGTATAGCACATTAAGTGGACACTGTGTGTCACTCTGTCTAAATTTGTCGCCCTTTTTATTCTTGAAAATGGCATAATTTCCAATAACTGTAAAACCTCCGTCGGTGACGGAGGTTTTTCTGCTTATTTGCGAAAAAGGACACTGGTTGTCCAGCACTCCCGGTATACTGCGGGTATCAACATTGAGAGGAGAATTTTTATGGAAACCTTGAGACTGATCGGATTTATTGTCTATTGTCTCGCGGGCTACTGGGCGGTCAACCGCACCATCTACGCCAATTATGTCCTGTACGGCGATCTGGCCACCATCTTCATGCGTAAGGTGATCGTGGGTATGTTGGCCGGGCCGGTGTGTATTCCGCTTGCCATTATCAAGACGGTGGCAGGAAAAAAGGGAGGGGAATAATGATTGACATGCGCTTTTATACAGTTTATTGTATCTATCAGATACAATAAACTGTATAAAGCCAATTGTGCAATCAGAGCGGTTTTTACAAAGGAGAATATTATGAAGCGAATTACGATGATTTTTTTGACAGTCCTGATGGTTCTGGTACTCTGCAGAGGCAGCAGCCAAAGACGATATCTGCCATAATCAAAAGGTTATGATTTTACACGGGAAAAGTATTTTACTTTTCCCGTGACACTGGTGATAATGTATAAAAGAACAGTAGCCATCGTGCGATCATTGAGTAATGTTGCAGTATTGCTCTGCGTCATGATGCTGCTGGCAAAACCGTTTCTCTTTTGCTTGGCTGCAGACATCCAGAAGAGCATGGCGGACAAATACAGAGTGCGGAGGATAATAAGATGAACCCCAACAAGAAAAAAATGACGGTTCCCGATTTTAAGAAGTTCAAGGCCGAGGGACGTAAATTTACCTTTGTGACCGCGTATGACTATACGATGGCCTCTATTATCAACGACAGCGAGACCGAGGTCATTCTGGTGGGCGATTCTATGGCAATGGTTGTCCTCGGAAGAAACAGCACGGTTGGCGTGACTGTCGACGATATCATTCATCACACGGCACCTGTTGTGCTGGGTGCGCCCCAGACCTTTGTCATTGGCGACATGCCCTTTGGCTCCTACAACGTCAGCGTGGCGCAGGCGATCGAGAGTGCAAATCGCATCCTCATGGAGACCAATTGCGACGCCGTTAAGCTGGAGGGAGGAAAGGATATGGCGCCCGCCGTTGAAAGCATGGTCAAGGCCGGCATCAGTGTGGTCGGGCATATCGGCTTGACACCCCAGACCAGCGTTTCCTTTGGCGGCTTCAAGGTGCAGGGCGGCACCCCGGAGTCCGCTGTTGCGCTGATCGAGGACGCCAAGGCACTGGAGGCTGCGGGCGCCATCGGCATTGTTGTGGAGTGTGTGCCCAGCGTCGTGGCAAAGGCCATGACGGAAGCGGTAAGCATTCCGATCATGGGTATCGGCGCCGGCCCCAATGTAGACGCTCAGGTCATGGTCACGCAGGATCTGCTGGGTATGTACGGCGACTTCAAGCCCAAGTTTGTCAAGCACTTTGCCAATATCCGCGAGGAGATGATCAAGGGCCTGAACGAATTCCACACCGAGAGCCTGTCCGGCGCGTTCCCCACTCCTGAATTCAGCTTCAACAAGGCGATCGAGCTTCCCCGCGTGTATTGATTCCCTGATAAAATAAGCAAAAAAGCGTAATAAAAGAGTAAGATGAGGTGATGAAACTCTATGGGAGTAACCGTTCTGTTTATTTCTTTCTTCATTTTCATTCTGCTGGGCGCGCCGATCGCTTTGGCATTGGGCGGATCCTCGGCTCTGTATATCGCCTTGTTCAGTAATGTTTCTCCCATTGTGGTCCTGCAGCAGATGTTGGCAAGCGTCAATACCTTCACTCTGCTGGCAGTTCCGTTCTTCATTATGGCCGGCGCCCTGATGGAGAGCGGAGGTATTTCCCGCCGGATCGTGTCCTTCTGCCAGGCTCTGGTAGGCCATTTTACCGGCGGCCTTGCGTTGGTCGTGGTGCTCGCCAGCGTGTTCTTCGCGGCGATGACCGGCTCCGGCGTGGCTGCCTGTGCAGCCGTCGGCGGTATTATGATCCCCATGATGGTCAAAAATGGCTATGACCCTGACTTTGCCTGTGCCCTGCAAGCCACTTCCGGCATTTTTGGTCCCCTGATCCCTCCGAGCATCGTCATGGTGCTGTACGCCGTATATGCCAATCAATCCGTCAGCACGATGCTGATGGCAGGCGTCGGCCCCGGTGTTCTGCAGGCGGCCATGGTGTGCGTGCTTGCCGTTGTGATCTGCCGGAAGCGCGGCTACAAGGGCGTAGGGAAGTTCTCCATCAGACGCGTGGGCAAGGAGTTCCTGTCCTCCTTCTGGGCGCTCCTTGCCCCGGTCATCATCCTTGGCGGCATTTACTCCGGTATCTGCACCGCCACGGAGGCGTCCGGCGTCGCGTGCTTCTATTCCATCATTGTTGGCCTGTTCATTTACAAGGAAATGGACTTCAAGCAGCTGCTAAAGTGCTTGAGCACATCAATGAAGAGCACCGGCAATATCATGCTGATCGTGGGCGCGTCCGGCGCATTCTCCTGGGTGCTGACCCGCGAGAGGATCGCCTCTCGTGCCGCGGTGGCGCTGCTGTCCATCACCGACAGCAAGTATCTGTTCCTGATCTGCGTTATGGTGCTGCTGCTGATCCTGGGCTGCTTCATTGACTCGGTACCCATTACCACGATCATGACGCCGATCCTGTTCCCTATCGCTGAGCAGTACGGCGTATCGCTGGTTCATCTGGGCGGTCTGATGGTCAGCGGCACCTGCATCGGCCTTATCACGCCGCCTATGGGTCTGAACCTGTTTATGGGTGCACAGGTGGGCGGACGGCCTATCCATAAGGTCATCGGAGCGATCAAGCCGTTTATCATCGTAACACTGATCGGCTTCCTGCTGGTGGCGTTTATTCCCCAGATCACAACATTCCTTCCCAGCCTTCTGCAAAAATAAGTCTGGAAAAAAATCTGATAGAATGGAGAAATAACATGAAAAAGTTTTTTGCAGCGATTCTCGCATTGGTCATGGCCATGTCCCTGGTCGCCTGCGGTTCCAACGGCGGAAATGCCGGTGACAATACCGCTTCCGACTCCTCGGTTACGCTGACCGCCATCGTGGCCGGTCTGACGGAGGACAGCCCCAGCGGTCAGGCGCTGAAGAAGTTCGCCGAGCTCACCAATCAGTATTCCAACGGCTCCGTTACCATTGATTGCTTCTTCAATACGGAGCTGGGCAATGTTGCCGCCTGTGTGGAAGGCGCCACCCAGGGTACGATCGATATCGTGTCCACCGGCACCTCCTACTTCGCCGGTTTTGTGCCTGCGATCCAGGTGTTTGAGCTGCCCTACATTTTCAATTCCTATGACGAGGCCCACAAGACGCTGGACAACGAGCCCGGCAAGGCCGTCGCCGATATGTTTGAAGGCAGCGGCCTGAAAATGCTCTGCTACTGGGAGAGCGGCATGCGCCATGTGACCAACAGCCGCGGCCCCATCGTGGAGCCCTCCGACATGAAGGGCCTGAAGATCCGCACGGTCGTGTCCCCCACCCAGCAGGCCACCTGGGAAGCCTTCGGCGCGATCCCCATGGCGCTGGATATGGGCGAGGTATTTACCGCGCTGCAGAACCACACGGTTGACGCACAGGAGAACACCCTCTCCTCCATTACCTCTTACAAGATGCAGGAGGTGCAGTCCTACCTGTCCCTGACCTACCACTCCTATACGCCGATGCCATTCTTCATCAACGCCGCGAAGTGGGATACCTTGACCGCCGACCAGCAGGCCGCGCTGCAGAAGGCCTCTGAGGAAGCCCGTGACTACGCTCGCGAGCTGAACGCTCAGGGCGAGGAGCAGTGCCTGAAGGAGCTGGAGGATGCCGGTGTTCAGATCGAGGCCAACCCCGATAAGGAGGCATTTGCAGCGCTCTGCGGTTCCGTGTATGACATCTTCAACGATTCGATGGGCAGCGACGAGGTGCTGACCATGGTGCAGGATTACGTTGCCTCTCTGCGCTGAGAGCAAACCGAAGTGAGGTTTCCGGTATGAAGAATATCCTGAAAAAGCTGTCCGGCGGAGCTGACATTTTCCTCGGCCTGATCGGGTTTGTGGGGATCCTCGTCATTACGGCAAACGCCTTCTGCCGCTTTGTGCTGAGGGTGCCGATGTCTTGGTCGGATGAGTTCCTTCGCACCATCATGGTTTACGGTTATTTCATTGGCGCTGCCCTGATGTTCTGTACCGGCGGTGCCATGAGACTGGAAATTATGGACAACGCACTGAAGGGACACCCTGTCGGCCACAGAATACTGAATATCCTTCTGGCGATCGTCAATACAGGCTTCTTTGGCCTGATGACCGTATACGTGATCCAGATGATCGTTCAGTACATGGTGACCGGCACCACACAGTCCACCAGCACCGTCCCGGCATGGGTTATCCCGCTGGGCTGTGCCATCGGTATGCTGATCATCACGGCTTTCGCCGTTTACAGTCTGGTCGTCAATCTGATCCGCAAGGATCGGGAGCTTCGGGCTGATAGCTGAGCCTACACAACAGAAGCGCGTTCCCCTACCGCCAGGGGGACGCGCTTTGTCCTTTACAATTTATTTTAGGCACTTTTAACGGCATTCAACACTTGCTTAACAAAATAAAGCTTGGTATAATAAAACGAATTCAGATTTTGAGAAGAAAGCCGTGAGAAGTATGTCGTTGGGTCGTGTTCCTTATTTTATCACGATCGCCGAAACGGGGAATATCACTAAGGCCGCTCAGATACTCCGGGTATCGCAGCCGTCGCTGTCCCAATATCTGACCCGCCTGGAGGCGGAGGTCGGTATGCCGCTTCTGCACCGCAACTGTACGCCTATCCGATTGACAGAAGCGGGGAAGATATACCTTGAGTACGTAAAGCAGCTGGTGAAGGCAGAGGCTAGCTTTCACCGCCAATTGAGCGAGCTGGAGCAGGCAAAGAGAACCAGGCTGCAGATCGCGATCCCGTTTCAGGTCATCCCGCAGGTGTTTGAAAGGTTTCTGCGGGGGTTTTACAGCGCCTATCCGAATATTGACGTTACGATCAAGGAGGGCACGTCGATCAGCGCCTTCCAGATGCTGATGGACGAGCGGGTGGAGCTCGCCTTTTTCCACAGCGTTGAAGCCGAGGATCCCCGTCTTAACAGGCTGATACTGGATAAGACGGAGCTCTTTTTTATCTGCAACCGCAGCCATCCGCTGGTCGCAGGGCGTGAGTCCTCGCCGGATGCGCCGATCTCGATCACGGAGGAGCAACTGCCGCTTCTGGAGCAAATGCTGTTTTTCCGCCCGTCATCCGAATACTATCTGCACCATGTTTTCACAAAATACCTCAATGAGCTGAATGTCACACCGTGCAATATCAGAGAGATTTCCAACCTCAGCGCGATTTTGGCCTATATCAACGATGTGGGCAATGACGCGCTAACGCTTTCTTCTGAGTTTGCCTTGCAGGACCCCGCTGTCCGGCATGGAAATCTGGCCTTCTTCCACGTTAAGGAGCATCCGGCCTATTGGTATTTTACGCTGAACGCACCGGCGGAGGGAGAGCTTTCCTATGCGGGCAAGCTGTTTTGGAGCTTTGTTTCTCAGGTATTGAATGCAAAACCGGAGCCTAATTCGTTTTGAAGAACGTTCCCTCTCAAGGAGGGAGATCGGCTCATAGAAGCCTGATCCGCCGCCCGTCGGGGAAGCACAGCAAACATATCAGCCTTTTCCGGTCAGCAGCCAAGCGCTGCTGAGCGTTTTTGTGCGGTGAGGCTTATCACGCGTTGTGCGATAAGCGAGAATAGCTATTCCCTGGTTGCACAAATATCAACATTTCGTTTGGATTTTTTATTTACCGAAAAAGTGAAAAGCAGTAAAGAAATTGTTCAGAAACAGCGCCAGCGCCAGCAGATCGGCGCAGCCGCCGGGACTGAGCCACCGGCTGATGAGGGCGTCGTCCAGCGCCTGCGCCAGTGAGATGCGCCGCTCCACCGGCGCGGCCAGTATGGCGGCAGAGCGCGCCTTTACAAAGGCCGCGCCCTCGACACCGCCCCGGTGATAGAGGTTGCTGTCCTCCGTGTGGGCCATCAGCCAGAGGAGGGCCGTCAGGGGATCGTGGGTTTGCAGCAGCGCGGCGGCGTCCTGGGGGGTGGGTA
>ERZ859738.338-NODE-338-length-33516-cov-2.985177_pt1 | contig 33516 bp, 29 predicted proteins | sample MGYA00510122_ERZ859738 | MGnify/ENA primary metagenome ERZ859738 (study PRJEB30046, sample SAMN00715139) | human gut metagenome | study: EMG produced TPA metagenomics assembly of the A metagenome-wide association study of gut microbiota in type 2...
CTTTATTCAAGCTACAGACTGCCAATGTCGGGGGGCGAGGGGCCCTCCCCTCGCGTTCTCTTGGGGGTTTAAGGGGGCCATTCTCTCACGTGAGAGAATGGCCCCCTTTGCCGCGTCCCCACACGGTGTGGGGATAAATCCCAAAAAGTATCACTTTTTGAACTTCTTAATCGTATCAGCAATGATATTCTGCTTCAAAATCATGCTGACCAGCACGTAAATAACGCACCCCACAACGCCCGTCAGGCCGCACTTGACGACGAGCATCAGCTTGCTGTCATCCGCCGCGACAAGAAGCGAACGCCCGCCGTAGAGGACGACCGCCATCGCTGCCGTGGCGGCAAGGCCCTTGAGGAGCGGCACCAGGCGCACGATCTTCGTCCCGTGGAAGAGCTGGATCGTCATCGCGATGGCACCGATCGTCAGCGCAAGCGACGTTGCCAGCGCGACGCCGGTATCGGTGTAGAACAAGCGGTTCAAAATGAGATTCAGCACCAGCACGCCGAGGTTGATGAGCAGCGGCACCAGCGTCTTTTTCATCGCGTAGTAGGCCTTGTTCAAAAGGTCGAGCACGGCGAAGGCGCTCATGCCGAGCGCGTAGCGGGCGAAGATGCTGCCCGTCATCTCGGTCGACTCAGCGGTGAAGCTGCCGCTTTCAAAGATGACGCGGATGATATCCGTGCCGAACGCGCACATCATCGCGCAGACCGGCAGGATGAAAAGCAGCGTGTTTTCCGTCACGTTCCAGATGTAGCCGAGGTACCCCTTCGAGTCCTCCTTCGTAAACTCGCGGTTAAAGCGCGGGAACATGACCGCGCTGATGCTGTAGAGCACGCTGGTCGTCAGCGGGGTGAAGAGCTTGTCGGCATAGTAGAACGCGCTGACGGCGCTGTCGTTGAGCGCCGTGGCGGTCGCCGTGTCGATGAGATAGCAGAACAGGAAGATCGACGTCGTCAGCACCGTGACGAGCGCGGTCTTGAAGTACGTGCCGACGTAGTCCGCCTTGCGGTCGAGCATCGGCCGGTAGACATAATGTTCCTTCTTCGCATACGGGATGCTCATGGCAAGCTGCAAGAGCCACGCGCACGAACTCGCGATGACGACGCCCTTGATGCCCCACTTTGCGCCCAGCGTCACAAGGAAGATCGCAAGGAATGCGTTGTACGGGATGCTCATGCTGCCCTGCAATTCATAGTGGTCGGTCGCCTGGAAGATGGCGACGTTCAGATACGCCGCCGCCACGACCGGCAGCGCGCAGGCCATGATGCGGATATAGCTCGCAAGGCGCGGCAGCTCGGCTGCGTCAAGGTCCCAGATCGTGCCGACGAGCGGCGTCGAGGCAAAGATCTGCCACAAAACGACCGCCGCGAGCGAGCCGAGCAGCGTGATGGTCATGAGGTTGTTGGCCGCTTTCTCGCCGCGCTTGCGGTCGGCGGCGAATTCCTTCGTCAAAATCGGCACCGCCGCGATGCACAGCGCGTAGCACATCGTCGTGAAAAGATAGAGCGTCGAGTTATACGACGCGGTGTAGAGGTCCGCGTCGATGCCGGTGCCGAAGATATTGGCCTGCATCATTTCGCGCACCACGCCGAGGAGCTTGGCAAACAGCGTCAGCAGAAAGACGAAGCTGATCGCGCCCGCCGTGCGGACGCCCGATTTATCCTTCTTTTCCGTATTGTTTTGAGGGTCTTGCATGGTATGTTTCCTCGATTTCTCCATGATCGCGCAGATCATTTTCTCGTTCGTGTCGAGCTTGCGCGAAAGCTTGGCCATATGCGCTTCGACGCACTGCACCTGCTCCTTGCCCGTTTCGAGCACACGCCCGGCCTCGGGCAGGAAGAGCTCCGCCGTGAAGTTCTCCTTCGTGCTCAGCTTGTCGAGCCCCACGGAGTTTAAAAACGCCGTGCACTTGGGGTCATACGAAATGCCGATGAGCGGCACGCCCATGATGGCGGCATAGATGAGCGAATGCAGGCGCACGCCGACGAGCAGGTCCATGTTGCCGATGATGGAGAGCATATCCTCGGAGAGGTACTTTTCATTCAGGCACACCGCCGTGTCATCGGGCAGCTGCGCCGCGATGTGGCGGCAGACCTCGCCGTCCTCTTCATAGTGGAACGGGATGAGCACAGACTGCGCGTTGTACTTGTCCTTCATCATCTGGATGGAGCGCAAAAGCTCTTTGACAAAGCGGCTGTCTGTGTCCCGCTCACGGATGGCCCAGCCGACAGTTAGACGGCCATCCAGCGAGACACCTGCCTTTCGCAGGATCTCCGCGCCGACATCGCCATCGGGCTTTTTCATGCGGATGACGGGGTCCGCCGTGATGACGACCTTGTCGCGCGCGATGCCGATTTCCTCCAAAAGCGCCGCAGACCGCTCGTCGCGCACGACGATACCGTCCGCCCGCTTGAGCGCCGCCGCCGCCGCGCGGCGGGCGGCGGGGCGAAAAAAAAAACAAAAAAAGGGGGTGGCCCCCCAAACCACTTGGGGGGCCGGCCCTTTTTTATAGTATCCGTTGTAACGAAATTACTTTATTTTATATGATCACATTGTTGGAAAATAATTATGCTAAAGAACCGTGCGTTAGTGTTCTAACGCAGCAAGTTTAGCCTGTAATGCAGCAATTTCAGCATCCTTCTCAGATATTGTGGCATCTTTTTCTTCCAACGCTTTCTTCATCTGTTCGATCATAAAATTAACAGTATTTTCATCCATCTTTTTTAATGCTTTTGAAAACATACTAATAACCTCCTCAGGGCGATACAGATATTCAGATATATCCTGGCATATAGATTCAATCCATGGATAGTTGGATATCAGTGTGGCAAGGTTGTCTGTAGAGTCAGCGGTTAGCAGAGACAACCATGCATTTAGATCGTTGATATCTTTAGCATACTTGCTATTTTTAAATACGTCAAGGTTAACGACATAGTATTCCTGTAAAAGACTCAGATTTACACCAGTATTAAAAATGGTTCTTCCATGATGCAGATAGATATTTGCAAAACGGTCTTTCAGACATTCGTTTGGACTCTTTTCATACATAACAATTGTATAAACAGTTCTCATATCCTTATATGTGAAATCTTTCCCAAGGTTGCTTTTTACGCGTGTATATTGGCGAAGTAGTAGATCTGCGGAATAGCATGACATTCGCTCACCGGGAAATGTGTATGGATTTTTTTGTATTTCTACATTTGCGATAGAACCGTCTTCTAACTGGACGATAATATCCAGAAGTAGGAGAGATGTTGATGGAAGCATGCTGTCTTCATTTGACATAATATATTTAACAGTTACATTTGTGCCGATAATACTGCTGATCAGTCGTGATAATCGTTCCGGGTATATATCTGGGTTGAAGATTTTTTTGAAAAATGGATCATAGGTTAGTGGCAGACTTTTTTTGCCTTCCATAAATTCCATAAAACGTTTTTTCCAGTCATCAGGCCAGTTCTTATATGTCCAATAAAGTTTTGGGTATTGTTTTAATTCTGCAAGGCATTCATCTTCCGTTCGTTGTGGAAAAAGCTGATAAATATTGAACGTTGAATGTTTGGTATTTGAGTTCTGTGAAGTGGTGTTTGTGTCCTTATTATGCATAAAAATTCCTCTTAATTTCCGGTACCTGATTTGTCGACAAAATTACCATATCAGAAATAAAAGAGAAAAGTTCATAAATGTAATAAATGGTACTGTTTGATGTAAATTTTGGTAAGTGGATGATTATAAAGACTATAAAAGAATAAATTAAAAATCCCTTCTGGTTAGATAAAACGTAAACCAGAAGGGGTGATTAAAGGACTCAATTTGTTATAGCTTATAGAGCTTTGACCTGTCAATTCTAGGACGGTTAGGATTTGGTTAAGAAATATAAATATAATATTGACAATCAAGAGAAATGAAATAATAAGTGCCTAAATTTTCCACATGTGGAAAATTGTTAGATAAAGCTAACAGATAGGAATATAGAAAGAAGTATGACATGTAGATATTTTGGTCGGAAAATCAAAAAAATTAATTTTCTCCTTATAATTTAAATCAAATCAACAGTAGAATATATATGGAATCTCTAGAGATTTAAAAATAATTAAGAAAAGGAAGAAAGCAAATGAAAACAAAATACGAAGAATTTTGTTTTGAAAATGACAGAAATTACCCCGCAGATACCTATTGGAACTTATATGATGAAAATAAGAATGCGGCGATGAGAACATATGATGGGCACATATTTTGTCCATTATGTAAATCAGCACCACTGACAGTTGCGCATGGCAACAAATTAAGATATTTTAAGGTTTCTGGATCGAATATGGAAAAGCATACCGCCGATTGTTCGTATCGATATGATAAAGCAACAAAAAAAGAGGTATGTAGTTTTTATAGTGATTTAAATAACGATGACATAAATAATCGCTTAGTGAGCTGTATAAATAAAATGTTAAAAAAGGAAAGAACTAAAATAAACAATAGAAAAAATATTGATTATAAAGGAAATGGAACGAGAAGAAATTTTTGTGACATAACAGGAAAAGAAGGAAAAAATAAATATTTACCACACAAAAATTTTAATTGTGGGAATCTGGAAATTGATTTGGATGAACAGAAAATTTATTACGGTCAATGTTATTTGTATATTGTTAAATATATCCCCAAAAATAAAAATGAAGTGAAAATGTATTATCTGAAGGTGCTTAGTCCGAATAATAAAAAACAAATTTGTGAAATAATTATATCGCCATATGTATATAATTATTTGATAAATGATTTGGCAGATGTTCCGATAGAAAAAAGGATGCAGCAAAGTATTATCTTTGTTTCGCCGGGATATTGGAAAAGACAAAGTGGTCATATGGAATGAAATTGAGAGATTCAAGATTAATTGTCGTAGAAAAAGCATAGGATTTGATGTGCATATTTGTATAAAAAGCTGGCATGAAAGTGTCAGATAAAAAATTCAATTTAATCTGACACTTTAAGCCATGTAATGATTACAAATTTATTAAAACAGAAAATTTAAAAACGCGACTTATGCGTTAGTGTTCTAGTGCAGCAAGCTTAGCCTGTAATGTAGCAATTTCGGCGTCCTTTTCAGACAAAGCGGCGTCTTTTTCAGACAAAGCAGCGTCTTTTTCAGACAAAGCAGCATCTTTTTCTTCCAACGCTTTCTTCATCTGTTCAATCATAAAATTAACAGTATTTTCATCTGCTTTTGCTAAGGCTTGTGAATACATACCGATAACCTCCTTTGGACGATATAAGTATTCGGACATATCCCAACAGATCTTTTCCATCCAGGGATAGTCGGATATTAGTGTAGCAAGGTCATCTATAGAATTAGCTGTTAGCAGAGATAACCATGCATTAAGTTCTGTCTTTTCTTTAGCATACTTGTTATTCTTAAATACGTCAAGGGCGATAACATAGTATTCCTGTAAGAGATGAAGATCAATGCCTGTATTAAAAATTGTTTTTCCATGATGTATAAAAATATCAGAAGATTTGCATTCAGGTGGACTGTCTTCAAACATGACGATCGTATATACAGTCTTGATATCGTGATAGGTGAATTGATCTCCTTTTTCTCCCTTGACTCGTGTATATTGACGGAGAAGAAGATCGGACGAATAACAAGACATGCGCTCGCCTGAAAATGCATAATGTATTTTCTGAATCTCCACATTTGCAATAGAGCCATCTTCCAACTGTACGATGATATCCATAATTAATAATGGTGAAGTTGGCAGTAAACGGTTTTCCTGCGATAGAACGCTTTGAACTGTAACATTAATTCCTATGATGCTGCTAAGCAAATGAGATAGTCGTCCAGGATAGATATCAGGGTTAAACATTGCTTTAAAGAATGGATCATAGGTTAAAGGAAGAGATTTATTTCCTTCCATAAAATCTTCAAATCGATTTCGCCATTCATTGTTCAAATCCAGATATTTGCTAAAGGTATTGACATCTTTTTGCAAATCTTTTAGAAAGTCATCTTTTTTCCGAATTGGGAAAATTTGACGAATATCTACTGACGTGGATTTACATGGAGTGGTAGGTGTGACATTATTGTTGCCTTCCGTATGATTATACATTGGTTATTCCTCTCAATTTCCGGTACCTGATTTGTCGACAAAACCACCATACCAGAAATAATGGTATAAAAACCGTTGATGTAATAACTTGTATGGTTTGATGTAACTTTTGGTAAGTGGATGCTTATAAAGACAATCTGTAAATATTTTTCCGGTAAATATTTTGAAAAAATCTCAAAATTTTACTTATGGTTTTCGGTAAAGTGCCAGTAGAATATATATTCTAAAATTAATATAAAAGAGAAAACAGATCTATGAGAAGATCCGGTATCTCGGACGGATCCTCCCGGCAGCCATCATGGCAGTGCTGGCCGTATACTGCCTGAAGAAAATGCCAACCGAATTTTTAAGCGGCGGCTATAAGAAGCTGATCGCAGCCGCAGTCCGCGTCGTTAATAAAATAACAACACCCCGGTCGCGAGGAATGCGTACCAGGGTGGTATTCAAAGGACATACTTTATTATAAACATTTGTATTTTGGACAGTCAATTCGTTGCTGGTTAAGAAATATATAAATTTATGTGCCTATGCGTTGGTTTGTAGGGGAGTATACTTATACTTGACACAATGCATTATTATTAATCATTTAATATTATAAATAATGATTTTTTACTCCAATTTTCTCCCTATCTCACTTTCCCCATTTACGGGATATTGAAAACCAAAAGATTACGGTATTTGATTCGGGCTTTAACTTTGGTAAAAAAAAGGCGGAAAGATATACTCTCCGCCCATCCTATAATAGGATCAAATGAATTTATTAACATATTTATTATAAAATATCCAGGTAGTAATGTCAATGAACCCAATCTCCTGATCTATTTTTCTTTACCATATCTTATCTGGTGAAGTCAGACTGTCAATGCGTTATTATTAATTATTTAATATTATATGTAATAATTTTTTATAATTATTAATGATATATTATTGCTTACACAACTCATTGAATATTATGGTCTTTGAGCAACTGCAGGTAAGTATCTGGGAGAAGAATATTGTCTGATTTTTCAAAATATGAAAATCCATATCTTTTATAGGATTCATCTGCAGAGATTGGTTCTTTTATTCTAATTGCAGTTGGGAATGCCATATTAGCAGAAACGATCATTTTTTCTCTCCAAACGCATTAAGTATATATCCTTTTTTACTTGGAATCTTTAACCCATTATAATCTCCCTTTGTAGGATCACCTCTTACAATCCTTACTCTCATCTTCTCTCCACAAACCCGACAGGTATAATCCTGATAATATTCAGACCAGGCTTTCTCCGTTATAACAGTCGTATTTTCATACTTTGGTTCATCTGCGGTTGGATGATGGATGGTATCAAGGAGGACCTTGGCAGGTTCATAATTTCCATGATTGGTTTCGCTGGAGTGCTTATTCCATTCCTCTGGTGTATCGTAATACTTCCCACACTTTTTGCAAATATATTTTATATCCTCTGACCACACTTCTTCGTCCCACTCTTTGACCGGGATCTGAACTTCCTTTGTCTTGGCTTTATGGTCAATCTGTTCTGTTACAGAACCCGCCTTCCATAAATGAACATGATTCGCCGGCTGTTTAGACAAAGATCCGTCACTCACAGTTTCATAAGCCTTATTCTTGATAAACACAGTGCTGTTTTTCTGGATCTTCCCCTTGTTATCAACCGGATATTTTTTTCCGGCTGCAGCATAGATCCCGGATGAAACCGCCATACTATTATCGGGCCTTACAATCTGATTATTCTTCACTTTAAAATCCTGTCTGCTACCATTTTTATCTACAAAATAATTGCAGCCACTTGATTTAACGATTGTTGACCGCTGTATCTTTCCATTTTTTACATAAACATCATCGTTCCAGCCATCTTTCAACGCCTTGATGTCACCATTTTTTGTGATCCGGTAAGAAGTGCTTCCGTCATCATAATACTTTACACATCCATCATTGTCGATGAAATAAGACCCCTGCCAACCCATTGCTCTTGAAATGTTTCCGTTCGTATTCACGAAAAAAGATTTTTCATTATAGGTATAAATTTTTCCCTTATATTTCTTTAAATCTTTCTTATCCCATCTAGTGTTATTTCCGTTCCAGACTCTAAATTTACCATTTGTTATTTTTACAGAAACAGTACCGTTTTTTTTAACATAGTAAGTATATAATCCGTTATTATTTAATTTCCAGCCTTTGTTTAGGTTAATAAGACCGTTAGCCCCTACATAGAAATTTTTCTTATGTAGCCGAATGATGGTATTTTTCTTGTTTTTGAATACTTTTGAAGATGGTTTTTTATTGTTAGCAGTATATGTGTAGTATTTGCCGTCTTTGATTTTGGCATACAAATAACCATTTTTTCCGGTGCAATAGGCGATTCTTTTCGATGAATCGAAACTCCAGCCATTATTCAATTTGGAGCCGTTTTTTTTACAGATAAATCGTCCTTTATTGTCATTCCAAGTCAGTGTATAACCTGATTCTCTGCCGGCAAGTTCTGCTTGTTTTTTTTGCTTTTTCTCCATGTGCAGCAACAGAAGCAGATGAAATACGCAATATGAATAAAGAGCAACGAGTAATGCATTATCTTAAAAACCATGATAGTATTTCAACACAACAGGCAATGGAACTGTGTGAATATAAAATACGAGCAGGTGCATGTAAGTTGCTAGATAAAATGATTCAGAATGATATTTTGAGAAAAATAGGAAGTGGACCTGGTACAAAATATATATTTATTGATGACAACTTTGTTGCTCATCGTATGCAGAATGATAACAATGCAGGCAAATGGAAGAGCATGAACCGCCTTGCATGGTGCGGGCCGCTGCTCTGTTCCTTACAGACAGCACTTCCGACGCTTATTGTTGTAATCTTTGGTGCAAATGTAGTCAACTTCATTTTAAAGGTAATTCCGGAATGGGTAACGGATGGTCTTTCCATCGCAGCAGGTATCCTTCCTGTTGTCGGTATCGGTATGCTGATGCGTTACATGCCGATCAAGAAATTTCTTCCATTCGTGCTGATCGGATTTGTCCTTTCCGCATACCTTTCCGTACCGGTGCTCGGTATTGCGATCGTAGGATTTGCAGCAGCATTTTGGTATTTCACAAGTGAACTGAAAAAGCAAATGCCCCTGCAGCTACAGCAGTTGCCGGAGCAGGAACATATGAAGCAGAGGGAGATGATTTCGATGAGTATCTCCACAGGTGGATAACGGATATGATATCGCAGATTACAAAGATATAGATCCAAGCCTTGGAACAATGGCAGATTTTGAACCCCTGCTTGCAAGAGCCGTTTCCAGATTCGGAAATGATTCTGAGAAATACCGTGTGATCTCAGCCAAGATGCTTGGAACCTGTCTTCATATGATGCAGGGAACTCCTTATGTATATGAAGGTGAAGAACTCGGTATGACAAATGCAGATTTCACAGAGATCAGCGAATACAGAGATCTGGAAGCGTTAGATATCTATTATGCATCTGGTGGATGATCTGGCAGGATATGTTAGAAAAGAATCCCGCGATGTTCAGAAAGGAGCCATTCTCTTTTCTTCCTCTGAGGATGGCATTCTGATCGGTTGGGATGAAACCAGAGAATATCTGAATACAAGGCCGGGTGTCCATGCTGTAGATGGTGGCTGTGATAACCTTGAATTTAACCGGTCAGATGCAACTAAAGCAGCAGGACTTCAGACACTTGCGGTGATGCTTGGTATTCCCATGAATGAGACTCTGTCAAATAATGAAGACGGCGTTGCTGTTGTATTAGAACGCATCGCTTCGCTCATTTGACAGACCACCCATCTGTTTGCGGTAGGCATTCGGTGTCAGGCCATATTCTTTTTTAAAACAATTTACAAAATGACTGCAGGACGCAAAATACAGAAATGAACTGATTTCTGTACAGCTCGCCTGGCTGTTTAACAGCATGTAGCGAGCCGTCCTGCATTTTTCTTTTATGATATATTGTGAGAGACTGCAGTTCATATCTTTTTTGAACAGACGGGTCATATAGTCCGGGTGGAGCTTCACTGCATCGGCGACATCCGATACCCGGATCGGTTCTGTGATATGGTTGTTGATGTAGGAGATGGCCTGCATGACATGATAAGACAGTCCGGGACTGTTATGAAGCTCGTGCATGGCAAGTACAAAATCCTTCACAACAGCTCCTTTTCGCGGATTCAGTTGTTCCGGTGTCAGACATGCGTCGATTTTTCGGATATGCATATCACTTAAAGTATAGGCCTGTTCCGGATCCAACCCGGCCTCGATACAGAAACGTGTGATCATGGCAGTCAGAATGACCAGATGGTACTTTTTGTTCTGCAGTGGGGATGAAGACAGCTTTCCCATGCCTTCCATGGTATCTGCATTCATATTTAGCTTCAGCAGCTCCATATCCCCATTTGCGATCCGCCGGTAAAATGAATACTCTGCCTCCATCGGCAGGTGATAAGACTGTTCCTCCTGCTGCGCTAATAACAGTTTCTGTAATTCTTTATTCATGGAAATACTCCTTTCATATAATATACAGCTATAAAAATATTTGCATATAGGCATTATTTTATCAAATGAACGGATTGTCCATCTCTAAAAATACAATCAGAACAATGAAGGTCAGCTATGCGATATAAAAATCGGATATATTATATTCCCTACATATGCATTTATAGTATCATAAATTCAGAAAATAACAATTACAAATTTATTATTTGCTAAATGAAAAGGAGATCATGCATATGAAGACATGGAAAGGGTATCAGAAGGGTGTTAATCTGGGAGGCTGGTTTTCCCAGTGTGATTATTCCGAGGACAGATTCAATAATTTTATTACGGAAGATGATTTTAAAGAGCTTACAAGCTGGGGACTGGATCATCTCAGACTGCCGGTGGATTATAATCTGGTAGAGACAGAAGACGGACAGTATAAGGAAGAAGGTTTTGCACGGATCAAACGTGCACTGGAACTCGGACATAAATATGGTTTCAATATGATTCTTGACCTGCATAAGACCGCCGGTTATTCTTTTGATCCGGGAGAAAAACAGAGTGGATTTTTTGGAAACGAAGCTCTTCAGGAACGCTTCTACAGATTATGGGAAGAATTTGCAAAGCGCTTTGGCGGATATGGAGATAAAGTTGCATTTGAATTATTAAATGAGGTAGTAGATAAAGAAGATGGTGCCGTATGGGCAGAGATCGCACCAAAGTGTGTCGAACGTATCCGTGCATATGCACCGGCAACTGATATTCTGATCGGTGGTTACTGGCATAACAGCGTGCAGGCAGTCAGAGATATTCCGATGCCGATGGATGAACATATCATATATAATTTCCACAGCTATGACCCTCTTCTTTTTACACATCAGGGCGCACAGTGGGTAGATGATATGCCGGCGGATTATCATATGGAATTCAAAGGCAGCATGGAAGATTTTTGTGCATATGCAAAAGCACACCTGCCTGCAAAACTTGCGGGAACGCTGTCGATCCTTGATTATAAGGGCAATCTTGATTCAGCATATTTTGAAGACCTGTTTGCCGATGCGATCGCTGTTGCAAAGGAGCGAAATGTAGCACTTTATTGTGGTGAATATGGTGTGATCGAAAACGCAGATCCGGCAAACACTGTATTATGGTATAAAGCCATCCATGAAGTATTTGCAAAATATGGTATCGGCCGTGCGGCATGGTCATACAAGGAGATGGACTTCGATCTTCGCGCTGATCGTCTGAAACCGGTATTTGCTGAACTCAAGAAATATTTTTAAGGCGTTAATTCTATTTAAGAAACTTTTTCCGGCGCATGCTTGCTTATTCTTTTCGTATGGATTATAATAACAAAAGCTGATTTTTGTAGAAAGAAAAGAAGTAGGAGAAAACAAGATGGTAAACGAAGAAAAGGTCAGATTGATGACCAGACTTGCCATGTACGAACAATCTACAGGAAAAGAAGATCTGGAAAAAGGCAGATATTTCAAATCAGACTATGTAAAATACAACTGTCTGAAGACCCTGGTATCGACAACGATATTATTTGTGATCGTGGTAGCGGCCTATATTTATTACAATATGGGCAAACTGATCACGGAGCTTGTAGATATAGATCTGTTCGGTCTGGCATATAAACTTCTTATAGTATATGCGGTTGTTTGCGTAGTATTTATGGTTCTTGCATGGTTTCTATACTCCTATAGATACACCAAGGCAAAGCCTCATATCATAAAGTACAATCAGGATCTGAAGAAGCTGATTGCTTTCTATGAGAAAGAGGACAAAACCAAAGGGAAGAAGAGGAGGAAGTAAACATGGCATCACTTTTGACATTCAGAGATGGAATTAAGAATTTTTGCAGTAAATACGATAGGATCGTAGCACCGGCTATCCGGTTCATTCTCGCATTGCTGATGTTCTGGTCCATTGTACATATTACAGGCGGACATAATGAAACGATATCCAGCGGGCTGGTTATTTTTCTTCTTGCTGTTGTATGTGCATTTATTCCGGAAAGTCTTACTTATGCAATTGGTGGAGTTGTTGCATTTATGAATTATTTTTCGGGCAATAAAGAAACAGGCATATCATTTATTGTTTTATTTATTATCATGTATTGCCTGTATATCCGGTTTTTCCCGAAAGCAACATGGGTGGTCATGTATGCCCCATTATTTTTCATTATTAAAATGCAGTATGTGCTTCCGATTCTTGCAGGTATGTTTGTAGGACCGATCGCGATCGTTCCGTTAGCTTTTGGTGCTGTCTTCTATTATTTTTCATTAGATGCATCCAATTATCTTGCAGAACTGAGTAAGACAACAGATACAGAAAATATGCTTGAAAGTTATAAATATATATTCCAGCATTTGATTGATAATAAAGATCTTCTGCTTACGATTGTTGTATTTGCAGTTGTTCTTATTATTACGCATGTGATATACAGATTATCGGTTGAATATTCATGGTATGCGGCAATTATTGTTGGTGGTCTGTTTGAGATTATCTTATTCCTGGTTGGAAATGTTGTACTCAATGCAAGCATCTCGATTGGAGAGATTCTGCTGGGTTCGATCTGTGCAGTGATCATTGCGGTTGTAGCGCAGTTCTTCAAAACAGTTGTGGATTATTCAAGAGTGGAGAATACACAGTTTGAAGATGAGGAATATTATTATTATGTAAAAGCTGTTCCAAAGATCGTTATGACGAAACAGCAGAAGAACGTAAAAAAGATCAATACAGTATCACAGAATATCGCTGATGAAGATTCAGTAAGTGGTGTTACGAGGTAAAATGAATTCTTGCATATGACCTGACGTTTTTGTCAGGTCATATCTTTATCCCACCATATAGGAAGGCTGATACAGCCTTTGTATATCCGGAATATTCAGAAAGGAGAGATATCGAATGGATAAGATCCTGGCATTTATGAGAACATATTTTGACTGGTTTTACATTACCACACCGGATATCAGTGACATTATTGAGATCCTGATCCTTTCATATGTGATCTATAAGATACTGATGTGGTTTAAGAGCAATCGTGCATGGACACTGTTAAAGGGTATTGTTCTAATCCTGTTATTTACGATTCTGGCATCCCTGTTCCAGTTTAATACGATTCTGTATATATTGAAAAATGTGTTCAGCATAGGTATTCTGGCAGTTATCATTTTATTCCAGCCGGAGTTCCGGCGAGGTCTGGAAACACTTGGACGAAAGAAATTTTTTGATTATATCATGCATGAAGATGCAGATGAAAGAAAGTTGAGTGACAAAACGATTTATGAGCTGATCAAGACAGTAACTGTTTTATCAGCGAACCGGACAGGTGCATTGATCGTTATTGAAGACAAGGTCGCACTGGGTGAATATATTGATACGGGAATCCCTGTTGATGCGGTTGTAACGAACCAGCTTCTGCTTAATATATTTGAGCATAATACACCGCTTCATGATGGTGCAGTCATCCTCAGAAATAACAGAGTGGTTGCAGCAACCTGTTATCTTCCATTGTCAGCCAATCTCTCTATCAACAAGGAGTTGGGAACCAGACATCGTGCAGGTGTAGGTATCAGTGAGGTGTCCGATAGTGTAACACTGATCGTATCAGAGGAGACCGGCTCGATCTCGATCGCAAAGGGTGGCGAGCTGTATCGAAACCTGGATACAGAAAGTGTCCGGAACCATCTGGAACTGTTAAATCAGGAGGATGGAAAGAAAAAGGATGAACGCCGGCAGAGGGATGGCAAACGCAAAAAGAAGAGTACTGAGAAAAAGACCAGTTCAGGTAATGTAAAAAGTGGAAAGTCTTCTGATAAGAGAAAGGAGGCTGACGGCAATGAAAGATAAATTATTCAGTAACTGGGGATGGAAACTCTTATCATTGATCCTTGGATTTGTTGTCTGGGTCACAGTTTTAAATGTGGATGATTATTCAACCACACGGCAGATCAGAGATATACCGGTTACCCTGATCAATACAGATGCGATTACGGACAAGAATCAGTTGTATGATATTGTGTCCGGTGAAACAGTGGACATCATCGTAAAGGGCAGACGTTCAGTTGTAAATGCACTTGGAGCTTCTGATTTTACAGCAGTTGCGGATATGTCAAAATTGTCGATCACAAATGCTGTAAATATTACGGTGACAGCGAATTCATCGTCTGTAAATAACAATATCAGCATTACGATCGTAGATAATGTACTCCAGGTAGAACTGGAGGAGGAACAGACGGCATCCCTGCCGGTAACGGTTACGACAAAGGGTGAAACGGCAGAAGGATATACGACCGGTATTCCGGTATCTACGCCGAATCTGATAACGGTAAAGGGAGCAGCAAGCGTGATCGAACGGATTGAGAAGGCAGAGGTACAGGTGGACGTATCCGGACGGACTTCAGATGTAACAGCAACCTGCACACCAATCTTCTATGATGCAAATGGTGACGCGGTATCCGGTAAGAAGCTGGAAAGCAAGGTGACCGGAGTGTCTGTAACTATACCGGTTTATAAGACGAAAACGGTAGCAGTAAAGCTGGACACAACCGGTGTTCCGGCAGATAATTATAAAGTAGTGAACGTAGAATATGTGCCGAATGAAATAACAGTTGGAGGACCGGCAGATGTGCTGCAGAATCTCACGGAGATAACAGTAGATGATATCGATGTATCCGGATGCAGTGAAGATCTGGAAAGTACGATCGAGATATCTAAGTATTTGCCTGATGGAGTTGTTCTGGCAGATGAGAATACAAGCATCAGCGTCCATGTAGCGATTGAACGGAATATCAGCAGAACAATGACGATATCAGCCAATGATATTACGATTGAGAATAAACTGACGGACTATGATTATGCTGTTCAGTTTCCGGAGGGAAATACAGTTGTGATATCAGGGCTTTCTGATGAGGTTGCCAAGCTTACAGCGAAGGATCTGAAGATAACGATTGATGCGGAAACATTATCCATTGGTGCAAATACGGTTGAGCTGTCGATAAAAGACAGCGATACATACACAGTGGACAGTACCTGTAAAGTGGATATAGAAGTTACGGCAATGCCGTGACACAGCAAGGACAGGCAATAGTAGAACTACAATAGGAAGGTTGCGCTATTGCCTGATCCTGTATTATGCAGAAGGGAGACTGATATATGGAACAAATGAATGAGAAAATTGCAAAGTTAAAAGAAATTGTTGCAGGTTCGGAACGTATGGTTTTCTTTGGTGGAGCGGGTGTTTCTACAGAGAGCGGGATTCCGGATTTCCGCAGTGTGGATGGATTGTATAATCAGAAATACAAATATCCACCTGAAACGATCATCAGTCACAGCTTCTATATGCGTGACCCGGAAGAGTTTTACCGTTTCTATAAGGATAAGATGATCTATCAAGATGCAAAGCCGAATATGGCACATAAAAAACTTGCAGAACTGGAAGCGCAGGGGAAACTTGCAGTGATCGTAACACAGAATATTGACGGCCTGCATCAGATGGCAGGAAGTAAGAATGTGATTGAGCTGCATGGTTCGATCCATAGAAATTATTGCACAAAATGTCACAAATTCTATGATCTGGATTATATTATTCAATCAGATGGTGTACCAAAATGCAGTTGTGGTGGAATAATTAAGCCGGATGTAGTATTATATGAAGAGGGTCTGAACAATGACGACATTGAGAATGCAATCCGGTATATTTCGGAGGCAGATACATTGATCATTGGCGGAACCTCGTTGGTTGTTTATCCTGCCGCCGGACTGATCCGGTATTTCAGAGGAAAACACCTGGTAGTTATTAATATGTCGCCGACACAGACGGACAGTCAGGCAGATCTTCTGATCGCTGACAAGATCGGAAAAGTGCTGGGACAATTATAAAAATGAAAATAAAACGAAATGGAGAAAGACATGAACAAACTAGACCTTCAAAAAAAGGCTGTTGACATCCGTAAGGGAATTGTTTCCTCCGTACATTCTGCAAAAGCAGGACATCCGGGCGGATCACTTTCAGCAGCAGACATTTTTACTTATCTTTATTTTGAGGAATTACATGTGGATCCGAAGAATCCAAAGGATGAGAACAGAGACCGTTTTGTATTATCCAAAGGACATACAGCACCGGGTTACTATTCAGCCCTTGCTGAGAGAGGATTTTTCCCGGTTGAGGATCTTCTGACCCTGCGTCATATCGGTTCTTATTTACAGGGACACCCGGATATGAAGCACATTCCTGGTGTGGACATGTCATCCGGTTCTCTCGGACAGGGACTTTCTGCAGCAGTCGGTATGGCACTTGCAGCAAAGATGTCCGGTAAGGAATACAGAACCTACTGCCTGTGCGGAGACGGAGAGATCCAGGAGGGACAGATCTGGGAGGCTGCTATGTTTGCAGGTCACAGAAAGCTGGATAACCTTGTAGTGATCGTAGATAATAATAACCTTCAGATCGACGGAACCGTTGAGGATGTATGTTCCCCATATCCGATCGATAAGAAGTTTGAAGCATTTAATTTCCATGTAATTAATATCGACGGAAATGATTTTGATCAGATCGATGCAGCATTCAAGGAAGCAAAGGCAACCAAGGGAATGCCGACAGCGATCATCGCCCATACCGTAAAAGGTAAGGGAGTATCATTCATGGAGAACAATGTGGGATGGCATGGTAAAGCTCCGAATGACGAGGAGTATGCGATTGCAATGGAAGAACTGGAAAAGGCAGGTGACGTGTTATGTCAGAAGTAAAGAAGATCGCAACAAGAGACAGCTATGGTAATGCATTGGTTGAGCTTGGAAAAGAACATGAGAACCTGATCGTACTGGATGCAGACCTTGCAGCAGCAACAAAGACCGGAATCTTCAAGAAAGCATTTCCGGAACGCCATGTAGACTGTGGTATCGCAGAATGTAATATGGCAGGCATCGCAGCCGGAATGTCAACCTGTGGATATGTGCCGTTTATGAGCTCCTTTGCGATGTTTGCGGCAGGCAGAGCTTTTGAGCAGGTAAGAAACAGTATCGGATACCCACATCTGAATGTAAAGATCGGAGCAACTCACGCAGGTATCTCCGTAGGAGAAGACGGAGCAACCCACCAGTGTAATGAAGATCTTGCACTGATGAGAGAGATCCCTGGCATGGTGGTTATCAATCCATGTGATGATGTAGAAGCAAGAGCAGCCGTAAAGGCAGCATATGAATATGTAGGACCTGTCTATATGAGATTTGGAAGACTGGCAGTACCGGTCATTAATGATGAGATAACCTACAAGTTTGAGATCGGCAAGGGCGTAGAATTACGGCCTGGAAAGGATATCACGATCATAGCAACCGGACTTCCGGTATCTGAGAGCTTAGAAGCTGCGAAGTTTTTGGCAGAGGACGGTATCGATGCACAGGTGATCAATATCCACACGATCAAACCGCTTGACGAGGAACTTGTCGTAAAGGCAGCACAGGCAACCGGCAGAGTGTTCACGGTAGAGGAGCATTCGATCATCGGTGGACTCGGTTCAGCGGTTATGGAATGTCTGGCAGAGAAGAATCCGGTTAAGGTAACAAGGATCGGTGTTCGCGATACCTTCGGTGAGTCCGGCCCGGCAAAGGACCTGCTTCATAAGTATGAACTCGACGCAGAGGGCATCTATAAGCAGATCAAAGCAGCATTATAAAGGCTATGTAACAAAAATAAAGATACATTATTTATTATTACGCAAGTCACGTTCGGGAGCCTTTGAAACAAAATGGAAAATACATTACATATTATTACGCAAGTCGTTTGCACTCTATTCCAACGCAACGGTACTAAGTTCCTCGCCTATGGCGACTCACTAAGAACCGGCGTTGGAAAAGGCTTGCTACATAATAGTAATGCTATTTTCCATTTGTACTTTAAGTATTCGTGTCCGAACGTGCTTGCTGCATGATGATAATGTATCTTTATTTTTGTATCTAAGTGCCTTTATAACGCTGCTTTTTATAGATAGAGGGTATGGCGGCAGACAGGGCAATAAAATGAGATACACATATGTAGAGTATAGATTATATTGAGCTGCCCATTAATGAATAAAATGGATGAGAGATATACTATTATGGAGTAAGCCTTATCCGAGGCCGGTACTTAAGTTGCGTCTTTTGCAACTTTATGTACCGCTGCACGAGGATACGAGTGGAAGCGTCTTACGGAATAATATGTATATTCTTATTCATTTTTAATTCATTAAGGGCAGCTACTTGCAAATAAAACTATATATGTGTATCTTACATGGATTCCTGTCTGCCGCCATCCCTCTCTATCATAATTCTAAAATTTTCGGCGCAGTTCTTAAATAAGGATAAAGTCGGTTGACAGAAGCCGGAAGTTTCATTTATCATATCAAGTAGAGTATATTTAAATCTATTATTTCAATAAAATCTTTTCATTCATTGTTCCGTTCATGTTTGGAACAGATACGAAAAATCTATAAAAAGATCAGGAAATAAAACTACATAGGGACAGAGAGTTGACAGAGCAAAGGGACACTTATACTTGTTATTGTGTACAATTCAGTGAAACAATATACGTTGGAGTGATAACAGGGGCTTTTATATGTGTACCGGAAAGGGAGGTTGTTTATGCAGGAACAGAAAGTCGAACAGGAAATTGATATTACGAAATTATCGAATGAATTTACCTACAGAAAATACATGATGAGCAGGGACTCCGTACGGCATTTATTTTCTAAATTAAGTGTTGCGGAATATGTCGCGCTGCAAAGTATAGAGGCGATCAGCGGGGATTCTGCTATTTATGGCGGCAAGGCATATCTGACTGATCTGTCCGTCCGGATGCAGATGAGCATTCGCAGGACATCAAAGACGGTAAGGGATCTCAGAGATTGCGGCTATGTCAAATGGTCACATGATGGAAATGGTACGGACGGCACTTATGTAACGATCACGGATGCCGGTGCGAAACAGCTTCATGAGCAGGAAACGATCATTAAGGACTTTTACGGAAATGTAATTAACAAATTCGGCAAAGAGAATATGATCAATCTGTTGATCCTGATGAAGGAGCTGGATACGGTTATGGAGAGTGAGATTGAAGAAATGCAGGTGGTGAAGAACGATGATGAGTCTGATGAAAATGAATGAGTATGTGGCAATACAGGAAAAGATATGCGAGAAAAATGATTATATCGCACCAAGATTATATGATGAATATGGAGTAAATCGCGGACTTCGCGATGACCGCGGAGTTGGTGTATTGACCGGTCTGACGAATATTTCAAAGATTGTATCCTCTAAGGTGCAGAATGGCAAGAAAGTACCTTGTGATGGAGAACTCTGGTACAGGGGTTATCGGGTGGAGAATCTGATCGGAAGTCTGGGAGAAGATGAACTGGGGTTTGAAAAGGTGGCATATCTTCTGTTGATGGGTGAGCTGCCAAATGCAGAAGAACAGCATGAATTTGAGAAGATCATCGGTGGGCTTCGTACGCTGCCATCGAATTTTACAAGAGATGTTATCATGAAAGCGCCGACAGAGGATATCATGAATTCCATGACACGTAGTATCCTGACGCTTGCATCCTATGATAAGAATGCAAAGGATACCGGTGTGAATAATTCTCTGCGTCAGTGTATCCAGCTGATCAGTGAATTTCCGATGCTGGCTGTATATGGATATAATGCATATAATCATTATGTAAAGAATGACAGTATGTTCATCCATCGTCCGGCAAAGAATCTGTCAACGGCTGAGAATATTCTCATGCTGCTTCGTCCGGATAAGAAATATTCCAAGGTAGAGGCAAAGGTACTTGATACGGCACTGATCCTTCATATGGAGCATGGTGGTGGTAATAATTCAACCTTTACAACAAGAGTTGTTACGTCCTCCGGTTCGGACACCTATTCCACAATGGCGGCTGCTATGTCATCCTTAAAGGGACCAAAGCATGGTGGTGCCAATATCAAGGTTATGGAAATGATGGATAATATTCGCGGACATATAAAAGACTATGAAGATAAAGATGAGATAGAAGCATATTTAAGCAAGATCCTGAACAAGGAAGCATTTGACAATAAGGGACTGATCTATGGTATGGGACATGCCGTATATTCCTTGTCAGATCCGAGAGAGCGGGTGTTCAAGGATTATGTCGTTAAGCTGGCTCATGAAAAGGGCAGGGAAAAAGATCTCAGGTTGTATGAGAACATAGAGGAGCTTGCCCCGGAGCTGATCGCAAAGCAGCGCAAGATCTTCAAGGGTGTAAGTCCAAATGTGGATTTCTACAGCGGATTTGTATATGACATGCTGGGAATCCCGATGGAGCTTTATACAGCGATGTTTGCAGTTGCACGTATCGTTGGATGGAGCGCACACAGGATCGAGGAGCTGATCACGAATAACCGGATCATGCGTCCGGCATATATGAGTATCATGGAGAAAAATCCCCAGATATAAACAAAAGCCAAAAACAAAGCGTAGTTTATAACATGAGAACAGACAGGTTATAAGAGCCCATTGAGGTTCTTATAATCTGTCTGTTTTTATGTATGGATCGCTGTATCGACTATAAAATAAATCAGATAATACAGAAGAAAATATACAGAAGGAATCTGCATAAACATACATTTTACATAAATAGAAAAGCAGCGAATCACATATACTTAGAAAGAAATGTAAAATTATCAGATGCTTTTCAGGTGGGGTGCCGAAAGTGCCGGAAATACGGGGAATCATTTGGAGAATGCTGGTAATACATGGAAAATGAATGATTTTACCATAATTTTACAAAAAAATTTCAAGTGGTTGATAGCAGAAAAAAATGGGATGGTGTAAATTGAAGAACAGTGAAGTAGAAGAGAGATAGATGACGTATGAAAGTAACATTTGAAGATGTAAAAAAGAACAAAGCGGTTCAGACATATATAAGGATGGCAGACGAATCCTTACATGCAATGGGATATACAGAGCATGGATTTGCACATGTGGAACGTGTAGCAGAGACGGCAAGGGAGATACTGCTGACGCTTGGCTATTCCGAGCGTGAAGCGGAGCTTGCGAGTATTGCAGGGTATCTGCATGATATTGGAAATGTTGTAAACCGGGAAGGACATGCGCAGTCCGGTGCGGTCATGGCGTTTCGGATATTGGATGATATGGGTGCAGATCCGGAGGATACAGCGACGATCATAACAGCAATAGGCAATCACGATGAGTCGGCGGCATTTCCGGTAAATCCGATCGCAGCAGCATTGCTGATCGCGGATAAAAGTGATGTGAGAAATTCGAGAGTCAGAAATACGGACATTTCATCCTTTGATATTCATGACAGAGTGAACTATGCCGTAAAAGAAAACAAATTGAAGATTACCAGGGATTCACATATTGAGCTGAAATTAAAGATTGATAAATCTATGTGTGCCGTTATGGATTATTTTGAGATCTTTTTACAACGTATGATCCTGTGTAGGAAATCAGCCGAGGTGCTTGGGCTGAAATTCTGGCTTACGATCAATAAACAACGGGTAATCTGACAGGGGGTGTATGGCGATTCAAAGAATATTTCAGTACATAAAAGAGAAAATAACAGGAGCGATAAAAAGAATGAATAACGGAGAAAAGAATCTGAAAAATGCAGAAGTGGCAAATGAGAAAATACAGCAAGAAAAGCGGGTAAAAAAGGTGAATCATATCGGATTGTATGAAAATCGTGAATTATCATGGCTGAAATTCAATGAACGAGTGCTGGAAGAAGCCGAGGACACCAGTGTTCCATTGTGCGAGCGGATGACATTTTTGTCTATCTTTCAGAGCAATCTGGATGAATTCTTTATGGTGCGTGTCGGTTCGTTGGAGGATCAGAAGCTGTTAAGCCAGAAACTTCGGGAGAACAAGACAAATATGACAGCGGGAGAGCAGATCGAGGCAATCTTAAAACGAGTTGCAGAACTAAACGAAAGAAAGGATGCCGTCTATGCTTCCATTATGAAGGAGGTTGGTGAGAAGGGCGTTCATCTGACGGATTTTAAAGCACTTGCAAAATCAGAGAGCAAATATCTGGAAGAATATTTCATGAAAGAGATCGTACCGTTGTTATCGGTTATGATCGTTGGAAGAAAGCAGCCATTTCCGTTTTTGAAGGGACAGGAGATCTACGCGCTTGCTGTTCTTGGCACAAGAAATGGTAAGAAAAAAATCGGGATCATTCCATGCAGCAGTTCTGTATTCCCAAGGCTGATCCGGATTCCGACAAAGGATGATACCTATATGCTGGTCGAGGAACTGATCCTGCATTTCTTGCCAAAGGTGTATAAGGGCTATAAGGTTCTGGAAAAATCTGTGATCCGCGTAACGAGAAATGCGGATATTGATTTTAATGCCGTCTATGATGAAGATCTTGATTACAGAGATAAGATGGCACAGATCGTAAAGCTCAGAAAGAAGCTTGCACCGGTACGGCTGGAATTATCCCGTGATATCAATGAAGATATGATAAAACAGGTATGTGAGTATGCAGAGATGGAAGAGCCACATGTATTCTTAAATCAGGCTCCGCTTGATCTTTCATTTCTGTTCCAGATCGAGGATATTCTGAGAAAAGATGCAAATCTGGTCTATCAGAGACGTGTACCGCAGCCATCTCCGATGTTAAAGAGCAATGAACATATCATACCACAGATTTTGGATCATGATGTTTTATTATCCTATCCGTATGAGAGCATTAAACCATTTCTGCAGATGCTTCAGGAGGCTGCCCGTGATCCGGAGGTTATCTCTATTCGTATGACACTTTACCGTCTGGCAAGAAATAGCAAAGTGGTAGAGGCACTGACCGAAGCTGCTGAAAATGGCAAACAGGTCGATGTACTGGTTGAATTAAAGGCGAGATTTGACGAGGCAAATAATATTGAGTGGAGCCGTACGTTAGAGGATGCAGGCTGCCATGTCGTATATGGAATTGATGGCTTAAAGGTTCATTCAAAGCTGTGTCTGATCACCAGAAAGGTTGGAGATGAGATTCAGTATATTACGCAGGTCGGAACCGGAAATTATAACGAAAAGACTTCCAGATTATATACGGATCTGTCGTTGATCACAGCAGATAAGAGAATTGGAGAAGAAGCAGCAAAGGTATTTCAGGCGATTCTGCTTGGTTCTGTAGTAGAAGATATGGAACATCTGCTGGTTGCACCAAAATGTCTCCAGAATAAGGTCCTTGCCATGATCGAGAATGAGATTCAGATCGCAAAGGAAGGAAAGCCCGCCTATATCGGAATCAAGATCAATTCACTGACGGATAAGAAGATCATAGATAAGCTGATCGATGCATCCAGAGCCGGAGTAAAGATCGACATGGTGATCCGTGGCATTAACTGCTTAAGAAGTGGAATACCGGGAGATACCGGTAATATTCATATTGTAAGTATTGTAGGACGTTTCCTGGAACACTCCAGAATCTATATTTTCGGAACGCATGACAGGGATAAGGTATATATCGCATCGGCTGATTTTATGACGAGAAATACACTTCGTCGTGTGGAGGTCGCAGCACCGCTTTATGATGAGACGGTGAAGAATAAAGTCAGGAAGATGTTTGCAACGATGCTTCGCGATAATGTGAAAGCCAGAGAGCAGCAGCCGGATGGCAGTTATCAGAAACTGTCAATGGTGGGACCTGTCTTAAATTCACAGGAATATTTTTACGAGGAAGCATATATGGAAGCCGGAGATGCTTTTCATCAGCTTTTAAGAAAGCAGGATATGGATACGGAGAAGAAACAGACGGTGTAATTCAGACAAAGTCAGAAAATAGAACCTGACACAGGGGAAAATGTTATTGAAAGTTTACCTGTAAATAGATATACTATAAGTGGTAAAACAGGTTAAAAAGATAAGGAGTTTTAACACGATATGAAGCTTTCGATAACAGGATTATTTAAGCGGCATGTAAAGGAAGAAAAAAAGCCGCAGAATATAGATGCAGGTCAGGAAAAGAAACCGGCTTCCATAATTCAGACAGATACATGGAAGAAGCCATCATCAGATGGACTGGTGGATTATCATGCTGTAACCGGAGAAGGAACACCGGAGTATCAGGAACGGCAAAACAGTTTACAGCAGATGGAGGCATGGGCGAAAGAGAACCAGATTCCGGTCGGCAAGCGTACGGTGACCGATTATTACTATGACAGTAAGATCGTACCGGGACGGGTTGTACTGATGGGACTCGGAAAAAATGTCCGTGGCAGTATGCAGTATATTTTAAATGAATTAAATCATAACGATGCATTTAAAGATTTTCATATCTATGTCAAAACAGCCAAAGATACAGAAGAGATTGTAAAGACCTATATCAGACAGAACGGATGGAGCCGTACAGAAGCGGTGACTCCGGATTCTGTCTATATGGAGTTGATCGAAACGGCACAGTTTCTTCTGACTGAGGTGTATTTAACGGCTGCATGGGTGAAGAAAGAAGGTCAGATGTATATTAATATCTGGCATGGAACCCCGCTTAAAAAGCTGGGACTTGCAAAGAATGCAAAAGGAAAGCATAAGAATGGCATTCAGCAGAGCAATTTCATTGATGCAGACTATCTGTTATATCCAAATGATTATACAAAAAAACATATGCTGGAATCCTATAAGGTAGCAGAACTGATGCCGGGCAAGGTTTTAAAGCTCGGTTATCCAAGAACCGGTGGTATGTTAGAGGCTGCGCAGAGTGACCAGACAGAATTGCGCAAGATGCTTGCACCGAACGGGGAGCACATTTATGCCTACATGCCAACCTGGAAGGATTATCTTAAGGTCGATCAGGTTGTTGCGGAATCAAAGGAGCTTCTGGATTATCTGGATGCAAATCTCCGAGAGGATCAGATCCTCTATGTAAATCTGCATCACAGAGTCAGCGATTCGCTGGATTACAGTCAGTTTAAGAGGATCCGCCAGTTTCCTCCGACAGTGGACAGCTATAAGCTGTTGGCATTGACGGATGCACTGATCACGGATTACTCCAGTGTATTCTATGATTATCTGGCACTTCGCCGGCAGATTGTTTTATATTGCGCTGACTATGAACTGTATCGTAAGAAACGTGGCACTTATATGGATCTGATGGAGCTTCCTTTTGATAAGGCAGTAACACCGGAAGAGGTACTTGCGGCGATCAACCGTGGTAAGACCTATGATGATGAAGCAGCATATCAGGAGTTCTGCGCTTACGATTCCGTTGAGAATGCGCATAAGCTTTGCAGCTTATTCATGGGAACCGAGGATGAAGTTGAAGTAGAAGCGATTCCGAAAAATAAGAAAAAGAAAGTAATGATCTATTCAGATGCACTGTCCGAGTGTACGGAGACACAGTGGCTTAGAAAAACAGCGGAAAACTGTGCCGGAAGTGATACGGTGGAATTGTTTATTTCCTGCAATCAGGATATGGTCAATGAGAATAAGGATTCAGCATATCCGTTGCTGAATAAAGTTCCGGTTATCGGAACAACCGCTGATTATTTTCCAAGTGCGATGGGACGTACAGCGAAGAAGCTTTACGAAAGTGGGAAGATTACGATAGGACAGGCAATGTCCGTATGGAAATATGATTATGCAGCAGCAGTCAGGCGTTTTCTGGGACGTGCTGCCTTTGATCTGGCTGTATTGCTTGATGTGACAGATCCGGAAAAACTTCTGTCATTGACATTTATGGATCAGCCAAATAAAATAATGATTATCAGTGACCTTATGTACAAAGAGATCACAGAAAATAATAATACATTCCTGAAGGATGCCTTACAGGTAAGTGCATCTTATATGAGGGCAGTATTTGTGAAGAATGAAGAGCAGTATGCATATATCAGTCAGATGATCGGGGATGCATGTCCGGTTTGTTATATGAAGGATGCAAAAGATCTGACACAGGCGATCAACGCTGCTGTGATAAGAGAAGGAGAATAATATGAAAAAGGTAATAACATATGGAACCTTTGATTTGCTGCATTACGGACATATTAATCTGTTACGGAGAGCAAAGGAATTAGGAGACTATCTGATCGTTGCACTTTCAACAGATGAATTTAACTGGAATCAGAAGCATAAGAAATGTTATTTTTCTTATGAGGAAAGAAAGCAGTTATTAGAGGCGATCCGTTATGTTGACCTTGTCATTCCGGAGGAATGCTGGGAACAGAAATCAGAAGATATCAAAGAATTTAAGATCGATACCTTTGTTATGGGAAATGATTGGGAAGGAAAGTTTGATTTTCTGAAAGACTATTGTGATGTCGTGTATCTTCCAAGAACACCAGACATTTCAACTACCCAGATCAAAGATGATCTTGGAAAATAAAAGGATGGTAGCGGAAAATGAAATTTCATCTGCCTTGGAAACGGGAACAGGAAAAGAAAGAATATACATTGATCTATGATGGAAATGGCGGCAGACAGAACGGTGAACGTTTTGTCCGCCGTTCATTTTGGCTTCTGGACGGGGACTTCGGGAAAGAAAAAAAGTTTATTTCAAATACTGATGGTGGGGATTTGACTGTTGAAACAGTATTTTCCAATTCCGATCTGAAGTGCATCGGTTATTATGCCAGAAAGCGTACAGAAGAAGGCTGGATATGGTATGGAACGGATCATAACTGGCACGATTCTTTTTATGACGGCACAGCTTGCAAGCAGTTGATACCGATCGCGGCATCGGTAGAATCTTTGTATGAAGCTGCGGATGATGAGATCTATCTGGTTGCACAGTGGGAGGATGAACATGGAATCCGCAGAAACTGTGGATATGAGATATTCTCGAAAAAACTAATGGCACATGCATTTGGCGGTATGGATGGTACAACCTATCATAATACGGCAGAGGCATTTGAACATGGGAAAAAGGAAGGCTATCAGTCGTTTGAGATCGATCTTTCCTATACGGAGGATGACCGTCTGGTATTGTGTCATGGCTGGACAGAGAATAATTGTAAGTGCACCGGGGTTTCGTATAAGCCGGAATTTGCGCATATGACATATGAACAGGCAATGCAGATACCGATCCACGGACATTCGATCATGGACGCGAGACAGTTCTATGAAAAAGTAAAGAATGAACCTGCCTATACATTTGAAATTGATTTCCATAATATAAAAAAAGGAAATGAGAAACGGGTTGCCGCTATGCTGGAGGATTTCCGGCAGGATGAAGGTCTGCTCGATCGTCTGCTGATGCAGGTATACAGCCAGCCGATGTATGAACAGATCGACTCCGTATATCATTTTGCAAATTATATGTATCTGGTTGGATTAAATATCGATAAGCTGGATTCGATCCTCACTTATTGTCTGGATCATGGAATATGCAGTGTTGCAATGCGGACGAATTTTGTAACAAAGGAAAATGTCCGTAAGGTACATGATGCCGGACTGTATGCATTTTGTTATACGGTTTCAGATGATGCTGTTTATGCTAATTATCTATTCCAGCTTGGTGTGGATATGATCTGTACAGATTTTGTAACGGAAAAAGCACTGGAAGCAACGAAGGAAACATTTGGCAGATATCCGTTTATGGTGTGGTACAACAGCAACCATAAGGAAGCGGTCAGTCACTATCCGGAGACAGTCGATGGAACCGGGAATGTAGGAACACTTACCCGGTTGAAGAGTGGAAATCTGGAATACAGGGACAAGACGATCTGGGAACATACCGGAGATCAGACACTGCGGGCATGCGGATACGAAGTATCGGGAAAACGATTTGCCGGATGGAAACTGCGCATATCCATTGAAGGAAAAAATTTGTGGTATTCGACGGATGGATTATTCCATGCAGCGAAGGACTATACGGTCAGAAAGAGCATTCAGGCACGTATTTTCAAGGATGGAGATGTGCTCCCGGATTTCGATGTCAGGAAGAATATGAAAGTAATTATGGTAGCAGTATGGGAGAATCTTGATTGATCCTCCCATATTTTAAATAAGTTTATATGCTTATCAGTTATTCTATTTGCCTGTGCCTGCTGTCAGGGGGGATAGAAAACACGTTTCATTTCCTATTCTGCCCGCACGCCTATTTGCCGTCAGCCACCCTAACTTACCCTTACGGGTTCAGACAAGGGCTTTGTGCCGGCAGCTGGTGCAGGCATCATAACGGAAATTACACTTTATGTTTTCTATCCACCCTGACAGCAGACGCAGGCGAATGGAATGTCGGATAACAAAAATAGATGAAAGGATTAAAAATAAATATGAAGATAGTTTTTTTGGATCGTAAGACGATAGGAGAAGATATTGACTTGACGGACTTTGAGGCTTTGGGAGAAGTTGTAACATATGAGATGTCACAGCCGGAAGAAGTTCCGGATCGGGTGAAGGATGCAGATGTTATCATCGTGAATAAAGTTCCGGTAAATGAGCAGACGGTTGGAACGGCTCAGGATTTGAAGCTGGTCTGTGTAGCGGCAACCGGAACAAACAATCTGGATAAGAACTATCTGGATAAACGGGGAATTGAATGGAGAAATGCAGCCGGATATTCCACTACGATCGTTGCACAGCATACATTTGCCATGCTTTTTTATCTGCTTGAAAAGCTTCGGTATTATGATGATTATGTAAAGAATGGCTCTTACCAGAAAAATGATGTATTTACCTGGTTTGGTGAGCCGTTTACAGAGCTTGCCGGAAAGACATGGGGTATCATCGGACTTGGTGCGATCGGAAGAAAGGTAGCAGATATAGCGAAGGCATTTGGTGTCCATGTGATCTATTATTCAGCATCCGGCAGACCGTCACAGGAGGGTTATGAGCAGGTTGATCTGGATACACTTCTTCGGACTTCTGATGTCATATCGGTTCATGCGCCATTAAATGAATATACCGGGAATCTGATGGATAAAGCGGCATTTGCAAAGATGAAAAAGGATGCGATTTTCCTGAACCTTGGACGTGGACCGATCGTAGTAGAAGAAGATCTTGCAGAAGCCTTGAAGCAGGGCACGATCGCAGCCGCAGGTTTAGATGTCCTTCGGACGGAACCGATACAGCCGGACAATCCGCTGCTTTCTATAAAGGACAGCCATAAACTGCTCATTACGCCGCATATCGCATGGGCAAGCACCGAAGCCCGCACCCGCCTGATGCAGATCGTCCTTGACCATGTAAGGAATTTTGTTGCGGAGAGGTAGCATTGATACAAAAAAACGTTTGGATAGCTTAATATGCGGAAGATGAATGTGATACCCGGAATCGTCATTGAACTGAACGCATATATGGGTATAAATGTTATGAGATTAACCTGATACCCGGAAATTATTAAGAAGATGGGTATAGTGTAAAATAAAATGATTTTATACCCATAAATAAAATGATTTCAGGGTATGGATGCTTACTATGGGCTATAATACCCGAAAGTAAGGTAGAGATAAGGGTATAGATTATTAAAATAAAAGCAGATACCCAAAAAATAAAATAAGATGTGGTATGAAGTGTTGCAAAGTGACTTGATACCCATTAACTATATGAAGCGGGGGGAAAGAATTAGTATAGTGCAGAAAAATAAAATAGAGGACCCTGAGATATATATTCACTATTATGAAGCAAGCCTATCTGAATGTCGGTCCTTAGCGATCTGCGAAAGCAGGAGCTTAGTACCGCTACATGAAGATAGAACGAAAGTGTCTTGCGTAATAATATGTGAATTAGATCTCAGGGTCCTCTATTTTATTTTAACAATTTATTCAAAAGGCTGCTTATTATGACGGCTGAAGAAATCACGCGTTTCCCTTGCAACCACACCGCTTAAAGCAAAGATGGCGATCATATTAGGAATAGCCATCAGTCCGTTGAAGATATCGGCGATCGTCCATACAGCAGAAACTGTCATGTAAGGTCCGATAAATACGGCAAGAATGTATAACCATCTGTAGATCATGATGGATTTCTTTTTGCCGCCGGATAAGTATTCCAGACAACGCTCAGAATAATAATCCCATCCAAGGATCGTTGTAAATGCAAAGAATACCAGACAGAGCATTAACAGGAAGCTTGATATCGTTGCAGGAATCGGAAGTCCCTCGTTAAAAGCATATGTGGTAACCTGAACACCCTGTAAACCTTCCACTTTCCATGCACCGGTAAGAACGATGGAAAGACCTGTCATTGTACAGATAATGATAGTATCGATGAAAGTACCTGTCATGGACACAAGACCCTGACGAACCGGTTCTTTTGTCTGGGCAGCAGCAGCTGCGATAGGAGCAGAACCAAGACCGGCTTCATTTGAGAAGATACCACGCGCGACACCTTTCTGCATAGCAACGATAAATGAACCGGCGATACCACCCGCAACAGCAGAAGGCTTGAAAGCGCTCTTTACAATGATAACAACAGCCTCAGGAATTTTAGTGATGTTGCAGATCAGTAACATCACACATATAACAACATAGATAACAGCCATAAATGGAACGATGATCTGGGATACGCTTGCGATACGCTTCAGTCCGCCAATCAGAACGAGTGCAACACATACACTTAAGATCAGGGAAGCGATAACAACGGTCCATGAATAAGTACCGATTCCTGGAATATTAACCGTCCACTGCATGTCAGGATCAAAGAATGAATTAACAGCGGAAGAAATACCATTTACCTGAGAGAAGGTTCCGATACCGAACAGACCTACACAGATACCAAAGAAAGCAAATATTTTTGCAAGCCATTTCCATTTTGAACCCATACCTTTTTCGATATAGTAGAATGGTCCGCCAAGTGCATGGTTGTCCTTGTCAACGACACGATATTTGACAGCCAGAAGACCTTCTGCGTATTTGGTTGCCATTCCGAAGAATGCAGCAAGTACCATCCAGAATAATGCTCCCGGTCCACCGGCTCCGATCGCAGTTGCTACACCAACGATATTACCGGTTCCAATCGTAGCGGAAAGAGCAGTACACAGTGCACCAAAGGAAGTAACCTCGCCTTCGCCTTCTTCTTCGTTTTTGATCATCCATTTGAGTGCTAATGGCAGTTTGCGGATCTGAAGAACGCCCATCCGGATTGTGAGAAGAATTCCACCGACCATAATAAGGACCATAAGTGGAGGACCCCACACAAAATCATCGATTTTTGTTAAGATTTCATTTACAGTTGCCCACATGATTTTCTCCTTTTCATTTTTGTATTGTGGTGATGTGTTATTCTGATAAATTATATGAATAAAATAAAGAATTATATTATGAAAAAATCAAATATTTATAAAAATAACACAACATTTTAATATAATACATACTTTTCTACGCTAATGCAACAGAATTTGCTTAATTTCGTGAAAAAACAGCGGTAAAAACAGCAAAAATTACAAGAAGAAGACTATTTTTTTGACTTGCGGAGTTGGGAATCCGATAATAAAATTACTATAAAAATAAAAATGCCGGATAATATCAGATGCGGTTCATAGGAAAAAATACCATATAATACAAGATCGGTTTCATATAAATGTGTTGCATAATACGGAGGCATATTAACAGACTGCGTTGCATGGTACAGAATATATATTAGCGGACTGCGTTGCAAAACAGTAAATGTATAAATAGAAAAATACAGGAATTTACAGGAAAGGATATAATTGCAGAATGAATCAGAAATTAACTATCAGGGAATGGCTGCCGCTCATCGGAATGACGGTAGCGGCATTTATATTTAATACATCGGAATTCATGCCAATCGGACTTCTGACCGATATCGCAGATGATTTTCGGATCACGGAGGCAAAAGCGGGGATGCTGATTTCAGCATATTCGTGGGCGGTTATGCTGCTATCACTGCCACTCATGCTGCTTGCATCAAGGATCAGCTTCCGAAAACTGTTGCTGGGAACGATTGCATTATTTGGAATCGGTCAGATATTATCAGCGGTTGCAACCGGATATGCGATGCTGATGGCGGCAAGGATCATAGTTGCCTGTGCACATGCGGTCTTCTGGTCGATCGCATCACCGGCAGCAGTTAAGATCGTGCCGGAGAAGTTCCGGTCGTTTGCGATGAGTATGGTAGTAACCGGTACATCCATTGCGATGATATTTGGACTTCCGCTTGGAAGGATCGTTGGATTATATGTAGGATGGAGAATGACATTTTTCTGTGTTGCAGTTGTTGCATTTCTTGCCCTTATCTATATGGCATTTGTATTTCCGAAGGTTGAAGGCGGTACATCCTTTAAAATGAAAGAACTGCCGGTGATATTGAAGAACCAGGTTATGCTTGGGATCATATTAATGTCGTTCTTAGTTGCGGGTGCATACTATACAGGCTACAGCTATATTGAGCCGTTTTTGAAGCAGGTAGCAATGTTTAAGGATAATCTTGTTACTATAACTTTAATGTTGTTTGGAGCTGCCGGAATTCTTGGAAGTTTTCTGTTCTCCTGTGTATATGACAAACACAGATATCATTTTATCCGTGCATCGATCACATTGATCGCTGTTGTCATGCTTTGCCTGAAACCGGCATCGAAATTTACATGGACAATGATATTGATCTGTATGCTGTGGGGTATGGCTGTAACGGCATTTAACGTTACTTTCCAGTCAGAGACGATCAAAGCGGTTCCGGAGGAAGCCTCCGCTGTGGCCATGTCGATGTTCTCAGGAATCTATAATCTGGGAATTGGATGTGGCACCTGGATCGGTGGTTTGGTATGTACACATGCATCGATGGGTTATATCGGATTTGCAGGGGGTATTATGGCAGTTATAGCAATCCTGTATTGCAGCTTTATACTGATCCCACAGATGAAGCGAAAGTAGATAAATACTTGTATAGAATGCGAAACTATAAACTGTGATGATCAGTTGGAAAAGGCATGGTTAATAATTTCTAAAAAAAATATAAATTTTGTAGGTTTGTCAAACATATGTTACACAGATGCCAGATAATCCTTTAGT
>ERZ859738.340-NODE-340-length-33190-cov-6.788652_pt1 | contig 33190 bp, 28 predicted proteins | sample MGYA00510122_ERZ859738 | MGnify/ENA primary metagenome ERZ859738 (study PRJEB30046, sample SAMN00715139) | human gut metagenome | study: EMG produced TPA metagenomics assembly of the A metagenome-wide association study of gut microbiota in type 2...
AGGGCCGCTGCGCCGTTCTGCAAGGCAGCGTGGCGGATATGATGTTTGCTGACAACTGGTTCGATGCGGTAACGGCCTTTGAAACCGTCTATTTCTGGCCCGATCTGCCGCAGTGCTTCCGGGAGGTTTACCGGGTGCTGAAGCCCGGCGGGACATTACTCATCTGCAACGAAAGCAACGGCGATACGGACAAGGACGAGAAGTGGACGGAGATCATCGGCGGCATGACCATCTATAAGGACATTGAATTAAAGGTGTATCTGGAACAGGCGGGTTTTCACGAGGTGCAAATACACAAAAGGAAAAGCTGGCTCTGCATCACGGCGCGGAAGTGAGGGAGAAGCAGACAAATGAAGGACAAGAAGCTCCTATTTGACCGCAAATGCCATGTGCTGTATTCCCGGCCCTGCAAGAAGGAGATACGGGCGAAAATCGCCCTGCACTATCCTGCGGCAGAGCGGGAGGTGGTATGGGAAAAGGTGCAGCGGCAGTACGCGGTCTTTCTCTCCGACTGGCGCACCGACTTGGGCGGCAAAAAGAACTTCCACAACGGCGTAGGCGGCACCTACGACTGCATCGCCATCATGAGCTATTATGTGGTCTGCAAAGCAGTTACTTCGTTCCGTGAAATCGAAGAGATGGAGGAAAATCTGATTCTTCCGACTTTCCGCAAGCTGAAATTTGTGGACTGCAACAAGCCGTTCTGGAGGAAGCTGATGTACAAGGCGTTTGTTCGTGCGAAAAGCGGCTGCGACAAATGGCACGATTACGAGATGTCGGTTGCGCCTTATGAAACCGACAAGCCTATTTATTATGAGTTTACGGCGTGCCCGGCAGCGGAGTTTGCTATCAAGCACGGCCTTACGGATATTATGCCCGCCCTGTGCAATGTGGACTTTGCGTCTATGGAGCTGCTCCATGCAAGGCTTATACGGACGAACACCTGCGTGAACAGCTGCCGGTGCGACTATACCATCTGCGGCGATAAGGATCCGTACGTAAAGTCGCATCCCGAATATCGGGATGAGGCGGGCTTCAGGAGAAACAAATAAAAACGCAATGCAAAGGCGGTGAGACAAATGGAAACCTTTCTTGGAATCATGATTCCTTTCTTGGGTACAACGCTGGGCGCGGCCTGCGTGTTCTTTATGAAAAAATCCCTTGGCGATCTGGTGCAGCGCGCCCTTGCGGGCTTTGCCGCCGGCGTGATGGTGGCAGCGTCCATCTGGAGCTTGCTAATCCCCGCCATTGAGCAGTCGGAGGGCATGGGCAAGCTGTCCTTTCTCCCTGCCTTTATCGGATTTTGGGTCGGTGTACTGTTTTTGCTCCTGCTTGACCGTTTGATTCCCCATCTTCATGTGGGAAGTGAACAGGCCGAGGGTCCGAAAAGCAAGCTCGGGCGCACCACCATGATGGTGCTGGCTGTTACCTTACATAATATCCCGGAGGGAATGGCAGTCGGCGTGGTGTATGCAGGCTTTCTTTCGGGAAATACGAAGATTACTGCGGCAAGCGCACTGGCACTGTCCCTCGGCATTGCCATTCAGAATTTTCCCGAGGGTGCTATAATCTCCATGCCGCTCCGGGCGGAGGGGGAACGCAAGGGACGAGCGTTTCTCGGCGGCGTGCTTTCCGGCGTTGTCGAGCCTATCGGCGCGGTGCTGACGCTTCTCGCGGCGCAGCTTGTAATCCCGGCGCTGCCGTATCTGCTGAGCTTTGCCGCAGGTGCAATGCTCTATGTGGTGGTAGAGGAACTGATACCGGAAATGTCGCAGGGGCGGCACTCGAATCTCGGCACGGTGTTCTTTGCGGTAGGATTCAGCGTCATGATGACGCTTGATGTGGCTTTGGGATAAGGAAGTAAATGATGATTTTACAGGTGATTTTGGAAGGCATAGGACTTGGCGTTCTGCTCATTCTGGTTTGCGCTACGGGCATCCGCAAAGGGGCTGTTGGGATGGTGCATCTTTACAGCCCTGAAGTTCAGGACAGGTGTGTAACGCTGGGACTTACAACACACGAAAAAATCAAGCGAAATGCTTTGATTTTCAAAGCGGTATGCGTTCCCGGCTACATCGCCTATGTGCTGGTGTGCGTCTATGCACTCAACGGTGCGCGAGGCTTTCTTGCGGGCTTCTGGCAAATGCTCGTTATTTTATCGGTGATGAACCTGATGGACCGTTTCCTTGTTGATGATTTTTGGGTCGGTCACACAAAGGCGTGGACAATTCCGGGAACAGAGGACTTAAAACCATACATCACCGCAAAAGACAAAGCAAAAAAGTGGCTGTTCGGCACGGTGGGAATGGCGGTCATTTCAGCAGCGCTGGCGGCGATTATGACGGTTTTTATTCACGGAGGTAGGAACCTATGAAATATAAAATCGAGAAAAACACAGTACAGGAGACGCTGATCCTCCCACTGTATTCCCGGAAGCTGTGTACGGAGCTGTCCCCGAATCTTTATAGGGATGAAACGGCTGTCAGCTTAATTAATGAAATTGATTACGACTTTTCAGAGGCAGAGAAAAATTCTCGCGGCCTGATGCAACGCTTCGGCTCGCTGGAGGTTGCCATGCGACAGAATGATTTGGCTTTTGAAGTAAAGGACTATTTAAAAATCCACCCCAACGCCGCAGTGGTTAATCTCGGTTGTGGGCTGGACAACACCGGCAGAGCCTGCGACAACGGCAGCTGTAAGATCTACAATCTGGACTTTCCCGATGTCATAGCCGTGCGCAATGAGCTCCTGCCCGCCGGAGATCGTGAAGAAAACATCCCATGCGATTTGAACAATACCGAATGGTTTAGAAAAATTGACTCTTCAAACGGCGCGGTGTTCTTTGCTTCCGGCGTGTTCTACTACTTTTTAACCGAGCAGGTCAAAACTCTTGTGCAGGGTATGGCAGACGCTTTCTCCGGCGGCAAGCTGGTCTTTGACGCGGCAAACCGGACGGCAGTAAAGATGATTGCAAAAACATGGCTCAAGAGTGCAAAAATCAAGGATGTGGGGGCTTATTTTGCGGTTTCGGATGCGAAAAGCGAGCTTTCTCCGTGGGACAGCCGCTTGCAGGTCACAAGCCGTGGCTATATGCTGGGCTACAACGATCTCCGTGACCCATCCGTCAGCGGATTTTTCCGTTTTCTCGCAAAGGTCGGCGACGGCATGATGAAAATGCAGATTGTAAAAATCAACTTTTGAAAGAGGCGTTTTGAATGAAACACATCCACTTTGATATTGAAAGCGATGGCTTTTACGGCGCGTATTGGGCGTGCAAGGACGGTTCAAGCTGCGCCGTCATCGCCATGCTCGGCGACGACCCCGAGGATTATATGGCGCGCTCTGCGGTGAAGTGGCTACTTCGCCTCGGCGTGAACATATTGACCATGTCGCCCGGGAAAAAGGACTACGGTCATCACAATTATCCGCTTGAATACATTGAAAAAGCGATTGCATGGCTCAAATTACACGGAAACGAAAAAATAGGCATTGCAGGAGCATCAACGACCGGCACGCTCGCCCTGACGGCGGCTTCGCTATTTGATGATATCTCTCTGACCATCGCAATGACCCCCAGCGACTTTGTGTGGCAGGGGTTCATGCAGGGCAAAAAGGATGGCTGCAAGGAATGGCCAATCGAGGGAGAATCACTCTTTTCTTACAAGGGAAAGCCCTTACCATACATGCCGTTTCGCTATCAGCACCCTGACTATTGGCGCATAATCTCGGAGGAGTCCAAACGCACCGGCAATATGGTTGCCTCCCGCAAGCTGTTTGACGCCTCTGAAGCGGCGCACCCGATTACCGAGGAGGAATTCATAAAGGTCGAGAATATCCGCGGCAATCTGTTTCTTGTAGGCGCAGAGGACGACGCACTTTGGGACACCGCAAAATATATCCGCCGCATGGAAAAACGCCTTGCGGAGAAACCGCACTCCTGCGAAGTCGAGGCGGTCGTATATGAGCACGGCACGCATTTTGTTTTCCCCGACGGTATGCTCAAGACCATGCTTCCCGTCGGCTCGGCACTGTTTGTCAATCTGGCGTTCAGCGCTGCGAAGAAATATCCCAAGGAGTGTAAAACGGCTCGCATTGACATTGACCGCCGCATAACCCGCGTGATATGCGATTGGAGGGACAAAAAGTGACTTATTTTGGAATGCCTTTCGGAATGTGGACGATGTTTGCAGGCTCATTCCAAAAGCAGCTGACGGCTGTGTTTGGTTATGATTCCGATACAGCAAAAGGTATAGCTAAAAGCGCAAAACCAAAATACAAAGCAATTATCTCAGACCTGCCGGAATTTGAAAAATCGGATCGCTTCAAGATGAACATCGTCAACTGTGCGATGCTCGGGGCGTTCGTTCTCTCCATGCCGGAACGTCCGGAGGTAGACAGGTTGACGGATTATTACGCAAAAGCCATGATGACAAAGCCGATGAAATGGTTCTGCCGCAAGAGTGGAAAGAGTAAATTTACCGAAAAGGACATCTCAGGCATGAAGACGACCGCAGCCTTGAAAGCCGCCGACCGCAACCCATATTCGTGGAACATGGAGTTTTACGAATACCCGGACGGCAGCGGCTACGAGGGTCGATTCACCAAATGCGGCATCTGCGTGCTGATGAAAGAACTGGGTCTGTACGACCTGACTCCCGCCCTGTGCCATCTGGATTACACCATGAGCGAAGCAGGCGGCGTGACTGACTTCGTGCGGCAGTACACTCTTGCTTCCGGCGGGCCGTACTGCGACTGCGTATATAAAAAGAAGCTTTAGAGGGGAGATAAAATTATAAAAGCCACTTATTTTTTTCTGAATTCCCGTGAAGTTTCGGCAAAATTTGCCGTCTCTGTCTCGCAATTAAAAAAGCAGGATTGTTTTAAAACAATCCTGCTTTTCTTGTCATAACCGAACAAAACAAAATAATACAATCCGAAAGTCCGTATTTAAATATTGATGTCGGGAAGTTCAATGGGTCCCGAGACGTCGGTTGTAGTCGGTTCAGTGCTGATGGTAATAATATCAGCCGTGCAAAATTCCGTTATTTCAAATGACGGAGCAGAATACTCTTCTTTCATTCTTTTTTCTCCTTTTTTAAGTCCTGTAAGCTGCGGCGGATTTTCCGTATCGCATCATAGCCTGCGTTAAATCATCAAGAGCAGTACCCTTATATGCACTTGACTGCTGAATAACACTTGCGTATGATTCGACGCTGAAAAGCATTGTGTTGCTGCAAGGAACGCCGTTTTCATAAACCGTAAGCAAAAGCTTATCGCTCAGCTCATGTGCAAAAAGCTCATTACAATAAACATAATATGTGCCGTCGCCGTTATTCACAAAATCATTTTTGTCATAGGTGAATTTTGTGTTCCTAAATGCGATTTCAACGGTCTTGTTTTCAACGTCCTTAGCGGAAAACTTAGCCCTGAGCATAATTGAATTGTTGAGCACCAAGCCGCAAGTATTCCATTGCGCCGTAGGACTGCTTATTGTTTTGTAATTTAAGTCGCTGATATTCTTAAATTCCTCTCCCCCTTTGCTGCCCCAGCCTTTTTGAACGGCGGTCAGCTCGGAATTAACAAGATTATCCGTCTTATACCCTATATATTTCTGTGCCATAGCGCCGTAATTCAACAAATCCACAAGCAGCGTGCGAAGCTTTGAGTATTCATCGCCGCTGTATCTGTCGAGCAATGTATAAGCATACTCCTTGACGCTCAACGCCTTTTCGGGGCTCGTGTATTCCTTGTTTCCCTTTTTGGCGTGCAACACCGCAGTAACCTCATCATTCATAAGCTGTGGATTTATGCCCTTGTACGAGAATACGTAGTAATCCCCGTTCTGCTTATATTGTGTAGCCTTTTCTTCTTTTCCGTTACATTTAAATGTCATATAGAAATCATCGTAAGACGAAAGACTGCTTTTAGGTACTTTGAAATTCATTGTTATGCTGCTTTCGAGCGATATTGAAGCCTTGTCAATTGCAAGTGCGGGCTTTTCTTCCGAAGCAGCTTTGTTTTTGTAATAATATGTAACAACCGTACCGTCTGAAACAATCGGCTCATTCAAGCCGTCGGCCTTCACAAATTCATAACCGTAAAGCGATTTTGCCGGCGTTAAACCAAGCTTTGTGCCATACGGAACAGTAAATGTTCCTCCGGCAGTATTCGGTATTTCTGAGCCGTCCTCAAATTTATATTGGATTGAAACGGTTGTGTAACGCTGTGTTTCCGTATTATCGTCCGCTAAGATGTTACCGTTTTCGTCAAGTACCTGAAATGCCACGGTATCACCGTTCAAAAGCTGAGCGTCGGACGGAATTTGATAAATAAGCGAGCAGCTCTTCAGACCTGAATTAAAATCGCTTTTGATGTGGTCCAAAGCACCTATCGGCCAGAAATTCGCCTTATCATTCCAAACGGGAATGTCAAAGGTTTGAGTAGTCTGAAGCGGATTACCCGATGAATCGGTTGCCACGCTGCCGTCGGAATGCCTTATCCACATTTTGAATCTTATCTGCCTTGCTTGCTTATCCGAAACATTTTGAATGACAGTGCGCAGTTCGATTTTTTTACCGTTCATATCGGTATTAAATCTGCTTTTACCGTTACCGCTCAAAAGCCTGCCGCTGCGATTTGAAGTATAAGTATAGTATGAGCTTGTTTCAAGGTCCGTAAAATCAGAGGGACTTGAGTAGGCTCCGGTGTACTCCTTAACCTCAGGCGTGGCAACGTAGAGCTCTGCATCCTTGACAAGCTGAGACATTCTCTTGTAGCCCTGCAAGCGGCAAACCTCGCAAAACTGATAATTTGTATCTCTCATTATACACTCGTAGCTTGAGACAAGCATTTTTGAGCCGTAAGCATTGCGGCAGGTATAGGTGTTTCTGAAGCCTAAAAGCTGAGACCATTTTATCTTTGCCGGGTCTTCAACCGAGGAGAGATTCAGGGACTTCAGTTCCTTATCCCCAAGTAAATATCCGGTGCTGTACTCATCGCCGAGGCCGAGCAAGCTATGCCCAAGCTCGTGTGCAAAGGTCTTAGGCGCACGATAGCTGTCTGACGGTGTAATAAAATAGTGGAATCCGTATTCGCGATTGTTATAGGCACCGCCGAAATCGGATTTTGTATTTACAACCACGGCGAACTGTGCAATATAATCGTGAACATAGTAATACGGTTCATACTCGTTCCACTCGCCGTTAGGTTTCGTCGGAATCGTGTTCGGGTCGGTTGTTTTTTTGATATGAGCATCGTGAATTTTCTCTATAAACTCAGGTCCTATACATCTTTCCAAAATATGGTTCTTCCATTGGCTTCCGTGGAGATTGTTAGAAATAACCGGAGAATTGTAGCTGTCAACTATAACATCGAAGAAGGTACTCCCCCCGTTATCAAATGTAGACTCTGAGGCTGTGCAGAGGGCGTAAACGTTAAATCTGTCGGCATAGCTGCGATACGGCTCGTATTTCATAGCCTCTTGCCAAAGTCGTTTTACATCATTGATAAATTTGCCCTGCTGACTTTTTGTATATCCCTCACCGCAAATGACGACAACCATATTTTCCGTGTCGCTGCGAGTCTTCTGAATAGTGTATACGGGAATGGTAGGATTAGAGTATTTCCCGTCAGCCGAATACCATGGTCCGAGCGTGGGCTGAATGCTTTGCTCGGTGCTGACATTCCAATCGGGATTTGCCTCTTCCGCAGGCTCTGAAATTGTATAATCCGCCTCCTGCTTATTCGGAGCTGAGCCGACATAAGGATTGCCCTGAGTGCCGCTGCCGGAGGTTGTGACAAAATACTCGGTATCGAGATAAAACGCAGGTCTTACGCCCAAATCGGAATACCACGGAGCATATCTGCCTACCTCGCCCGACGAGCTGACATAACGCATATCATGATTACAGTCGGTAACGGGAGTACGAAGCCAATAAGGCCAAGCCATACCGTCATTGTTGTATGCGACATAATAGCCTTTAAGATTTTTCCACACGGCGTTAGCCTGTTTCACATCGAGAAGGAACACCTTTTCGGTTGTGGTTTCAAAATATGAATCATCATAATTAGCCACAGCCTCCGAAATATCGGTGTAGTATAACAAATCGGAATTTGCGTCGCCCTCAACAATACCCTTATTGTATTCGGGATGAGAGACAAGAGAACGCTGGGTAACGGTTTTCATAGCGGCAATTTCCGACTTTGAAAATTTATTTAAAAAGCCCGCTTTATTATTATAGGCCCCTGTTCCGCTGACATAACCATCCTTCGGCGGGTTACCGCAAAGCCAATCGACCTTACCTGCAGCCGCAGTCGAATTGAGCCAGGAACGCATATTGCTGTCTCTCCAATAATTTGAGCCGTAATCGGCGCGCTTATAGCTTCTGCTGTGCGATTTCGAATTGCTGTTGTCGTTTGTCTTGGCATCATACGCAAGAGTGTCAACAATTCTGTCTGCAAGCATAAGCGGACCGTTATCATCAATACTCACACAGCGCCAAAGAATCGAGGCGTTATTATATGTTCCCATTTTGACATAATCGCCCACTTTAATATCAGGCTTTGACGCCGCCTGAGCGAACATAGGCAACAGCGAAACAGCCATGCACATCGTAAGCAATACTGCCGTCAGTTTTTTTACCATTAACTCAATCCTTTACCAAATATATTTGCTTTAATTATATATGACTTGGTTATAGATGTCAACACATTTATCGTTAAACTTTTGTCAATTATGGCAGCTGCCTCTCATAATAAAATGCTTTCCGCAGCGTTAACATTCACGCTTTCCTTTTGCCGCTTATATATGACGAAAAAAACGTCTGATTTGCCCTTAAATGCAAAAAAACACCCTCCACTTTCATTTAAAAAGCAGAGGGTGCTTAACATGGTTAAAAACAATTCACTTGGCCGCAAAGGCCGCAAGTATCAGCTGCAAATTGAGCTGATAATTTTTTCCGCGTCAAACGGCTCGCCGAAATGATTTTTATAATCCGAATTTAATATATATACCGTTACCTTATCGCTGCTTTCCGCTACGATACTGAAATATGACGAAGACTGCATTTCAAATTTGTCTGTGTAATTACAGTATTTATATCGGTAATCGCCCTCGGTTCCGTCTGTATATTTAATGTCTTTTCCGCCGACCGAGGTCTTCCTTAACAGTTCTTTTTCAAGCCTTTTCTTAATAAGCTTTCGCGAAGCCGCCGTTCCGCCGGTATACTCATATACGGTAGCTGTATAATAGTTATAGCTGCCGTCGCTTTTAGAGTAATTATCAACAGTATAATAACCGCTTAAAAAGCCGTTTGAATACAGCTCGTTATCCGAACGCTCAGCCTCGTAATCAGACAAATCGACAAAATTACCCAAGCTGTATTTACTCTCGGCGGCTTCTTTATAGCTGCTCGTCTTTTCGCTGCCAGAATTTACAAATACCGCGGCAAAAAACGACACGGAGAAAACCACGCAGAAGGCCGCTATACATAAGGAGCTTATCTTAAGCGCGGATTTTATTTTTGCGTCATTGACAAAAAAGTAAGCGATATAGCAAATTATTCCGGGTATCAAAATTATGCTCGGTATAATCAGAGCAAAGGTATCAACAACAATATATATCGGTGTTGTTGTTACTTGGCTTTTGACAAAAGCCCAAAGAAGCCCCAATGCCACCACTGCAATTAAAATGACGACGAGATTTTTAATTGATTTCTTTTTATCCATATTAACCCCCGCTTTTTATAAGTAACAGAATATGTGTTACTTCCGCAACATATTGTATGTATACAATATGTTATATTGCTTTTTTTGTTTTGTCAACAGCGGCTGCTTTTAAGAACGATAAAGGAAACCAAATGCACTTTACTGACACGCAAAAGCGGTATACTCTGCCGCTTTAATTACGGCTTGCTCACACACAACGAAAATGCAAAAAACTCTAATTTTAATAGAAACTATTTTATGGGGGGCAACTTCGGTTCAGAGGAGGTACATTTTGATTTTAAAGGGGGTGCAACCACAGCTTTAGGAGGTGCAACTATTGCCGATTGAACTACTATTTAGAAAAAAATATAGCTGTGCTATGCTATACAAACTGAAATTGTCTATTTCCGTTGCCATACCATTACATAATCTTTTTCACCGGTAGCTTCATCAATGCCATTGCGCCGGATTTCAAACCCTTCTCTTTGATAAAAAGATATTGCCCGTGTATTTTTTTGATATACATTTAAGAACAATGTGTTTCTTTTTTCCTTTACGTAGTTTAGCAAAATTTTACCTATACCTTGAGATTGCATTTCGGCAGAAACAAAAACACCTTCAATGTATTCGTCACTCAACCCGATAAAGCCCTGTATTTCCTGCTTATCCTCGTAAACATAGACTGTTGCCTGCAATAGCAGTTTTTTACTAACTCAAAATTACTTTTCCAATATTGAGCAGAGATAAAATAATGTGACTTTATATTTGTATCCAACCATATATCTGCAACTTTATTTATATCCGCTTTTCGTAATTCTCTAATCATAACAGTGACGCCCCTTAAAAATCCGATTTGTCGAAATCATAGTACCATAATGCAGACTGACAAACAAGAAAAATCCACCGTAATTTTGATAAAATTACGGTGGATTTTTGGCGGAGAGCAAGCGACTCGGCTCACTTCGTTCGCCCGCGAGTTTGCTACGCAAACTTTCCTATTGTAAACCTCTTTTGACAAGACTTCGTCTTGCAAAAGATTATAAGGGTTCGAATCCCTTTTTAATTTAAAGCAAAAACAGGACATAGCTTTTGCTATATCCTGCTTTTTTGGCGGAGAGTGAGGGATTTTTCGGCGTACTGCCGTACTCCTTCGCATCGCTTCGCTCTTTAACCACGGACTTTCAAACAGTCCACCGGACTGTTTTCATCGGCAAAGCCGACCGTCCTTGTTCGAATCCCTTGCTGTCTTATCAACAAAAAAATAAAGGGTATAGCAAACGCTATACCCTTTATTCTTGGCGGAGAGTGAGGGATTCGAACCCTCGGTCCCGTTAGGGATTACCTGATTTCGAGTCAAGTGGTGAAAACCGAACTTGGCGGAATTTGACGGAAGATAAAGCCACAAAAGAGAACTCCGAAAACAGCGATGTTTAAAGGGTTCTCTTCACTTTTGTATCAAAAAACTAGTGAAAAACAGGGGCTGAAAGTCTTCTGCGATTTTGCGGAGTTCTAACGGATTTTCGAGAAAGTCTATTAGAATTTTTTATAGAACTACGCCTATTTTTACTCCAAAATCACCCCTTTGGCAGTGCAATAAAAGCACCGGTTGTGCCGGATAACACCCAAAATCGTGTAGGTTAATTCGCTTCAAAAAGTGAATTTTCACAGAGTTTTCACTTTTTCGCTCTTGAAAGTGAAAATTTATTTTAAACACTGATAACACATATCCCCGACTAAAATAGAAGATTTATTCATTTTAGCTGGGGATTCCATCTCTTTGTTTTGAAATGTCATAAAAATTATCGCAAGTTTGTGTTGAAATGTCATTGTCATTGTGCTATAATACATTTGAAAAGTTAAGACGGAGGAATTTTTATGCTATACCGTAAGATAGAATCTCTCATTGAAGAGCATTTAAAATCTGATTCTAAAAAGATTCTTTTAATCGACGGCGCACGTCAGATTGGCAAAACCTACATCATTAATCATGTAGGCAAAAAACTTTTTGAAAACTATATAGAAATCAATATGATTGCTGATTCTTTGGGCGACCGCCTTTTTGAAAATACTAAAACCGTTGAAGATTTTTATCTGCAAGTCAGTATGCTTGCAGGAAATAAAATGAAGAATAAAGAAAATACACTGATTTTTATTGATGAAATTCAGGCTTATCCTCATTTACTCACTCTGCTCAAATTTTTGTCGCAGGATAATAAGTTCACTTATATTGCAAGCGGATCGCTTTTAGGTGTTACGCTGTCGCAAACCACCTCGATTCCGATGGGGAGCATACGAAAGGTCAGAATGTTTCCGCTGGATTTTGAGGAATTTCTTTATGCTAACGGAATGAACGAACTTGCAATTTCCTCAATGCGCAAAAAGTTTGAACGATTTGAAGCATTAGATGAGTCCATGCACAATAAAATGCTGGATTTATTCCGCAAATTCTTGCTTGTAGGCGGATTGCCAGATGCGGTTAACGCCTATCTTGAAACAAAAAACATTCAAGCAGTCCGCGATATACAAGATGAAATTCACGATTACTATGCTACAGATGCTTCCAAATACGATGATGAAATGAAATTGAAGATTCGCAGAATTTATGACCTTATCCCCTCTAATATGGAGAATAAGAAAAAAAGAATTGTTGTACAAAGCATTGAAAACAAGAGGGGCAAGACATTCAATAATTATGCCGATGAATTCGATTATCTAATAAGCGCAGGTATCGCACTGAATGTTCAGGCGATTTCTAATCCGACATTCCCCCTGATCGAATCTACCGGAAAGAATCTGCTTAAACTTTATCTGAATGATGTCGGTATTCTTACGGGTATTCTTTACGGAAATAACATCCGAGCTGTGCTGAATGATGAGAGAAGTATCAATCTGGGATCTGTTTATGAAACAGCTGTTGCGAGCGAATTAATCGCTCACGGTCATAAGCTCTTTTATTATGACAATCGCAGCAAGGGTGAGGTTGATTATCTTATTGATGATTATGATAGCCTTTCTGCCGTTCCTATTGAAGTAAAGTCCGGTAAGGACTATACCGTGCATAGTGCATTGAACACATTTGTTCAAAACGAAGATTATCATATCAAAAAAGCATTCGTTGTATCTAACGAAAGAAATGTCACACAAAACGGCAAAATAACTTATATACCAATCTACTATATTATGTTTTTTAACGCTGATTGGGGCAATAAGAATTTGCAGTTCTGAAATGAAGGCTTTATCGGTAAATCGTCCCTGGTGTTCGGCACATCTGCTGTGCTCTGCATGAGCGAGCGCCTTTCTGCCTTCGACAGAGATAACCTTATTGTCCCGATTTGGATGATATGATAAGATTTGAAAGTGTAAAAGGAGAAAGAAAATGGCTTACGAATCAAAATCGTTTAAAGAACATCATTTTACTCGATTGCCCGTATTAGAAAAACTTCTTTCGTTGGGATGGGAACGAGAGCAAATCATATGTCCCTCTCCAGAATCTGATGATACAGAATGGCATGTTCCCAAAACTCCTTCCGAGGCAGCAAGTCGAGAAGCGAAGAGGAGTTTTAAAGGATATCCTGTGGATATTGCCTTGTTTGATGATGTTGAGTTTGTAAATGACTATGAACATATCGTAGCAATTATCGAATGTAAAGAACCTAATAAGAATGAGGGAATCAGTCAGCTAAAGATTTATTTAGGACTTGAGCCTCATGCTCGACTTGGAATCTGGACAAATGGCACTGAATATGTTCGCGTATACAAACTGCCTTCTGCAGGTAGTTTTAGAATTGAAGAAGGATTAGGGTTACCAAAGCCTACTGAAAATTTTATTTTAGCCGGTGATAGGAAAATTACCTATTCAGATCTGCAAATTCCTTCCACAAAAGAGTTGAAAATTGCTTTTGCATCTTTGCTTGGGGTGATTACTTCACGCGATACTCGTTCCACCCGTAGAGAAGATCAATTAAACCAAATGTCTAATATTATGTTGATTAAGTTGGAATCTGATCACGATGGTCAATGGGATAAAGATGAACCATTACTATTTCAATTAAGCAATGAACCTATTCAAACACATGAATGCATTAATGATGCATTTGCAAACTATAAAATAAAACATCCGGCATTATTTGCTACCGATGAACCCGATAGTATAGTGCTTGACTCTGATACTATACAAGAAATTGTCCTAAAATTACAGGGGATGAACATTGGCGAAATGGCTCCAACAGCATTGTCGATGGCATTCCAGGTATTTAGAGATGCAACGCTCAAATTGGGAGATGGTCAATATTACACGCCTCTACGTGTTATAGAAGCTGGCACTGAATTAATGTGTGTGACACACAAGGATGTAGTTATTGACCCGGCTTGTGGCACAGGTGGATTCTTGTCGGCTGCATTAATGAAAATCATTTCTACTGGAATTAGCGAAAAGGTTGCTACGCAATGGGCACACTACAACTTATTTGGCGTTGATCGAGACAAAACTAATATCAAATTAACGCGAGCTTTAATGGTCGGTATGGGTGATGGGTCAACCAATGCACATCACGGTGATTCTCTGAGAGAAACGAAGTGGAAAGGTGATACAAAGGGAATTCAAACCGTATTGGGAGAAGGTCGATATACTGTAGTTCTAACAAACCCACCTTTTGGCAAAGATCTTGTCATAAATGCTGCTGATGCAAAAAGTTCACATCTTGAAATATGCAAACATACTAAGGGCGGTTTGAAATCGGATACTTTCGCTCCAACTACTGAGTTGGGAATAGCGTTTGTTGAGCGTGCATGGAAAATTCTCCAAAATGGTGGACGATTAGGCATTGTTCTCCCTGAAACATACTTTTTCTCAAAGTCTTATCGATGGTTTAGAGAATGGATGGATACGCACTTTATTCTTCGAGGTGTTCTTAATGTTCCTATGGAAGCATTCCAAGGATTCTGTCGCGCAAAGACCAATTTCTACATTTTTGAGAAGATTGGAAAAGGAAGAAAAACTGATACACCATCATGGTTTAAGGATGGGTATGTATGGGTATCTAATGCCTCAACAATAGGATTGAACAAAGATGGATTAGATTTGTTTGTTGTTGATGAGAACGGAAACCGTACTGATGTCATCGATAACAAAGCGATTCTTGATGTTCAGGCTCTTATGAGAAGAGAAACTACATTCACATCCGGTTATATAAATGCTGAAGCAATATCTAAATCCTATATTGCAGTTCCTACTTTCTCTGGAAATAAATCTGAATCAGTATTAGAGGAAAAAGTTAAGAAAAAACTGCCCGGATTCAAAATGCGTTCTCTTGGTGATTTAATTGATAGTGGTATAATTTCCGTCCGAGGCGGACATGGAAGTCCATCCGCCGATACAAGAATAGGAGATATACCATATATAAAAGTTGTAGATCTTCGAGCGGGTAGAATTAATCCCAATAGTACAAACATGGTTCCTGAAGCTGTTGCAAAACAATTTTGGAGCGGTGAAAACAGTGGTATTTCAGCGTGGGAGATTGCTACACCATCGCGAGCATCGAAAAACATTGGAGAACCGTGTATGATTTTACCTGGGCAAGAAAGAATGGTGTTAACCAAAGAAATTTTACTGTTCTCGGTTTCTCCAGATGCCCCAATTGATTCGTTTTATCTATTTTGGGCAATGAGATTACGTGATGTTCAAAGTCAATGGCAACGTGTAATATTTATGCAAACAAATCGAGAAGATTTGGGAGATCGTTATCGACTAATCGAAATCCCATACACCGATGATAAAGTCGCTGCCAAAAAAGTCTCGCAATGTTATAGGGACTATTTTATTGGGTTAGATGAGTTGCAAAAGAAATTTGACCGTATGGATAATGATTTGTAATTTTTCTGCCGAAACCGCAAATTCATACCGTGCAATTAAGAAGTTGCTATGAAACAAAAAGGTGTAATTTATATTTTAACGAATCCATCGTTTAAGGAATACGTAAAAATCGGATATGCGGATAACGTGGATTCTCGGTTAAAACAATTGAATAACAGTGAGTGCATTCCGTTTGCTTTCCGGATTTATGCTACATATGAGGTTGAGGAACGACTGACGGATCTTAAGCTCCATGCACTGATTGACCAACTCAATCCGAATCTGCGTTCGATTGATAATGTAGGCGGTAAAAAGCGCATTCGAGAGTTTTATGCTATGTCGCCTGAACAGGCATACTCTATCCTTGAAACCATCGCAGTTTTAGGTGGGCGTAAAGATAGACTTCATTTGTATGAGCCTACGGCGGTAGAACGTCAAAGCGAAGAAATGGCACAGGATATTGAAGAACAGCATATTGAGCGTATGGCACCGTTCACCTTCTCTAAGTGTAATATCCACGTAGGTGCTACCATTACTTTTGTTAGTCAGGGCAATGCCAACTCCGGCACAAAGTGCAGCGTTGTTGATGACAAAAACGTGGAGTACCAAGGCAGAAAATTGTCTCTTTCTGCTCTTGCCACTGAACTGCTCGGTAGTAAATGGAGTGTTGCCGGACCGCGCTATTTCAAATATAACGGCGAATGGTTAAATGATATTCGCGCAAAAGCTGAAGGACGTCAGGTTTCCTTTCGGCTTGATGATGTGTGGATTATTCCGTGTAATCCAAAATATTATGATATCGTTGCTGCTTTTGATAATTTGGATGTAATCGAATGGAGCCAGTCTACAAATACCTCAATTGGCGATACGGTTTATATTTATGTTGGCGAGAAATACAAAGCTATTATGTATAAATGCGAAGTAATTGCCTCTAATTTATACGGAAACCGTTCGGAAGATGATTATCCTTATTATAAGGATTTAGCCAAAGATCCTGATATCCGGTATATGAAACTAAAGCTCATAGAAAAATACGCTCCGGACAAGTATCCGTTAAAGGAACTTAAAGAAAACGGACTTTCAAGTGTTCAGGGGCGTAGCAAGGCAACCGTACAGCTTATGAAGTATTTGAAGGATAATTAATAAAAGCCGGAGAGATGTAAATGAAGCAGAAAATAGTGAATTTTTTTAGGAAATACCGATATGAAGCAAAAGAAAGAATCAAGTGGAACAAAGATTATTTCTTTCTCAAACACAGTATGAATTATCATAGAAATAAGAGAATTATTTTTTCTGTGAGTAAATTTGTTGCATTAGTAGGCTCTTTAATTTATATTTTGATTTCCTCAAATATGATATTGTTTACAGAAAAACACATCCCATATTTCAATGTTAATTTTTACACAGACTATATTAGTAAAAATGGTGTTTTAGGAACCCAAATAACACTAACACTTATATGCGTATCACTTATTGCTTTAATTTCAAACACAGAAAATAAATATGTTTATGGTGAACAAATATTAGATCTTGCCTTCCCATCGAAAATTATATCTTTTAAAGTGATTTTGCTTGTACTTTTTGCTTCGTTACTAACTAATATCTGCTTGATGTTAAACAATTACCCGTTTGTATATTCAATGTCAGTTTTATTGTTAACAGTATATTTGGCAATTTTTATGCTGTATCGTTTTGCTACAGTGTTTTTGAATCGTGGCTCTTTGCGCCAAGAATTATTTTATAAATATTATAAAAGTAATTTATCACATATGAAAAAAGCACGGCCAATTGAACCGCATGTTTCAGAACCGTTGCGAAAATTAAAGGTTGTAACGTTAAAGCATATATCAAATAAAAATTACCCCGAATTAAATGAATATATGTTATTGTATTTCAATTTATTGAAAGTTACGCTTTTCAACAAGCCAAAACAAGTTCAAGAATACTATACAGAACATACGAATTTTCAGGATATAATAGGTCACATAAACGAGTTTGCCTTAGCAATGCTTCACGAAGGTAAGGCATTATATGGTTTGAAAATTTATAATTCATTGTTAAGACATATAAATTATTATAAAATTGTTTGTGTACAAGAAATTGTGTTCACCGCCACTTCGTTTATTGAAGCATTTTCCGATTTAAAAGATATAATTCAAATTAAAAGATACTTAAATGAATTGATGAATATGACGGAAATGTTATTAGTGCAGACTTACTTATATACAACTGTAGATTTAAGTTATTGTAGATTGGCTAAACATGAAGATATGATATATTATTTTGCCAAACGTGATATGTATGAAAAGGTTTATGATGCCATAATCAATTCCACAAAATTGTCCGATATTGAAAAATCTGATTTGATAGAATCTATTCGTATGAGTATTATAAATCATACGACATATTCTCATAGCCAAGATGTCGAGGATTTTAAAGCAAAACAAAGATTTCACAGAGAAGACAGAATCTATAATTTGGATATCAAAAGCGAACCTATAGCTTTATTATTTATAAGGTTTATAGAACAAAATGATATTGACAACTTTATTTATTATCGTTATGCTTGGAATAACTCTGACAAAAAGGACAGATCTGTTAATTTTGCGTTGATTTTGGCCATTCTTTCTGTCGTGAATAATCTTAATAACAAAGGGAAAAGAGAATATCTTTATGATATTATCATTGAACCAAAGACGGTAAAAAAACTTTTTAAGAAGTGCGAACTATTAAACATTAAGGTGGATGATGAAGCATTAAATGATTACTATACCTTTATAACCGAAAATTATATTGCTGATAAAAAGGAAACAGAAGATCGAAAAAGGTTATATGGGTTCCATCCAAAATTGGCGTTCGAACAGAATGTAGTAGATATGTTGTTTTCATATTTATATTGGAAGAATCAAAAAGAGCATACCATTAAAGAAATGGCAAATAAACATAATTTAACTTACAGAAAAGATATAGAAAAAATCATTCTGAGCCTATGTCCCGAAAACGAAGAGAAAAGCAAATAGCATTACTAAGAGGTATACTATGCCACTACAAATTATTCGAAATGATATAACAAAAATGACGGTGGATGCCATTGTTAATGCTGCCAATGAATCGCTTTTGGGCGGTGGCGGTGTTGACGGTGCAATTCACTATGCCGCAGGGCCGAAGTTACTTGCTGAGTGCAGAAGGCTTGGCGGGTGTAAGACAGGTAGGGCGAAAATAACGGGAGGGTATAATCTGCCCGTAAAGTATGTTATACATACCGTCGGACCAATTTACAAAGACGGTAAGCACGGAGAAAAGAATTTGCTTGAGTCTTGCTATCGTGAATCTTTGACGTTGGCTAAAGAGCACGACTGCGAAACGGTGGCTTTTCCGCTTATCTCTTCGGGTGTGTACGGCTACCCAAAAGATCAGGCGTTAAAGGTAGCTATTGATGTAATCAGCGACTTTCTGCTTGAAAACGATATGACTGTTTATATCATTATTTTTGATAAAGCGGCGTATAAAATCGGCGAGAAACTGTTCACCGACATTACTGAATACATAGACGACCATTATGTGGACGAGCATACCGATTATCGCCGCGAAAGTATGCGACTCAATATGCCGATGCAGTCGATTATGGCGGAGGATATGTGCGAATGCAAGGCAATGGCGGCAGACGATGACCTTGACTCAAAGCTCAAACAGATTGATGAGAGTTTTTCACAGATGCTTCTTCGCAAGATTGACGAAAAAGGCATGACCGATGCGGAGTGCTATAAAAAGGCAAATATAGACAGAAAATTGTTCTCTAAAATTCGCAGTGATGTACATTATAAGCCGAGTAAACCAACGGCAATAGCCTTTGCTATATCGTTGGAACTTCCTCTCGAAGAAACCGAAGATATGCTTAAAAAGGCGGGTTTTGCACTATCTCACAGTAATAAGTTCGATATAATCATTAAGTATTTTATAAGCAAAGGCAATTACAACATTTTTGAAATCAACGAAGCACTGTTTGCCTTTGATCAAAGTTTGTTAGGAGCGTGAAATTATGATTAAGTTTATCTGTTATCCAAAATGCACCACTTGCCAAAGAGCAAAGAAGTGGTTGGATGATAATAAAATTGAATATGAGCTCAGAGATATTAAACTCGACAATCCAACACTTGAAGAGTTAACTGAATGGTATAACAAAAGTGGATTACCAATAAAGAAGTTCTTTAACACAAGCGGTCTGCTTTATAAATCATTAGACCTAAAAAACAAACTGCCCGAAATGAGCGAGGATGAAATGCTAAAACTCCTCGCAACTGACGGTATGCTTATAAAAAGACCGCTGTTCATCGGTGACAACTTTGTTCTTGTCGGGTTTAAGGAATATGAGTGGGAAGAGAATAAATAAGAAGAGGAATAAGAATGAATTCGTTGGTTTTAGCACTTACTAAAATTGGATATTTATTGCTTGAAAATAAAATTTCAGAAAACGCAAGCGGACAATCCATGGATGGAATAACCTTGCGTATTCCTGAATATCAACGCCCATATAAATGGACTGCAAAAAATGTCAATCAACTTTTAGATGATATCATGTACGCTCAGAATAATAATAAGGAAGTTTATCGTGTAGGAACTCTTATTTTACATAAGACTTCTAATGAAAAAGGCGAAGAAGTATATGACATAGTTGATGGTCAACAGCGTACGATTACATTCTCATTATTATTGTCAGCGTTTGGTGAAGAAAACATCCCGTTCCTTTCTCAAGAATTAGGAGCCAACCCCTACAGTAAATTTAATGTAACAAACAATTTTCGCACATTATCAAGACGAATTGATACTCTAAAATCCGATATTAAACACACCGATAAAGCTGATGAAATTTTTGAATATATAAAAAATAATTGCGAATTAATTGTTGTAATTACAGACGATGTTTCGGAAGCTTTTCAATTTTTTGATTCTCAAAATGCTCGTGGAAAAAAACTGTATCCTCATGATCTATTAAAAGCATATCATCTTAGAGAAATGAATGATGTGGATTCCGCTGAAACCGAAAAGATAGTAAAAATTTGGGAAGACCTGGACCAAAAACAATTGTCTTCGTTGTTTGCTGATTATTTATATCGCATAAAAGAATGGATTAAGGGAAACAAAGCTACTCAATTAGATGAGAAAAATATAGATCTCTTTAAAGGTGTAACAGGTAATGATAATTTTCCATATGCTCAATTCTTTAAGGGTGCTTTTGCATACGCAGATAATATTAATCATTCCAGCTTGCCGTTTGTTACAGGAATGCATAAGTTGAGTGCTTATCAGTTAGATACGCCTATTGTTGCAGGAAAACCTTTTTTTGAATATGCAAAGCATTATTTTGATATATTAGCAGATATCCGCAACAACGATAAATATGAAGGTTATTTTATCAACGATAATGAAATTATTAAGACGCTCAATTTGCCAAAATACAAAAACGGTGTTGGAAATCGTATTTGCAGATTGTTATTAGATACATCTATTTTGCTTTATGTAGATAGATTTTGCCCTGAAAGACCTAGTAAAACTGATATAGATATGCTAAATCAATTTGTGATTTTTGCATTTGCATGGGCATATTCTTTGCGAGCACAATACCAAAATATTGGTTGGTTGGTTGCTCAAAATTATATTATGGGGACTAGCTCTAAAGATGTTAGAAATTCTTTTAATATATATAAAACAATTACGGAAGCTGATTCGCCAATAACGCTTTTAAGTGTACTTGCAGATAATATACTGCCTTTGCCTAATGATCTGGTTGTGGCAAATAAAGAAGATTTAGACGAAACTGACGAAAATAAAATACATCTTAATTACCTTTACTTCTTAAGATTACATAAATTCTGGAGGGATAACAGTGACCAATAAAATATTACCTCTGAAAGAAATATCGATTGATGAGTTGTATAACAGCAGTAATAAAATCATATACGAAGTGCCGATATATCAGAGAAACTATGCGTGGGAAAAAGACGAAATTACTACATTCATACAAGATACCTATGACGCATATGAGAGTTCGATCAGTAAAAAGGATTCGTCTGCTTACTTCATTGGCACATTAGTAACATTCCATAAAGGTGATAATGTATACGAGGTTATAGATGGACAACAAAGACTCACTACAATTAACCTTATTTTACATGCACTTAATATTAATATAGGGAACAAATTGACATATAAAGCAAGAAAAAAATCAAATGATACTATACTTAGCATCCCAAATTTTGATGTTGATGAAAAGGATATAGGTATAGTTAATGGCTTTAAATATGCCAAAACTGCAATTGAGGAAATCGTTACAGATGAAAAAGCCTTAGAAAGCTTTAAAAATTTTTTTCAAGAAAAAGTACATATCATTCATTATCAAGTTCCTAAAGATATAGATCTTAATCATTATTTTGAAATAATGAATTCTCGTGGTGAGCAACTTGAAAAACATGAAATTATAAAAGCACGATTAATGAGCGTTTTAAAAAAGCCTGAAGAAAAATCGAAATTTAATGCAATTTGGGAAAATTGTAGCGATATGGCTATTTATATCCAGTGCAAGTATAAGGAAAAGTCCATATTTGGTGATGATTTGTGCGATTTAATAATCAAAGATTTTTCAGATATACCTAAAGTAAATAGACATCACGAAGATTATGTATCATTAAGGGAATTAATTACTACTAAATCTGGTTACGAAGATGTTAAGCCGGATTTTTCAGATGATAAACCTGATACTTTTCAACCTATAATTGATTTTCCTAATTTTTTATTAATCGTCTTAAAAATCACATTGATAAAAGAATATTCCTCTTTTAATCCATTAGACTTTAACTTAGATGATAAAGAACTTCTAAGAAAATTTGATGAAATTAGGGTTGTTGACGAAAAATTCGTAAAGAATTTTGGCTTTAATTTATTAAAAGCAAAATTTTTATTAGACAACTTTATTGTTCACCACTCGAATGAGGATGATACAATTGATAATAATCCTTGGAAATTGCAGTATTGGTATAAAAACGGTAAAAAAGATAATAAGAAGGGGTATTTGAAAAATCTATGTTCTGACGATTCTGTTCAACATTTACAACAGAAATTATTGCAACTTCTTTCAATGTTTGAGGTGTCTTTTACTGCAAGACAAAGAAAAAATTATTTATTCTATTGCCTTTTGTTTTTGTTTAATCAATATGACGGAGAACGTTCTGACGAGGAAATCATTCTTGATTATGCAACGTTTGTGGAAGATTTGGCTGATAAATATTTCTATGATGTATATCTTGTTCAGGAGAAACTTAATAATATTAACACCCCAAAACCAGGCAGTTTTGATGAGTCTATATTGAAAAACAATGAATTAAATGTTGTGTGTGATTATAAAAACAAAAAAGATTTTGAAAATATTTATGGTGACGGTTATGATAAATCCAAAGGTATACCGCTGTTTATATTTAACTATTTAGACTATAAGATTTGGAAGTGTTATTATGACTCACTAAGAAGCGAAAAATATAAAGAAGGAAGTAAAGAACGAAATGAGTTTTTTAAAAAACTTGGTTGTTCAGATTTTGGGTTAAAGGTATTTGAGCAATTCTATTTTTCGCGAACACGAAGAAGTCTTGAACATTACTACCCTCAAGCCAATATAGAAGAACGATTAATTTCTGAAAGCCAAATAAATTGTTTTGGTAATTACGCAATGATTGGTAGTGAAGCAAATAGTTCAGGTTCAAACTGGAGTCCAAAAACAAAATTAGATCACTATTTAGATACTTCGGGCAAAATAAAACAAATAAGTGTTGCATCGCTCAAATTTATGATTATGATGCAAATGTGCAAAGATAAAAACGAATGGATGTTTAAACAAATTGACGAACATCAAGAAAAAATGCTCAAAGGGTTGTTTAATGGATTTTGATAAACATTATTCGAACAGTTAAAATGTGTTGAGCGGAAATAATTTGTCGCATACCAAGCGACCTAACCTCTCTTTTGCTGATGTACAATGTAGACATCAAATGAAAGAGAGGTTTTCTATTATGAAAAACAACATTACTGAACTCGTATTTATTTTGGACAGAAGCGGCTCTATGTCAGGTCTCGAGAGCGACACCATCGGAGGTTTTAACTCGATGATAGAAAAGCAGAAAAAGCAAGACGGCGATTGCTATGTATCGACTGTTCTGTTTGATGATGAGAGCGAGGTTTTGCACGACCGTGTGAAACTTGGCGACATTCCGAAGATGACCGACAACGATTACACCGTTCGTGGCTGTACCGCGCTTATTGACGCTATCGGCGGTGCGATACATCATATCGGAAATATCCATAAATACGCCCGCCCCCAAGATGTGCCGGAGCACACAATGCTTGTTATCACAACCGACGGTCAGGAAAACGCAAGTCATCGTTACAGCAGTGAGCAGGTTAAAAAGATGATCGAGCGCCAAAAAGAAAAGTATGGCTGGGAGTTCCTGTTCATCGGTGCAAATATCGATGCGGTTGAAACAGCAGCTCGTTATGGAATTGATAAAGACCGAGCAGTAAATTACAATGCGGACGGAAAAGGCACTCACATTCTGTATGAGTCGGTCGCAAATGCGGTTTGCAATGTAAGGGCAAACGCACCGCTGAGCGCAGATTGGAGTGATGATATTAACGCCGATTACCAGCGCCGTGGTAAAGAGAATAAGAAATAAGTTTGCAAAAAACTGGACTTGTCGACTCCTTTGTGGTATGTGTTTGTACTGCAAAGGAGTCGATTTTTATGACGACACTTGAAGATTTATACTACGGCAACATCAGTCCACACGAAAGGTATATCAAGAAAGGAACGAGAGTGGATAAGCTTGTTAAGTTGATATGCAAAAACGAGGAAGAACTTAACGCCGGTCTCACGGAAAAGCAGAAAGAAACTTTTGAAAAATTTAAGGAATGCACAAGCGAACTGTACTGCATCACCGAGCGTGAAGCGTTCAGTTCGGGATTTATCCTCGCAACACGCATAATGGTCGAAGTAATGGAAGGCTTAGGAACGGTGGAAGAAATATAAAAATACCCACTGGAAGCGGCGGTCAGGCACTGAACCTTGCCACAATATCCGGTGGGTAATTTTTTGTTTTGCCTTATGACACCGTTTGTTTCATCTGAAACGGCCTACGGATCGATAAAACTATTTCTGTTCGGTTGTACAAGGCTTTTTATAAAACGGCAGCTTGGGTTTGGCGTTATGCTTACTCACATTGGATAGTTTTTCCAAGGGAATAGCATAAAACTTTTCTTTGATATAGGTGCCGTTCATATAACTGATAATTTTTGTAACTTGTTCAGCATAAGCACCGGTCACATCAAATTCCGCAAGGCGGATGATCTGAAAGCGATATTTCCCAGCAGCGGTATACAGAATCTCTCCGGCTTTTCCGTCGCCGTAAGGCGTATAGGCGTAGCTGGCTGACTGCACTTTTTTCTCGCCGTCTTCCTTTACAAGCACCATATCAGTTTGCTTTAAGGAAACGCCGTCGCAAAAGCCCATGGCGCACAGTTCCCTGGCAAACTTTTCGATTGCCGCTTTGCGCTTTTTCTCAATACTCTTTTCGCCCGACGCACCTTGTTTCAATGCAATTTCCGCATAGGTATTGGGCTTAAAAACGCCGAAACAGTCAAAACACACACCGAGAGAAAGAGATAAAATCTGCTTATCCTTCGGAGAAATTTTGTCGGCGGCATCGCGGAAATAGGTCCGGTAAATACTGCGCAGCACTTCATCAAACAGAGATACGGACGGGTCTTCGATAAGCTCGTCTGAAACAGCGCCGTCCGCCGCGCTTTCGTTTTCTTCTGCCGGGACAATGCCGACGGGATATTCGCAAACCTTGCCGACGGCAACAAGCTCGGTAACTTTTTTCTCGGCAAAGCCGGTTTCTTTTACGGCAAGCGCAATACGCGCATCGGCGGAAAGCTCGGGAACGCTGTTATAAATGCGCATAACCTTACGCAGTTCGGCATACCCGTTTTGCGTCGGCACGGTGCAGGCGTTTTTTGTTGTGCGGATATAATCCAGCTGCCGCATTACCGCCGCTTTTTTCACATACTGCAAAAGCGGAATGGGATCGGCGGCATCGTAATCGAGAAAAGCAAACCATAGGGTCTCCAAAAAGATTTGCTTGATGTCCTCGGTGTCGTCCGCAGACAGATTATAATGTGAAACGAAACGCTCGGCGCGGCTTTGCAGTACCGGCTCGTAAGCCTTGATAAAAGCTTCAAAATATCCTTTATCACGGCTTTCAAGTGCCTTAATAAAATACTCGTTCAGGTCATCGAACTGCACACCGCTTTTATCGCTTTCGGTAAAGGCGGATGCGCGTTCGATTTTTTCTTTGCAGAAATATTTGATACGCAGAATCTCATCGTTAATTTCCCAAAGCCGCAGCTTGCCCGAACGGACAGAAGAAAGAATATCGTTCCATATCGCGGGCTCATGCAGCCGCTTATCCGTAATACCGCAAAGCAGTTTTTCGGCAACCTTTTTGTATTCTGCGTTCATACGCGCACCCCCTTCCCAAAGAAGAAATCTTTTATTTCTTACCCAGTGCCGCTTTTGCCTCGTTGATCAGATTCCGTAAAACCATATCCTGCTCATACCGATTTTGCGCATAATCAAAATCAATCTGCGCTTCCTCATAATGCCGTTTGGCAAGCTCGATAGCCTTATCGCACACATCGATACCGTATTTGGCGGACGGCAGATTTTTATTGGTTTTGTGCTTTTCGTTGCGCAGAGAATCGTATCTCTTTTTCCAAATCGCATAGCCGAAACCGTCTTTTTTCTTTTGCTTCGGCATATTCAGCTTATTTTTTGCAACGTATGCACAAGGAACGCCGTACTCCGGATTGACGGTGTTGCAATACAGCTGCTTATGCGCCGTTTGCATAAAGAAAAATCGGTGGCAGATTCCGCATTGCCATGAATAATGTCCGGCGGCAAGCCCTTCGAATAGATCGGTGACATAAAAATTGAGCATACGGTCAAAATGAATTCGGCGACCGAGCACAGCCGAGCCGTCCTTGTTTTCAAGGACGACCGGCGCCATCCAAACTCCCGGTTCAAGCGTAAAATTGTGCGTAATTTCAGTGGCGTTTAGTTCCTCGATCCATTCCGCCACTTCTTCTTTTCCGAAAAATTCTTTTGTAAAACCGGCAAGGAGAACTTTGTCCCGAAATCCGTTCTCGGTGAGGTTTACAAAATACATCATCGCAACCTTATAAAAATTGAAGATGTCGGCACAAAGGTAAATGTAGGATTTTATGAATTCGGTAAGAACGATAATGTGGTCATGCATAGCCGTGCCTTCGGGAACAAAATTGATATTCGGTATCGGCATGGAAGAAAAGCTGCGCTGCCACTCTTTGATTTTATCATCACCGAGAAGCAAATCAATATGTTCGTACTCTTCGCTGATATTAAAATACGAAAACGGTTTTATTTTCCCGATAATATCAAGTATTTTTTCTACGGTCTTCCGAATGCTTGTAAACAGCTCATCGCTGTAATTTTCCGCATTCAGTCGGTTATACAAATCATTGAGTTTATCGCCAGTCTTAAAAACGTAGAGCAACTTGTCGGCGGGGATGTTTAATATATCGTGGGTAATGATTCCGAGCGGCAGAGTTTTGCCGCCTAAAATAAAATCGTCACCTGTAAAGTCAACAGAGAACTTATAAAAATTCGCATCGCCCACAGGTTTTGTTTCAATCAGATTCATGCGCGCCACCTCGTTTCTGTAATCAGTATACCATAAAATCATTTCGCTGTCACCGGAAATTACAAAAAATTCAGAAACGAATTTTTGTGCTCACAGCATTTTATGTAATTTTTCTGTTTTCAGCCATTAGATAGATAGGAGAGCGAAAGCATCGGTTCCGCCGCCGCTGCTTTTGCTCTTACTTTTTTACAAGGAGATTTCAGTATGGCTGACGAAAAAACAAAACTCGCCGTTATCGACGGCGAAACCTTAATAGACATGAAACTTCCGCCGACAAAGTTTTGTATTGACACGCTGCTACCGCATGGATTATGTATCCTCGGCGGCGCGTCAAAGATCGGCAAATCGTGGTGGGTGCTGGACCTGTGTGTGCGTATTGCAAAGGGCGAACCGATGTGGGAGTTGAAAACAGCCGGAGGAACAACGCTGTACCTTTGCTTGGAGGATACTCTGCGCCGTGTGCAGAACCGTCTGCTTTGCATCACCGACGAAGTGCCGCCCAATGCGTTTTTTGCTACCTCTGCCGGAACGCTGTCTGACGGTCTGTGCGAACAGATACGGTATTTTGTGAAAGAGCATCCCGACACGGTTTTTGTTGCCGTGGATACCTTTCAGATTGTGCGCAACAACAGCATCGACACCTCTTACGCAAACGACTATGAGGAAATACGGATATTAAAACAGTTAGCGGACGAGCTCGATATCTGTCTTCTGCTGGTGCATCACCTGCGCAAACAGGGCGACAGCGATCCGTTCAACAAGCTGACCGGCACCACCGGAATCGTAGGCGCAGTGGATACCGCTTTCGTGCTGGACAAGAGCCGCCGCAATGCCGACAGCGCCACCCTCTACTGCACCGGCCGTGATGTGGAGGACCGCCAGCTTGAATTGCGGTTTTCCAAAGAGGAATTTGTTTGGAAAATGCTCGGCGACAGTATGGAGAACCGGGAAATGTTGCTGCCGAAGGAGGTGGAACAGTTGGTCGAATTTATGAAAGTGCAGAAAAAATACAGCGGCAGCAACACGGAGTTTTGCGAACGGTATAACGAATACGCAGGACAGGCGGTATCGGCAAGAGTGCTGAAACGGTTGATGAATCTATGGGAATACCGCCTTGCCGATTTCGGTGTGCGCTTTCGCAGTCATCGCAGCAACGGCGCACGACTGCTGGAAATCGAATATTCCTTTTCTGCCGGTGACGAAAGTGCCGTTGGTGACGGTTAAATCGGTGTACCCCCAATCGGTTCGTCCCAAGCGTTCCTTTCGTCCCTGTCGGCGGTTTACAGGCGATTTGTGCCGCTTTCGGCGGGGAGTGGGGATAAACCGCCGATGCGAAGGAAACAAAGCGAATTCGGGGCGTTTGCTGGAGCGTCGGTTTTACCGATTTCCCGGACTTCGTCCGGGGCAAGCAGAGCGCCCGGCTGTCCGCTCGGCGCAATTCGCCCTTTTTGCTCGTTTTGCCGCAGGCGGCAAAAGCTTCGCTTTTCGGGCGGCAGCCCGAACCCACTGAATTTAGAAACGGAGAGTGATAATTATGAGTAAACAAAGACGGCGTGACACCACGCTGACGATTCGGCTGACCAAAGCCGAAAAAGAACGCATCGAACGCAACGCAAAACGCGCCGGGCGCAGCATTACCGACTATCTTGTTTTGCTGTCTCTGGAAACGCCTATCCATGTTGCGGAAGATGTAAAGCCGTTGCTGATCGAACTCAAGCGCATCGGCAACAACCTGAATCAAATCACGGCGAAGATCAATGCCGGTGTATTTCGGTCATATAACTTCGAAGATATGATCGACGGGCAGAAGAAAATCTTCGAGCAGCTGCTGGACATTGCGAGGAAAGGATAATGGCAACGGTAAGTTTTATTTCGGAATCGGGTCAAAGCATCAGCGCAATGAAAGCAGTGATAGATTACTGCTTACAGCAGAAAAAGGTGGCATATGAAGAAAGCGGGCGGCGACTTGTGAGCGGCGTAAACTGCAACGGCGAAAATGCTTTCACGGAATTTATGGCGACCAAGACTGCGCACCGCAAAAAGAACGGTATGAATTTTTATCATTATGTGCAGTCCTTTTCGCCAAATGAAAACATTTCCGCCGAGCAGGTTCATAAAATCGGCTTGGAGTTTGCAGAGAAAGCATGGCCGGGACATGAAGTTCTCGTCACTACCCATACCGACGCCGAGCATCTGCACAATCACTTTGTGATAAACTCCGTTCATTATGAAAACGGAAGGAAGCTCCGTCAAAATCCAGGCACGCTGACAAAGCTGCGCTCACTCAGCGACGGCATCTGTCAGCAGTATGGGCTGAGCGTTCTCGAACCGTATAAAAAAGACGGCGCAAACATTTCAAGCCGCGAGTACCGCGCCGCGGCAAAGGGCGACAGCTGGAAGTTCAAGCTGATGTCCGACATTGATTTCGTGATGAACCGCAGCGGCAGAAAAAATGATTTTATGCGTGAAATGCAACGGCTCGGTTATCAAATCACATGGACGGATGAGCGAAAATATATTACTTTCACTTGTCCGAACGGAATGAAGTGCAGAGATATACGCCTGCACGATGAAAAATATTTGAAAGAGGTATTGGAATATGAATTCACAATCAGAAAACAGCAAACAGCAGAATTCGGCAATGGATATGCTGAGAAAGAAAAACACGCGGACGCTGTCCGAACTGGAGCAGATACCGTATCAGCCACAGGTGTATGCGATCCCGATAGAGCAGCGCAAGCGGGAGAGCAAGTTGCTGGCGGACGCGGTGGAATTTCAGCCGAAACTGTATCAGCTGATAGAACAGCTGGCAACATGGGAGGAACTGAGCGACCACTGCACAAAGATACAGAATATCGAGGCGGAATATATGGAGAATACAGTGCGGGAAGTAGTGACCGCCAACAAAGAAACGACGGCTCAGATGCAAAGCCTCATCGAACAGGCTGGGAAGAATCAAGAGCAGTTTATTTTGAATTGCTCCGAAACCCTTTCAAAGAGTACCGAGACGCTGGACAGCACGATAGAGAAACTGCACCGAAGAATTTTGAAAATTATGATAGCCACGGCGGTATCGGCAGTGGCGCTGTCGCTGCTGGCCTGCGCGGTATTCTGGAAGCTGGCAGTATAATTGACGGCACTGCCGAGGACCCGGAGGAACGCCGAAAGCGTATTGAGGCGCAGGAAAACGCCTCCAACCTCGGTGCAGTTATCGGGCTTGCGGTCGGTATCCTCTCCGCCGCAGCCGACAGCGATGAAGATATGACCGCCGAGGAAAACGATGAGCCTACTATAATGATGTAGGAGAAAGGAATTGCCTATGACGAAAAAAGAACACGAAAAAGAATTGCGCTGCTATTCGGTGGCGCTGACCGCCGCCGAGGTCGCGGAGATCCTGCGGGTCAGCACCAAGACCGTATATAAGCTGATAAAAGAAAAGTCCCTTCCGGCGGTGAAGGTCGGCAGAGAAAGCCGCATTGCCAAATCGCAGCTCATTGACTATCTGCGGCAAAGGGAAACCTCAAGTTCGAACCCAAAGGTCTGTTTTCTTGAGAAAACTTCCGAAAAAGTCTGGACTTGTGCGGTGAGTTGTGATATTGTTCGTGTCGGTAAAAACAAAAAAGGAGTGAACGCAAATGAATGCCGCAACCACACTTGCAGCCAGCGTACAGGCTAAAAAAGGCCGTCTCTATGCCGTGATACAGGTAAGAGAGAACGGCAGGACAAAGCCCGTATGGTGCGCGCTGGGACTGCCCGAAGGCTCGAACAAATCAAAGGTGAACAAAGCCTACCGAGAGGTGGTGCAAGCCTTTGAGCAGTCCTACGCCGAGCAGATCGCGCAAAATAAAAAGCCAGCCTCGGATATCCCGATCTACGATTATATGTGCGCCTACTTTAAAAAGATCGAGAAAAACATTCAAAAGAGTACCGCCGAAAGCTACCGCGGAATGATAAACGGTAGAATTCGGCGGTATTTTACTGCCCGAAAGGAATTGACGGTCGGCAGCATCACCGCAAAGGACATTGAGGATTTCTACGAGTGGATGTTCGAATCGGGCGTAGTCGCCAACACCGTTATCCACTACCACACCGTCCTGCACAGCGCCTTCAAGCGGGCTTTCAAGGACGGACTCATTGACTCCAACCCCTTCGACCGAATCGACCGTCCGAAGAAGAACAAGTTCACCGGTGAAAATTATTCCGAGGACGAGCTGATAACAATGCTCGGACTCCTGCGCGGTGATGTTATATACCCTGCGGTAATGTTAGCGGGTGGCTTGGGGCTGCGCCGAAGCGAAGCCTTGGGCGCACGGTGGTCGAGAGTAGATTGGGAAAAGAAAACCATACTGCTCGACACCAAAATCATTGAGTATAAGGAAAACGGCAAGGTCATCGTTGAACCCGTGGAGGAAATGAAAAACAAATCCAGCCGCCGCACACTGCCCCTGCCGGACCCGGTGTATGAAATGCTGTGCGAGGAGCGGGAAAAGCAGGACCTGTACCGCCGTATGTTCAAGGGCAGCTACAACCGCAAATACGACGATTATATCTGCGTCGATCAGCTCGGCGGGCTGATACGCCCGAATCGGGTCACACAGCGGTTCGCCGACCTGATCAGGCAATACGGTCTGCGCAAGATTCGGTTCCACGATCTGCGCCACACCTTCGCCAGCATCCTCATCAATCAGGATGTTCCGCTGCTGAATGTATCGACCTTCCTCGGTCATTCCGATCTGTCCACAACGGCGAATATCTATGCCCATCTGGATAAGTCCAAGAAACAGGAAAGCGCCGATGTAATCAGCAGTATCTTTAATAAAGCAAAAGAATGATGCGCCCACGGCTGGCTCATTTTTGCTGACAGAAAGGATGATTTTATATATGACCCAAAAAGAATTTATGAGCGGGAGCGAGCTTCGCCAGTACCTGCACATCTCCACGCGGAAAATGAAATATCTGATGGACAACAACTATATCCCGCACGAAAACACGGGACACTCAACCCATAAATATCGGGTGCGGACAGAGGATGCGGTGCGGTTCAAAGCCCGAATGGATACCGAGCCTGGCTTTTTATCGGAACTGAGCGGCATGTTCTCCAACCGCACCGAATGGCATCCGCTCCCGATGTTTGAAGCTACCCCGGAAAACTGCGAAGCCTTTCGGCTGTGGCTCGATTCACAGTGGGCAGAGCTGCCGGAGGCTCTGCCTACGCAAACGGCGGCGGAATTGGTGGGACATAATCCGCAAAGCATACACAAGCTTATAAAAGAAAATGTACTGCACGGAATTAAAATCGGTGCAGTACAGTACATACCCAAAACGGAGTTTATCTCCTATATGGCTTCGCCGAAAAAATTATCCACCCCACGCACAGAGAAATATAAAGAACTCATCAAAGCCTTTAAATATAAGCAACGCAGAGAGCACGAGAACGAACAGCGTAGATGCAAAAGAAAAATTAAAAACAGTGATTACATTGATTAAGAAAGCAATTTAATAATTTTCATCGCACACAAATCTGCCATATGCGTTTGAGACACTATCCTTTAATGTTGCGTTTATATTTACAACCGAGACTTCTATAATTCGAACACCCGTAGAATTCACCATATGGTCCTGATTTTTTTAACAGTCGTCCGCCACATAACGGACATTCCCATTGTTCTCGTTTGAGTTCCTCTCCGTAGCGTTCTTTTAGTTCCATAGCAAATTCGGATTCTTGATTTTTGACAGTAACAAGAAAGGCTTTTTTCTTCGCTCTTGTCAATGCAACATAGAAAAGGCGGCGTTCCTCTGCATATGATTAGCGCCTATTAGGAAAACACACTGTCAAAGGGGTTTGTAGCGGGGG
>ERZ859738.358-NODE-358-length-32349-cov-5.723292_pt1 | contig 32349 bp, 30 predicted proteins | sample MGYA00510122_ERZ859738 | MGnify/ENA primary metagenome ERZ859738 (study PRJEB30046, sample SAMN00715139) | human gut metagenome | study: EMG produced TPA metagenomics assembly of the A metagenome-wide association study of gut microbiota in type 2...
AAACAAGAAAAACGCTTCTGGAGTGCTGACCAAAAGCGTTTTGTCTACAGTCTGACGGAACTCAAATAATTTGAGTTCCGTTTTAATTAACTAGCTCCGGCGGAATTATTTTATTCTGCCGGAGTTAGTGCAATTGTTGCACAGAATAGACCCTTCTTACTCTATGGCATTCATATAACCTATAATATTATCATACTCGCTTCTAAGTACATTCTGCAACATAATCGGATGAAGCTCCTTGTCTACAAATCCATGCCTTGTTTCTGCCAGTGCATATATTCCATCTTTTGAATCAGAATAGAATTTGTATTCAAAATGGATCTTCACGCCATTAAAGTATAAGATTCTTGTATAAATTTTGACTACATCACCAAAGCAGAATGCTTTTTTATGTTCGACCGATTGGGAAAGCACTGGTATCATAATGCCGCTCTCTTGTTCAATTTTACTCCAATTATACCCAATAGCATATAGAAAGTGATTTCTTGCTTCCTCTGCCCATCGAATATAGTTGGAATGGTGGGCGATACCCATTGCATCCGTCTCATAATATTGCACGGTGTGAAAATATTTTAGTTCAGAAGTTTGCGTAGACAAAGTTAATTTCCTCTCCCGTAGCCAGCAAAGCCGCATAAATTATAAGTAATAGAATTACTATATCTCCAAAAAGTTGCAAAAGAAATCTTAGCCAATCATTCTGTGAAATGATCAACGATATTTTCTGAAACATAAGTCCATCCCTTCCAGCCTAAATGCATTACATCGCAGTAGAAATATGGCTCATATTCCCACTCTTTAAGATTCAAAGTATCGTAACCAGCTTCATTTACAATCTGTTCAATAGTATCATAGTATTCTGTTCTTTTTTTGATATCGTACCCGATATAGTCATAATACAACCCATTTGTAGACATAATAACCACATAAGGCTTTATATCTAGTTCCTTGCACACCCGCAAAAAGAACTTTAAATCTTCCCATTCCTTGGATCCGGAAGTGGTTTCGTTCGCACTATAATCTTTTAAGCTCTCATATTTATCCGCAAGGTACTTTGTATAGTATTCATCGTATACAAATAAGTCATTGTTTGTACAGGCAGCTTTTCCCTCTTCCTCTGCCGTAATGTAGAGCTGATCCCAGTCGATTTCATGTACGGTATTTTCCCCCGATGTTCCGTCTAGGCTCTTTAGATATTGATAAGTAGAGAATTTATCTTTTAATTCCAAAAAATCCTCACGTACTGCAAAGTATGGTTGTGTAATATAGTAAACAACCCTTCCCTGAACAGAACTGGCTGTATAAAGCTTAGCAAGCCAATAGGTTTGCGGATAGTCAATCTGGAACTGAACAAACTCCGGAAAAATATTTTTCAATTTATCTGCTATACGGCCTATAAATTGCAGACTTGTGCCTTCCGAAAACCGTTGTGAAAGTTCATCAAACAAACTATGTTTATTCGCCTCTTGTAGCTCAATAAACCGATTACAAAGATATATCTTATTTTCCTCTGAAATCCTCTCGTTTTTCAAAAAATGGAGAAAAGAAAGTTCTGAAAAATTTGAAAGGAACCCAGCTGCATTTTCATGTCCGAACCACTGAATTGACTCTATGATCACAATATCCGCGCCACTTACAGCTTCATCATTTGCTCCCAGAAGCATCCCTTGAAGCGCATTTTGCACATAGGCATGACCGGTGTAGGACACATGGTGAGGATAATACTGGTTTGGCATCAGTTTTTTAGGATTCTCCGGAACAGGCGCAGATAACTCCGAAGATCCCATAACTAACATTCCCGGTTCATTTTGAAAAGTTTCTTCCAGCAAGGCAGTTCCTTTATCCTTTTGTTCCAATCCATTTATTGTATCTACATAGCTTTTATTTGCTTGGTACAGCTGCTCAATTTGTCTGTCTAAATAGTTGGAGTACACCGTGCAAAGCAGCCAAACCAATAAAGCTACCAACAAAATACGGAGAATATCCAACAGTATTTTCTTTTTCATTTTCATCCTTTCTTGTCGCCAATCTGTTCCAGAAAATGGATCATATCATTCACCGTTCGAATGTTATCTTTCTTTATATCCGTAGGTTGCAACACGATACCCATCTCGTTCTCAATCTCGACTATAATATTCAGCAGAGAAAACGAGTCCAAATATCCTGCATCCAGCAGATCCATATCATAGTCCTCAAAGATCTCATCCGTTTCACATGTACTCTCCAAAATATTTCTTGCCAGCTGTTCATATTTTTCCATAACAATTCTCCTTATCTTTTAAAATTATTTTGTCCAAAAATGCCCGGAAAAGATTAGCATTCCCAAAGCAATAAACTGGAAGCACACAACACGGCTAACCCAGTCAAACCACTTCTTATTTTTTATCTTACGATAGAGTTTCGACCTGACATAAATGTCCGTCACCACGAGGATAACTCCCTCATATAAGCCATATACTAAATAGTGCAGAGAAAAACCATGCCACAGTCCCATTATAGTCATAGAAAACATATATGCCCACCGCGCAGCCGATTTGGTATTTTTGAACAATCCATTGCGAATATTATTCAGCACAAAGCGACCAAACACATAGTCATTGAACCAGTTTGACAGGGACATATGCCACCGCCCCCAAAACTCCTTCATATTGCGGGCCAAAAAGGGTTTATTAAAGTTTTCCGGCAGCTTGATTCCCATAAGAGTGCCATATCCAATAGCAATCATCGAATAGCCGGCGAAATCAAAAAACAAATACAATGTATATCCATAAGCATACAGGATCACTGTACCGATAGCAGTACCTTCCGGCAGTTTTTCCAGGAAATAAGTATTAATAAAAAACGCCACAGAAAATTTGTAGAATAGACCCAAAATTATTTTTTTCACACCTGGGATCAAGTATTCTTCCAAATATATACTTTTTTCTATCGGCTTACAACACTCTTCCTGAAACTCATGGTAGCGGATAATCGGCCCGGAGCTATAAGACGGAAAGAATAGAAAAACACTCAGCACATCCAAAAATGATAACTTCTGTATGCCTCCATCATGTATCTCCATCAATATCTGCCATATTTTGAAGGAAATATAGGACAGTCCAACAAATCCTATATATGAGTCAAAGAAGTGGATAGCCCCCGCCATTCTGACAAAGAAAATCGGCAGGACTGACAGTGCAAAGACAATGTAATAAACTAAGTCGCTGGCGCATTTTTTTCGAAAACAATAAAAGAAAAATATCAGAATCAGTTCCCATGCCAAAAATATGAAAAGCTGGAGCATCTGAATGGTCTGCAAGCCTAAAATAGTTGCTACCATCACAATACTGATCCCCAAATTCACTATTTTAGACCGTTTCCCCCAAAGGCCAAGAATCACACAGGGAACTGTCGCCACCAGGCAAATATAGATGGATAAAAAACTGTCGTATTGCGCCAATGAATAACTCATAAATATTTCTCCGTCAACTTTTTTCTATCTATTTTCCCATTGGTATTCAGCGGGAATTCAGGAAGCACAATCACCTTCTTAGGCACCATATACGAGGGAATCCGCTCCGCCAATGACTTGCGGATTCTTATGCCCATCTTTAATGACGATTCCGTAGTTTCCTGGCTTAGCACCACAAATGCAGCAATATATGCAACGCGACCATCTCGGTAAACGGGAAGAACCACATTGTTAGCCACCTGCGGCACCTTGTTCAAATTAGAAGATATGTCATCAAGCTCAATTCGATAGCCATTGAGCTTGACCTGAAAGTCAATTCTCCCACAGTAGTAAATATTTTTGCCAATCACATATACAAAATCCCCTGTGCGGTAAGCCCAACCGGCCTCACTGTTGAAAAAATGTTTAGCTGTAATCTCCGGATTTTTAAAATATCCCCTGCTAATGCTCCGGCTGCAAACTACCAGTTCTCCCTTGTCGGATGAACTCTCTATACGCCTATGGTCGCTGTCTTCCAGCCAATACACACCGTCATCTATGATTTCACCAATGGGTAGTCCGTTCTTGTCGTCATCTACCATTTCTTTCGTGATCTCACAACAAGTCAGTAAAACTGTTCCCTCTGTAGGTCCATAACCGTTAATAACCTGTACACCAGGAAACTTATCCCACAATGTTTTTGTCAATTTTTTTGTCAAGACTTCTCCTGCGAGAATAATTTTCTGCAGTTTTGACAGTAATGTGCTGTTAAAAGAATTATAAACTGCACACATCTCTATAAAAGCCGGAGTAGAAACCCATGTGGAAATATTGCTGTCTTTTAAGTACTCAAACAGCAGGCCGAAGTCTTCTATCATGTTCTTATCAATACTAAACAGTGTTACACCGGCAGCAAGATAAATATAAATCTGAATCACAGATACGTCAAAAGAATACGACACCTGGTTCAGTGCAACAGCTCCCTCCGGCACCTTTGCATAGTGGGAAAACCAAGCCACAAAATTCAGGATATTACTCTTCGTGATTTGAACGCCTTTCGGATCACCTGTGCTTCCTGATGTAAAAAGAATATAACATATATCATCATCCTGCACCCATTGATCCGATGGCATATCGCTTGTCACAGGTTGTTCCATGATCCACTCATAGTCCGCTTGTCCCATTAAAAAGCAATCCTCGGACATCTCAGTCAAGTCCAAAGATGAAAAATTAAAAACCGCCTCGGCCTCTGTTATCTCCCTAATTCTCTTTAACCGTTCTCGGGGAAATGTAATATCCACAGGCACATAAGCCCGACCGACTTTGAGTGCCGCAACCATCACTGACAGAATCTCCACATTTTTATTGCCATAAATCAAAATAGGGGCCTTTGTATGCAAATTATGTTGCATCCATTCAGCAATTTTTTCTGATTGCTCCCACAGCTGATGATAGGTCAAAATACGTTCTCTACATATAATTGCAGGTGCCGCACTCGCTTTTCTATCTTTTAATTCAGTCAAAAGCCACATATTTTTATTCTCCACCTCACACTCGGTTTTTTGCTACAATTTATATAGGCATTAAGTGCCCATCTTAACCGCTTAATGTTACTATTATCCCGACAAAATCTACATTTTCCATATAGTTTGCAACAGAATCATCATTACGTTGTATTCTAGTGTGTAAACTGTCGAAAACAAACTATTCAAACGGTTAAAGTATATATTATTTCTCCATAATTAGCAAGTATTTTTAAAGAGAAGATAGAGTAAACGGTTAATAGTACCTCAGTTGTTTTAAAGTCCATGAATAATTTATACCTATCGCATACAAAAATCTCTTTGTGCCGCCTCTTTCAACACTTTTTCTGCTTGTACCAGTTCCTCAAGTTCCTGTTCTAAAGGTGCTATCTGCTCACGATAATATACACACTTCGTCTTGCAATAATTTTTTTCTAAGGAGATATATGCAAAAGAGCAATCAGCATGCACTGGCCTTGAGTCATCCTCAACGTTTTCCCATTCAAGACATTTTATATTACGTAATGCTCTGATCTGGTTATTTATTTTTACTGATTGTTTAGATAAGAAATCACAATAAACATTATGAAATCCTTGCATATCATACGGAGCCTTAGTAATCTTTAATCGATTACATTCCGCTTCAGCATCTTCATATAAGTTATACTTTTTTAAAAGGCTTATTGCTTCTACAACATTCATTACTATATCAACTCCTTTCACTAATTTCTTCAATCTAATATAAACATCAACTCCTGCGCCGGCCGTTAAATTTAACGCTGCTTTTATGAGCAACAGGTTTTCCTGCATTCCGTGGGAAACTCCTCTGCCCAGAGCATCAGCTTGTCCAGCTTTGTCGGATTTATATTTCCTTTTTCGTCAAAATATTTCGGCAGCTCTGTGAGGACATGCCTGCCTTCAGCCGACTGTAGAGCTAAAGGGAACTACCTTCCAACCATAGAAGTCTCTTGATGAAGCTTGACCGCCTGCTCCAAAATAGAAAAAGTTCCCTTTCAAAAAGATTCAGAGGGCGTCGGTCCCCGATGATCATGGACAGCCCATCAATTCCTTTCTTATATTTGTTACTTAATAGGAATGCTCCACTTTCTATATCTGACTTTTTCTATCTCCTACAAAATAAAACATTATCCACATCAGCACTACCGTAATTTGTCCCGGTGTCAATACCATTTCCAATAGTCCAAAGCACAAAATCGCAATCAAAAAAGCCGCACTCATATATCCATCTTGATTCTTTGTCCGGAGTGCACAAATAATACTGTACAGATATATTCCTATAAACAATATGCCTGCTGGAATTCCATAGTCACAAGCCATCTGCAAAAATATGTTATGTGCATGACTATAATACCTACCATACACAGTATAAAATCCCTGATTATTTGTCTTATGGCCCTGCAGATTCAAGTGTTGCCAATAATAAGCGTAAATTACTTTTCTGGCCCACATCTGATCACCTGACGCCGGATCCACATTATCCAACATAAAAATATTATCCGGGGAGCTTCCCGGCTCTCCAAGCTCCTCTGCCTGCACTTTTATAAGTCCTATATTGTTAAATGTCTGTGTAAAAGAAGTGTACTTAACACCAAACGCCCGTACAATACGTCCTATGCTATCGTCCATTGCTTCATCAAAGCTTATATATTTGGGACTATCCCACGAATCAAAAGAGCAAACACTCTCTCCCTCTACATATTCACCCTCAAACCAAATCGGATGATGCATTATTGTAGGTAAATAACGAATGCAACCATATACAACCGGTAACATGATGCATACGCATAATGCAAGTGTTGCGCCATGTAATAACCACTTATAAAACGTTTTTTCTAATACAATGTCATATTTTGTAATCAATACAATTGCCGCTGCAAGTACTGCCAATAATCCTGAACGGCTTCCTGTATATACCAAAAAGCTAACGCTTCCCGCTGCCATCAGAAAATAGAAAAAACGCACCCACCATTTTTTATTTTGCTGCAATGCATAAATCCATTTCAATATAAATGCACAGAAAACAATCATATAGAATAATCCATTTTGTGTCTCACCAGAGTATAACCCTCGATACCTTACATAGTCATACGGTCGAAAACCAAATGCAATGATTTGCTGAATAAAAAACCAAGCAATAATTCCATTCAACAATCCTTCTCTGAAGTCATCCCTTCTGTCTTCTGGTATACCTATCAGGTAAAAACTTCCAAACAATAAAAAGTACCATAAAGTATGCTGCTTTTCATGCACAGACAATACCATTAAAAATAATAGCAAAAAGAGACTTGCAAAAAATGGATTACGAATTTTAGAAACAAAACCGAAGCTTTTTCTTTCCTTTACCATGTATATAATCAAAAAGCTCCATACAGCAATATTGAATACTGCTGTATTCCATTGTCCCTTATATTCCCAGAGATACGGTTGTAACAAACATGCAATCGTCGTAAGCACTATGCAGATAGGCAGCCATATTATATACGTTTTTTCCCTAAATTTAGTCAACTGTAAGGATGGCAACAGCAACATGGCCATTACTATTCCTGTCAGATTAGAAAAGATCATCTGTATTTCTCCTACCGCGCTCCCTCTTCTCTGATCTATCAAGCCCAAAAGCATAAAGCAAATCATATACCATATTTTAAGTCTGTCATTTAACACTCTTTTTTCATCTCTCACCGCACTCCATGACCCCTTTCGCATAATATATGCTTACTGCTTAAGCGTATAATTGTAAACGATCCACAGGATCGTTTACGTTATCAGAGACGAGCATCGATGTTACACCACCAAAGAAATCGAACATCTGGACATGCGCTTTAATCCAGTTGTTTGTTTTCTCATTCATGTATGCTTTTACAAAAGCATACTGGCTGTAAGTCAATACCCCTACAAAGATCCATGCCTCTGTGATCTCTCCGGTGTCCGGATCAATGATGTGGGCGGGATCGCCTCTGCCCAGTCAACTTCAATCTGTTCACCAGGCTTTCTCGATAGATGCATGGTAACCCTGCGTTTCTGCTACTCACTATAATATGTACATGCCTCAAAGATTACTAGTACGCACTCTATCGGTCCTTACGTTACTAGAATATTCTCTGATTTTATTTTGAATAGGTTTTTCATATAATTCACGAACTAAAATTGACATTAACAATAACATCACAAAAGGAATCATTACTTTAAACTTCCATGTTGTTAAGCCTAATTTATTTACCACCCAACTACTTGGTTTCCACAAAAATAATTGTAAAATGTAAAACTCATATGTTAATTTGCTTGCATATTGTAACACTACATTTTTTTCCAAAAAGTGGTTATTAATGAATATCGAAAAATATAATATTACACAAATTAAAATGGGGGCAAAATTATTTATTTTTACAATATTTTCATATGTTGCTAGCATAAGAACTATAAAGTTCACTGTCACAATACCAATTGACAGTATTGGGTTGTTTTTTTTCATAGCTTCTCTTTGCTTACTTACCGCTCCCAATATAGCTCCTAATGCAAATTGCATAAATCTATATATCGGATTTGAATATAAATCTGAACACTTAAAATACATGTTTACATATGGTACATATATAACTAGAAATAGTATGATAAACAATATAAGTAATTTGCCTTTATATGTTAATTTTTTTATAATTTCCTGTAAAATAGGATATACAAAATAGCTTATCAATAAACAACTAATAAACCAGGTTCCTCCATTATGTAAAATTCCAAAAAGAGAATTAAATATAGATTGTATACCCAACACTTCAATTGGTGTCAACATTAAATATTCACTAATGCTACATTGAGCATAAAAAAGCCATCCAATGTGTGCCAAATAATATACAGGCAACAAATTTAAAGCCCTCTTTTTATAAAAAGCAAGTGCAGAACATCCGTTCCCCCCCCTAAAAATTCATACCTTGCATTTGAAATAAAAATGCTAAAACCAGATAAAATAAAAAAGCAGGTCATTACATTTCCTGTCATGTTATAAAATAATACATTAAAAACTCGCCCAAATGAAAATCTCCCCATTGTTTGCGCATGGCGTCCAAATATAGCAAGTGCGCAGAATATCCTAACTAAGTCTAACATAAAATATCTTCTACGACTATTTATGCCTTTCTGTTCCGATTCCATGTTCTAGCTCCTTATTCTATCTTTGGATTAATATACTGTCTATAATTTCTTTTATTTTGTTTCTAAACATCCATAAGGTTATTATTGCGCTTATAATAGTAGTCACTATTTTTATCAGCAAAGAACTTGTCTCAAACAATCTAATAATGACATATAATAAGATAAAACTTATTGCTATAGTCTTCATCCCATAGTCACAAGGATACAGTTTTTGAGCTAGTAAATAATTAATGGAAAACATAAGTAAATAACTTATTAGGGTAGTTGCTGCTGCTGCACTAATTCCATATTGGGGAATAAATAGGATATTTAATATTACATTTACTATAGCCGCTATTAATGAGGAAAAAAATACATACTTCGATTTTTTTTTAAAATATATTCCATAATTTGTAATTGTTGATATTCCATAAATTACTTGTGCAAACATCATATCGCATATAGGCCTATAAGCTTCACTGTAACTGTTAGCCGCCATTATTCCTACAATTTCTCTCGAAAAAAAGGCCACAATAAACGCAACACCTATCAAAGGAATATATATAACATTTAAGACAATAGAATATTGTTTTTGAGCATCCGGATTGCTTACATTCGAATAAGCAAAAGTTGTATATGCCATTGATACTGCTGATATTACAACATTTACAAGCGAAACGAACCTACTTCCTATGCCATATAGCCCGACTTCATTTTCTCCCCAGTAATGCAAAATAATATATCTATCAGATAAGTTTAAAACCCATGTAGCTACCACTGTTGGTACAATAGGAAGAGAAAAAGTAAGCATCCTTTTTAGTAATTGAACATCAATATACGCCATAGAAAAATGTTGTCTACTGCAAATCATCGTTAGCAATAATTGAATAAAATATACTATCACCGTACTTAATACCAATGCATATACTCCCAATTTCAAGATTGAAACAAAAAGTATATTTAGAAGTATCATAAGAAACGATACGACAACTGTTATTATCCCGTATACCGTCATTCTGTTTTGCATTCTTATCTCAAGCGTATATGGCAAATAAATTAAATTTAATGACACAGAAATGAGTGCCAAAATAATTACAATGCTATTTTTTTCATTTCCAAACATGACTCCTGATATTCTATTTGCCCAAGGAATTGCTATTATAGGAATTAAACTCATCATGATTAATACAGAAAATATTGTTGAAAAAATTTTTCGGGGCCAATCGGGCTTCTTTTCTTCAAAGTAAAATGCACTATATGCTGAATCTAATCCCATCACGAGTATTGGAAATACTAATCCTGTGAAAGATGTTATTGTATCTGATATTCCAAGCATTTCCGGAGTTAAGTTTTTAGTATATAAAGGTAGTAATAAAAAATTTATTGCCTTCAAAAAAACGTTAGATATGATGAGTACTATACTCCCTTTAAAAAAGCTTTTTAATTTAGCCGTTTTTTCCATTTAATCATCCTTATTTATTTCCTTGTGAAATATTTCTATACTTATTATCTCTAAAGCAATGATTATCCACTGATATCCATATCCTAGAAAAGAACTTGGCGCAATACTTGCAATAACATAGGCCACTAACATGCATAAACATTGCAAAATTATAAAATTATTATTTTTAAAATAACATTGTACATTCTTTGCAAAGATATATAATAGCATTCCCATATATGATATAAATACAATTATTCCATACTGTGAAAGTATTTCTATCCACCAATTATGCGGATTTACATATTTTGACCTATGACCATTTATTCTTAAATATGTTGTAAAACTCGCTGGACCTGTTCCTAAAAAATGGGATTTTAAAAAAATATCTAATCCATCGAGTAAAAGCAAATATCTTGAATATAACGAACCATATCCCTTCTCAGCTGTTAACATTTGAGCATTAAGGACTTCTGATACGCTGGCCACATCATCTATTCCCCCTGCGTCCATAAGCAATCTTCCACTCATTAATGGTACTTTTTTAATTTCTTTTTCTTTTACATATTTTTCAATATATGTTATACCATTATATATCCACTTAGACATATATTGTTGCACAAAGAATACATCTGCAAAATATCCTACAGAACATATATTTATTTTTTTTATAAACATCATAAATATAATAGTTATCATAAGTGCTATCAAACAAACATTTGCATCATTTAAGGCCAAAAGTAATGCAATAATTGTAAACATTATGCTGTTCAATACCTTATCTCTAAAAATCATATTTTTATCTATAAAAAAAAGTGGTGCAAAAATAGTTATAAATGCAGCGAAATCATTTACACCATAAAAAATAGAGGTCACAGGAAAAATTTTTCCTGACGTCAAAGCTACCAAAACCATTTCATATAAGTCATGCAAGCTATGTATGTTTTGGTATTTTGATGTAGAAAAATGTACTCCAAAAAACATTTCTTGTAATGCTATAACACATAAAACGGTAGTGATAATTTTTAACGTCTTTATAAGAAATGCTACATCATCCTTAGTTGTACAGCATTCCGTAAAACAATATATGGTCATTACTCCTAAAATCAAATTTATAATCTCTTTTAATCCATCATGCAATACTACATACTCGCTCGTAAATAACAAAATGCTTCCATACAATATCCATATTGCAAAAATAATAATGTATATCCGATGCATCCTATGGGCAAAATATTGCACCCATTTTTTATTTATTATGCGTTTTATTATATAAAACATTGAAATTATAGGAATCCCTATTCTATATAATGTTACTACCACTCCGGCTATTCTAATATCACCTAATTTAATCGTATTTCCCAAAATAACACATATTAAGATTAGTACACATATAATCTTATTTAAATAAGAGCTTATTCTCACCTTTTCCACCTTTATTTCCCCCTATATTTTCATATGCGACGCATATGAAAAGGCTTCTCTTCCAGAAATCGGAGATATATCACCTCTATATATATCTAAAAGCATTTTTGCATTTTTTTTATAATCATGATACTTTTCTACATACTTTCTTCCTTTTATTCCTAATTCATGCCTTAGCTCCCCATTTAACAGAAGTTTTTCTAAAACTTCTTCTATTGTGTCTGGATTAGCACTACATATCGGAAGATCTTCTGGCAATTTTTCACGCATCTCATCCGTTATATATGTTATCACCGGCTTTCCCATAGCCATTCCTTCAATAGCAAATACTCCATATGTACCCGCTCTTAACTGATCAACAATAATATCCGCTGATTGATACAATTGCATTGCTTCTTGCTGTGTTTTATTTTCTACTAATATAAATTCTATACAATATTTATTTTTCAAATTTTGAACAGCTTTAAATACAAATTCACTCCCCTTCGCATCACGCTTTGTGGGAGCATGTACAATTCGAATTGTCTGTTTTTTAATAGATACATATTTTGCATCAATATTATCCACATTTATTCTTAGTGGCAAAATATATATATTCTTAAATCCATCAGGTATATAAGGCATTAATTCATCATCATGTAAAATAATTCCATCTGCATATTTACATATTTTTTGAACCCTATATTTTATTTTGTCTCGATCAGTATCATATCCTTCACACACAAAATAAGGATTTAAAGTCTTTGCATATCTATAATCCCTCAAATCGGAACCATGAAATTCATAAAAAATCTTTTTCCTCTTTTTTTTCAGAAACCATAAATCATAATTTAGTAACAAGCTCCTACCATAATGAAAATGAAAAACATCGTTTTCCCTTATGATCTTAATTTCGTAATATAACAATTTAAATATCCATATAGGTAACAAATATTTTTTTTCCCTATCGATATTTAAAGAAATGTCATACTTATATCCAAATGGACTGGGGTTCCATACAATATAATGAACTGTAGCTCCGGCTTCTCTTAATCCTTGAACTGAATAGTATGCCTGCCCTGCCACCTCACTTAAACCATGAAAAATTTTCATTTTTTCTCGTTGTTTACTCACAATATGTATCCCTTTTCCTGCTAACTAATTTTTTCACATCATTATAATAACATTGTTTTTATCAATATCTCTTACTTCCAATAAATTTCTATTATAAAATTCCGTCTGAAACTCTATCCTTGTTTCAAAAAATTTTGAGACTAAGTTTCCTTCTTTCCCACTAAATCCGATTTTTTAAAACTGAATCTCAACAGGTTTTCTACCCTATTGAGAAGCATCGTTAATTTTCTTCTCCTAAACACACCTTTAACTTCGCATTAATTATAATCATTTGCTGTCAAACATTCTTCCAGTGTTTTTGCTCCTACAACACCATTTGTATGAACTTCAAAATTTTTATAAGTTTCCTTCGCCTGTTTTTTTAATATCTGTGAAACCGTGTCCCACATAGGCATATTATTTTTATTATACCAAACAGGATGTGTCAATAAATGAATTCTTTGATATTTTCCTGACTCAATCACGTCGTAAACATTTTCGCGCCAGTGCATTTTAGAATCTGACACATACTTAAATTCCTTAAAAAAAACATTTGAATAACTGTTTATTATTTTTCCTCCTTTAATAATATAATTTGCCTCTAGCGTCCTTTGAGATGGTATATGCATAGAAACAGATTCAACATCCATGCCAATCATCCATTCCATAACCATAATTTCACGCTCTATTGCTGTCACAATATCACAATCTCTAGAATATATTGTTTCATCAAAATGTAGTCCAATATCCATTCCACAATCAGCAATTTTTTTCACTATTTCAATATTTTGCTTATTAAATGTATTATAAAAGTCTCCTGTAATAAGCACAAAATAAGTAGATTTCACCCCTACCGATTGTTCAAACCTCGCCATTTCATATGCTTTTTCTAAAGATATATCAACATCATGTCTTAAAATTACAGGTTTATCATATTTATTCCAATCCTTATAATTTGTAAATTCATAATTTTGTTTTTTTAATGAGTCTATAATATGCCCATATTCTTCAAATGTAAAATCCATTTTCTACTGTATGATAATCAAAAAGTTAATTATCACATCTTCCCTCTTTCTTTTTAGTATTGTAATTCCATGTATTTCAAATACTATAAATTTTTGTTTTTTATAAATAGCTCCTGGCTAAAGCCGTTTATTTCCGTTTTGCCTAAAATCCAAATCGTTTTTGTGACTCAATTCTATCGCACACTACAGTCTACACAGTTACTAGTGCCAATATAATTCAAAAGAAATTACATCTATACACATGCCTCATCTGAATAATATTCACCGTTGAAACAAAATCTGAATTTCTATGAGAATTCTATATGCCAATATCAATAGTATTTAAAAAATAATATAATTTAATTAAAGTTATTCTTTTTAACCATCTGTTCATAATGGTGATTTTCTTCAAGGTGCCAGTATCATCCTACATCAAATCATCAATCACCTTCTTTGCCCTTCTCCTCCATAAATTCTGCTTATATGCCAGTTCAAGTTCTGTCAAATACTTTTTACCAGAAGATAAATTGTATATCATTTTTTCTATTGCTGCCGAATATTCTTCTTCATTATCACCACAAACTATACCAATACCATATTTCTTTATTATTTCCTCAGTTTCTGTACAATTGGTTGTAACTATAGGTAATCTATTAGCAACATATTCATATAATTTTATAGGAACTGCTATATCGTTATATTTCGTCCTACGAAGCGGAATTAAACCAAAATCTGATATTTGATATAAAGCATCTAATTCTTGACCATCACATAAATGGTAAATGTGAACATTGTCCGCAACATTTCTATATACCGGCCATTCTTTCACCCAATTTTCCCACTGCTCTCGTGGACATACAATTATAAGTTCAGCATCCTGAGGTGCTATTTTAGCCCATGCTTTCAACAGCAAACCCATTCCATAGCGTTCTGTCGCACCACCGACAAATATGCCTGTAACTTTACTATGTTCTACTTTTATACAGTCTTTTTCTTGGCATCCCGGTGGCAGTATTCCATAGTTGCTTAAACCTATATAGTTATTAACTGACTGCGATGGAAGATATATTTTCGATACACATCGCTGAATTAGTCGAAAATCACGATGTTGCATAGCTTTTATAATCCACTCTTTTAGCACTGCAAATATACTTCTTTTATTGACAAAATCATGCATTGGGAATCTCCAATAAATATCCCTATAAAAAAAACCTATTGGGATCCCCAATTTATGTATTTTCTTTATTAATTCTCTATCACACTTAAAAAAAATCGGTCCTGAGGGTGGCTCTATATAGCAAATATCAGGTAAATCGTTTTGTAAAGATCTTCTAGCAACCGTAACTGCTCCTTTACGCTCTTTCCTTTTATTGGAAGCGCCTGTTATTAAAACCACCTGATATCCCATCTGTTCAAATGCTTCATACATTCTTTTAGGACGCACAGATGAACCCGATTCACTTGACTTGCTAAAATCAATAAATGTAATATATAACACCTTTGGAGCCTTCTGCATAGTTATTTTTCCTCAGCAATAATTTTTTTTAGGCAATCACAAATATGAATTATCTCTTCCGTCTTTAAATAAGGATACATTGGTACGCTAAATACTCTTTCGCTTAACTTAACCGCATTAGGAATATCCTGTTTTTTATATTCTAAACTTTTAAAAGCTGTTTGCATATGCATTGGCATAATATAATAAATCATAATTGGAATATCATATTTTTTCATGCCTTCAACAATTAAATTCCTTTGTTTTTCATCCTTGGCTTGCAATGTAAATTGAGCCCATGCACTTAAACAATGATCTGCTACTGTCGGAATCTTAAACACATCTTTTAACTCATCCATGTATATTTTTGCTACATTTTGCCTCAGCTTGATCTCTTCATCCAAAATAGCCAATTTAGGAAGCAATATTGCAGCCTGCAATGTGTCCATTCGTCCATTTATGCCTATTCGGATATTGTCGTATCTACTACTTCCCTGTCCATGAACGCGAATAGAATAAATCTTAGCCGCTAATTCATCATCGTCTGTAAAAATAGCCCCACCATCTCCGTAGCATCCTAATGGTTTTGCGGGGAAAAATGATGTTGCAGAAACGTCTCCAAAACTTCCGTTTTTTCTATTCTTATATTCACCGCCCATACTTTGTGCACCATCTTCTAGCAAAAACAAATTATACTTATCTGCGATTTTTTGAAGCAAATCATAATCCGCTGCCTGTCCAAATAAATCAACAGCAATAATTCCTCTTGGTTTAAGTCTCCCTTCTTCTATCGTTTTACATATTTGTTTTTCCAAATCATCGCAGTCAATATTAAAATCATCTCTTGAATCTACAAATACTGGGGTACCACCAGCTAAAGAAACACTTTCTGCAGATGCAAAAAAAGTAAATGCCGGTACAAAAACAGCATCTGTCTTTTCTAATTCGTAAGCCATCAAAGGAATAACTAAAGCATCCGTTCCACTACCACACACAAAGGCATGTTTACGTCCGGTATATTGTGCCAGTTTTTCTTCTAATTCTCCAATTTCTGGACCCATAATAAATTTTTCTTCATTCAAGACTTTTTGAATTCTATCGTTTATCTCATTTCCTATTCTGTCATATTGTCTTTTTAAATCTATGAATTGCATTGTTATTCTCTCTTTCTATTCATTTAAACTACTATTTGCACGTTCTAGTATATCTATTACTCTAATTGCAGCATCAGCATTTGTCATGGATTGCTTTCTGTTTTCAACACATTTTCTAAAATGTTCCAAACTATTATATAAAGCATCCTCAACATTCAACTGCGGTATCCATGCATCGCCGCTCCTTGCTTTTACCACATATTGTGCATATTCTTCATTAGTTTGAACATCAAATCCCTTATCATATACTATTAACTTATTAACCACCTCAACATCATCGTATACAATCATCTTTTTCGTTCCTGCTACTATAAGCTTCCGCTCTTTTATAGGGGATATCCAACTTGCTCGCATACTAGAAAAGAACCCATCATATTGAACTACCAATTGAGTAATAGAATGTTTCTCACTATACATCTTTGTGCCCATAGCTTTCACTTTCTGCACATGAGCTCCATCTGTAAGATAATCTACTATCGCCAAATCATGGACTGTTAAATCCCACATCGAATTTACATCATTTTTTACCTGTCCAAGATTAAGTCTTGAACAATCAATCCAAATGATGTCCCCTACCTCTCCAGTCTGAAGAATTTCTTTTATCTTTCTAATTGCCGGATGATATACCATGATATGATCTACATGTATTATTAATCCTCTCTCTTCAGCTAATTGCTTTAATTCGATTGCCTTTTTAACATCATCTGTAAATGGTTTTTCAACGTATATATCTTTTCCGGCTTCTAATGCTCTTTTCGCAAGTTCATAATGTGCACTAGTTTCCACCGCTAATGCAACACATTCAATCTCCTTATCATTAATAATGTCATCATACTCTTGCGTATATGTCACGGCATTTGCATACAGACTACGTGCTAATTGCAGACGGTCTATTTTTTTATCGCATATATATTTAAAATCCCAGTTCTTATTCTTATATATATTTTTTGCGACATTGGGTCCCCAATATCCATATCCTACCAATGCTATCTTTTTCATTTAATCACCTCATTCCTCTTCTAATCCAAATTCCGTCTCTCTATATTGTTTCGAGCACTTCACACATTTTAAATCTTTGTTTAAAATATTGCCACACTGACAAACCCAACCAATTTGTTTTGCTGGTACGCCAGCAACTAACGCAAATTTTTTTACATTTTTTGTAACTACTGCTCCAGCTGCTACCATTGCATAATTTCCAATATCATGACCACATACAATTGTTGCGTTTGCTCCAATAGAGCATCCCTTGTGTAATACTGTTTTTCCATATTTAGTTGTATCCTTAATAAACGCTCTTGGTCTCAAATCATTTGTAAACACCATAGACGGCCCACAAAAAACATCATCTTCCAGCATAACTCCTTCATATACTGAAACATTGTTTTGCAATTTGCATCTGTCCCCTATCACTACATTATTGGATACATTTACATTTTGACCTAAAACACAGTCCTTTCCTATGCTTGCACCTTCTTGAATGTGACTATAATGCCATACTTTTGTACCATCTCCTATAGCAACATTTTCATCAATGCAACTAGTTTCATGAACAAAGAATTTTGCCATTAAAACTCTCCTTCCATATCTATACATGCAAAATCTTTTAAAGGTAATTTTACTGGCATACCTGTTTTTTGACTTTTATAAATTGCAAGAACCAGTTCCAATGCATTTCTTCCAGCGTGCGCATCTACATACGGTTTTCTATTACTTTTTATTGAATCAATCATATCTGCAAACAAACTAGTATGTCCATTTCCATACACGTTGCTTGTTGCTTCTTGCAAGCCTTTATTCTTCTGATCTGCCTCCGTCTCATCTGCAAAATTCCATACGTCAATATTGTTCGTCGATTTTCCACCTATTTTTACGGTTCCATTTTCTCCAAATACATATAGAGTTTCTTCCAAATTCTGGGGATATACATTGGTAGTCCCTTCAATAGTTGCAATTGCTCCATTTTTGAATTTCACCACAGCCATACCTATATCCTCAGCCTCAAGATAATGATGAAATTGCTGTCTTGTTTGCCCATATACTTCCTCAACTTCATCTCCAAAAGTCCAACGCAATAAGTCAATACCATGAATACATTGGTTCATCAGTGCCCCTCCATCTTGAGCCCATGTTCCTCTCCAAGGAGCTTGTGCATAATAATCCTGATTTCTATTCCAACGAACATGGATAGCCCCATGTGACAATTTTCCAAATCTTCCTTCTTCTAAAGCATTTCTCATCTCTTGAACTGCTATATTAAAACGGTTTTGATGACACGCTGCAACTTTAACATTTTTTTCTTCAGATAAAGTTATTATCCTATCTGCATCAGCTAAAGACATCGCCATTGGCTTTTCAATTATTACATTAATACTGTTTTCAATGCAATATAAAGCTATTTGTGCATGCAATCCACTCTCTGTTGCTATACTTATTAACTCAATTTCATTTTCTATTATCATTTTTTTATAATCGGTATATCGTTTTATAGACGAATCCTTCTCCAAGTCATGCTTAGCTAATAAATTTTCCATATGTTCGGGAATAACGTCACACACTGCAACAATTTCAAGTCCATTATTTACTGCTGCTTTAATATGATTTGTTGATATTCTTCCACAGCCAATCAATGCATATTTCATACACACACTCTCCATTTTCTGTCTAAATACATTATTAAAAAGTTTCTCGACCATTTATTTTAATTAAATTAATTTTAATGAAAACCCGGTGTTTTACGTTCATTTGGTTTAATCATAACTTGCATCATGTTGTTAATATACGTTTCCAACTCCAAATAACGTACACTCTATTATTCCAAATTGCACAATCATACTTATGACTTACAAAATTTCGATGTTTTCCTTATTTGCTAAGTTCTTTGTGACATTTTTTGTGTCAAAGATTGCTTGCGCATTCCTTTGTACCATTTCATAGTCAACATTACTATGCGCTGTTGTAATCATAACCAAATCATACCGCGAAATTAAATCTGGTGTAATTTCTTTTAATCCCTTTACTGTTTGTCCATTTCTACGATACTCAGGAATCCAAGGATCATAATAATCAACTGTTGCTCCTACTTTGTTTAATTCCTCAATTACATTGATAGCCGGACTTTCTCTATAATCATCTATATCCTGCTTATATGCCACTCCAAGTACTAAAACTTTTGAACCATTAATAGCTTTCTTATGTCTATTTAAAATATGCATTGCTCTATCTACACAATATGCAGGTTGGCCATCATTAATGACCATACTATTTTCAATCAATGTAGTATGGAATCCATATTCACGAGCCTTCCACGTTAAATAATATGGATCAAGAGGAATACAATGTCCCCCTAATCCAGGTCCAGGGTAAAACGCCTGAAAACCATAAGGCTTTGTTTTCGCAGCATCTATTACTTCCCAAATAGAAATTCCCATTTTATGGCATAATCTTCCCAGCTCATTTATTAAACCAATATTGATATTGCGATAAGTATTTTCTAGAATTTTTTCCATTTCCGCAACTGCTGGGCAAGAGACTTCATATACATCTCCTTCTAACACTGCGCGATACATGGTTGCTATTACTTCCGTTGCATCCTTTCCAATACCCCCTACAACTTTAGGGGTGTTTTTGGTTTTATAAATTAAATTACCAGGATCTACTCTTTCAGGAGAAAATCCAAGATAAAAATCTTTACCACATTCTAAACCAGATTCTGTCTCCAAAATAGGTTTTACCAATTCTTCAGTAGTTCCCGGGTATGTAGTAGACTCCAATACAACCATTGTATTTGGCGTCAAATATCGAGCCACTGCCTCAGTAGAAGATTTTACATAACTTATATCAGGCTCTTGATGTTTGTCCAACGGCGTAGGTACACATATTGCTATAAAATCTACATCTTTGACGAAAGAAAAATCTGTTGTAGCCGATAGTTTTCCTTCATTAACCAATCTGGTCAAATCACTATCTACAACGTCTCCAATATAGTTGTGTCCCTGATTTACCAACTTGACTTTTTCCTCTTGTACATCAAATCCAATTGTCTTAAAACCTGCTTTTGCCTTTTCAACCGCTAACGGCAAACCTACATACCCTAATCCTACAACTCCTACTACAATTTCTTTTTTTGCAATCTTGTTTAACAATAATTGTTTCATTTATAAGCTCCTTTTCTCAATATTTTCCAGTTCGTCCACTAAACGAACTATATTAATATGCTTCTTTAATAAACAAAGTATACTCTCATAAATCAACTTGTTTGCATCTAACTTGAATCAATCATAGCACATACTCCCATTGCATGTCCACAAACAACAATGGCATTGCTTCCGCTCATCTAATAGCTCTTTTTTCTGTCACACTTTTCGAATCAAGCTTTTCACAATTTTCTTGTTTACAAACTATATATCTTTTATAACCCTTGCCGGATTCCCATACACTATTTTATTACTATCTATATCCTTCGTAACGACAGACCCCATTCCTATCAATGTATTTTTTCCTATCGTGGCTTGATTCCTAATAACACTTGAAGCAATATAGGCATTTTCCTCCACTTTAACGCTACCAAATAATTTAGAACAAACTACAGATGCGTTTTTTTCTATATGTCCATTATGTCCTATATGAGAAGAAGGTGCTATCTTTACTCCGTCTTCAATAATTGTGTCATCTATTACTCCTCGCGCAATATTAACATGGCTTCCTATAAAAACTTCATTACCAATACTAACTCCACCGTGGTGTTTAATCATCTCTTTTTTGTGGTTTTCATCTTCAATATAGCCAAATCCGTCTTCGCCAATCACAACCATCGATTGTATCTGACAATCATGTCCTATATTCACTCTATTACGAATAACTACATTATCCCCTATAACCGTATTATCCCCTATATTAATTTTCCCGGACAAAGAACAATTACTTCCAATTTGAACATTATTTCCAACTTGTACTTGCTTACCTATTACTGTTCCCTGTCCTATAGGTTGCTGTCCCTCATCCATATCATCCCAAAATTGAGTTAGCACTGAAAAAAATATTGTTCTTGGTATTTTTGAGATAATTTTTGTACGAGCTTCTATTTCAACACCTTCTTGCACTATACACAGCAAAATTGTTTTTTCCCTAATGCTGTCATCAACACTTTTTTCATCTCTCAACCATGTCATGGTTTTATCTTTATAATTTGAAATTGAAGAAAACCCTTCAACAATAATATCTTTTTCCCCTTCAATTTGAAATTCAAAGCCGCAACTATTCAAATATTCTTCAATCTTGTTCAATTCAACTTTTTGCATTTTCAAACTCCCATTTTATGATTTATTATAGTTTTTATTCCTAATTATTTTCTTTCCATTTAATTCTAGAAGTTCCTTCTAACACCACATCGTTATTTTGGTTAATACATATAGTCTCTAATATATATATATCTTTCTCAGTTATTTTATCTATTACCGTAACAGTAATTTTTATTTCATCATTTATATACACTGGTTTTCTATATTTAAACTTTTGTTCAATTAATATCGCCCCTGCTCCCGGCAAATAGTTCCCTATAATCATAGAAATCGCATTAATACAAAATAAACCATGCGCTATTCTTTTACCAAATACGCTATGTTTTGCGTAATCATCATCTAAATGAATAGGGTTTACATCTCCTGAAACATTAGCAATTTTAGCGATTATCTCATCCGTTGCGACAATCTTTTCCGAATAGCATTCTCCGATATTCATATTTTTCTCCTTAATTTCTTATTATAGATTTCAATACTAACTCATTATAATTACAAAGCAAGAAACAATGTAAACTGTACCTTGTCTCAGTATCTTCTCTGAATACTTGCTTTTTACTTTGATTTTTCAAGTGCATACACTATTTTCGAAGCAGCATGTCCATCTCCAAATGGTGTATATTTCTCATCAATTTTTTGCTCATGTTTAAGTTTTTCCAGTATTTCTACGGAATCTGGTTTTGATAATTCATTTCTCCCTCCTACCATCGTTTCCGGCCAACATACGAAATCCAAAATAGTTACACATTTTTTCTTAGCAAAGAAAGCCTCTCGTTGAAGTCCGCCTGAATCTGTCACTATTTTTATAGAATTATTAACTAGACAAACACTTTCCAAATAGCCAACTGGCTCAACTAATAATATGTTTTTTAAATGATATTTGTCCTTTAATCGCTGTGCTCTAGTTCTATTTCTTGGATGAACCGAATATATAGTAGTCGCATCTAATTGTTCCATCGCTTTTAATATTTCCAACAGATTACTGTCATCATTAGTATTTTCTTCTCTGTGGCATGTCAAATAGTAAAATCGGGATGGAACAGCCAACTTTTCTCCGGCAAGGCTTGTTAAAATAACCTCATCTACATTTACTTTTTGGCTATATTGTAGAAAAGCATCATACATAGGATCCCCTACCATCATTCCTCTATCAGCAAGGTTTTCCTTAGCCATGCTTTCCATGCCACTCTGTGTGCTAGCAAGTAATAATGATGAAACATGGTCTGTACAAATCCTATTGATTTCTTCCGGATTTGTAAAACTGTGAGTTCGAGCTCCTGCCTCTACATGTGCAATCGGAATATGTAACTTTGCTGCCGCCAATGCTGCCGCCAATGTTGAATTAGTGTCTCCATATACCAACATCCAATCAGGGTTTTCTTTCACTAACACTTGTTCAATTGCTATCATCATTTTTCCTGTCATTTCAGCATGCGTTCCACCTGAAATGCCTAAATTGTAGTCTGGTGTAGGAATATTCAATTCTTCAAAAAATTGTTCCGACATATTATAATCATAATGTTGTCCCGTGTGTACTAATATTTCTTTATGCCGTTTTCGTAATTCATGTCCTACTACTGCAGCCTTAATAAATTGTGGTCTGGCTCCTACTACTGTTACTACTTTCATTTTTCATCTCCACTATATTTTTCTATAATATTTCCCTGTTCATCAACTCTGCCTACAATTTTTGCCGGTATTCCCATTACCAATGCATAGTCAGGCACGTCTTTCGTAACAACTGCCCCCGAAGCAACCATCGCAAACCTTCCCACCGTGTGGCCACAAACAATGGTTGCATTGGCTCCAATGGATGCACCTTCCTTAATTAAAGTTTTTTTATAATTTTCATGTCCTTTAGGGAATCGTGCCCTAGGCGTCAAGTCATTTGTAAATACACACGACGGTCCACAAAAAACCCCATCTTCAATCTCTACACCTTCATATACAGATACGTTGTTTTGTATTTTTACATCATTGCCTATAACTACATTATTTGAAATATTAACATTCTGCCCTAGGGAACATCTCTCCCCTATTCTTGCCCCATTTTGTATATGACAAAAATGCCATATTTTTGTTCCTTGCCCTATAATTACGCCATCATCAACATAGCTACTTTCATGAACCATATACCTTTCCATGTTTTCCTCCACCTATTCCATTACCTCTAAAAATCTTCTTGCAAGCACGCTATATTCAAAGTTTTCCATTACTGCTTTGCGTCCATTATCTCCCATTTTTTCCCTTTCTTCCGGAGATACGCAAATCAACTGTTCTATTCCTTTCTTTAAAGCTTCTTTATCTTCTGGTTGTACACTGATTCCGCAGTGGTACTTTGTAATATAATTATTTGGTGCATTCACAGCATACAGAATAGGTTTTCCAGACATCATTGAATCAAAAAGTTTATTCATGCATATTCCAAATCGAAACATACGATTATTCAATGCTCCCACATACAAAATGTCCATCTTATCCAATAAGCTTGGTATCGCACGTTTATCAACTGGCGGTAAAAAGAAAATTCTGTCATTTGCCCTTCCCGCATATGCTTCCAGGTGTTCTTTATCTGTACCATCTCCAACGAAAACCGCACATACATTTTCATTTTCTAATTCTTTTACTGCATCAATTAGGTATTCCAGCGCATATGACTTAGTATGACTACCAAAAAAACCAATAATAATTTTGTTATCCTTTTTTAAGTCCGCAAACAATTTTTTATGGGTTTCCGGCAAATCTTTTACTTGTTGTGTCCAATCCTCTATAATTACTCCATTCGACACACATACGAATTTTTCTTCTGCCATACCATGCTCTATAAAATAATCTTTTGCATTAGGTAAAAGTGACACAATTCTGTCTGACTTTTTGCAAAAACTATTTTCTCCTATTTGCATCAATATGATAAAAGGATTATATTTTGACATATGTCCTATTTCCATAGGAGAGATAGGCCACATATCATGAACTTCATGAATTAATTTTGCTTTAGCCTTTTTAGCAATTCTTTGTGCTGCAAAAGTATCAATAGGATACGTTGACGAAGCAATGACAACATCAGGATGCATTTCCTTCACTATTTTCGATGCATTCCACCATAATTTTCCAACAAACCGAAACATTGTAATAGCACGTTTAGCACCATTTCCATCATAAGTTCCTGTTTTTATCCAATGATATGTGATGCCCTCAATATCTTCCGTTTGTAAATCATGTTTGACGGTTGGATTCATCTTTCTTAAATGTGAATAATCTCCTGCAATAATATCTACCTTATGTCCAAGTTTTGTCCACTCACGTGCCATATAGTACGGTCGAAATTCCATTCCCATCTCTGTAGATCCCGCATAATGGTTGATTAGTAATATATTCATCTTCCCTACCTAACTACTGCCAATACAGTCTTAAACATTATTCCAATATCTTTCAGGCAACTAAATTTTTGAATACTCTCCAGATTATATTGCATCTTATTTGGAAGTACTTTTTCTATATACACCCGATCTGCATCCTCCGCATTTTTCAACAATTCCGCCTCATCCTTATATCTGATACTGGCTTCGGAAGTCACCCCCGCCGGAAGTAATAATGTCGCATACATCTCCGGTGTATAATGTTCTACATAATGAGTGCTCTCCGGTCTCGTACCTACTAATGTCATATCTCCCATAAGGATATTAAACAATTGTGGAAGCTCATCCAATCGATATTTTCGTAATTTTTCACCGACTTTTGTAATTCTGTTGTCATTCTGTACCGTTACCTGAGTGCCGATTTTATCTGCATTAGCCACCATTGTGCGGAACTTGAAAATACGGAACACCCGTCCATATTGCGTCACTCTCTCCTGTCTGTAAAACACACCACCCTTTGAATCTGCTACGATCATAACAGATAAAATCACCAAAATCGGCGATACCAGGATCAGTAACACAGTTGAGACAACGATATCGAACATCCGCTTCAGCAGCAAACTTCCTCTTCTTTTATTCAAATACTCATAGTATGGACGTACAGCTTCCGTTTGCATCATTTTCGGAAGATCTTCCCATTTCCGCAGCATAACTATTATCCTATTCCTTAGAGATATTGTTTTACGATTTCAGTATACTTCTTAATGATATAATTCACTTCTTCATCCGTCAATTTCGTATGAAGAGGAAGTGTGATCTCGTTTGCGAACCTCTGATATGCATTGGGGTAATCCACAATAGTAAACCCTAGATTCTTATATGCAGTCATCATCGGCAACGGCTTGTAATGCACATTGCAGGCAATCTCTTCTTCTGCCATTTTGATGATAATTTCATTTCTCTGTCCCAAGGTAATCCCTGGTACTCTGGTAATATACAGATGTCCGGAAGATTGATGTTCCGAAGTATAATGATTCAGCGTCTCGATTCCCAAAGGTCGGAATACCGCATCATATGTTGTAATAATTTCTTTTCTTCTGGATAGTAATCCTGAATACCTCTTCATCTGTGCAAGTCCGATTCCGGCCACAACATCCGTCATGTTGCATTTATACCATGGACCTACAATATCATATTCCCATGCACCTAATTGTGTCTTAGCAAGAGCATCTTTTGATTGTCCGTGTAAAGACAATAACTGATACTGATGATAGATTGTTTCATTGTCCACCCCGGGGATATCACGCCAGGTAACAGCGCCGCCTTCCGCAGTTGTGAAATTCTTCACTGCATGGAAACTGAAATTAGAAAAGTCCGCAATACTGCCTACCGGCTTATCATGCCAAGCTGCACCAAAAGCATGTGCCGCATCTGCCATTACGATAATCCTGCCGATTGCCCTCTGGATCTCATTTACCGGACGAAACATCTTCTCTTTATCCTTTACGATAGAGAAGATTCTGTCATAATCACAAGGTACTCCTCCCAAATCTACCGGGATGATCACCTTTGTCTTCTCTGTAATTGCTTCAGCCAGTTTGTCATAGTCCATTTCCAAAGAATCTGCCTGTGTATCAACCAATACAAGTTTTGCTCCCACGTGGCATACTACCGATGCGCTGGCCGTATAAGTGTATGCGCTGGTGATGACTTCATCACCCTCTCCTACGCCTAACAAACGCAAAGTCATCTCTGCGCACGCTGTCTGGGAATTCAGGCATACTGCCCTACTTGTTCCGCAAAAGGTTGCTACTTCTCTTTCCAATTCTTTTGTCTTAGGTCCTGTCGTGATCCAGCCGGACTTCAATGCTTCTGTTACCTGTGCAATTTCTGCATCTGTAATATCCGGTGGTGAAAATGGTATTTTCATTTTAATTTTATCCTTTCATCTGATATGTCGGTACGATCTCCTTAATATCCTCACGGATCCGATCCGTCTCCGCATAGGCATCCTGATAGATCTTGTCCAGTTGCTTTTTAAACACTTCATCATCGAATTCGATGGGGTTACCGATGTAGATCATCTTATTGGCAGTCTTCTTCAGTCCCTCTTCGCTCATGAGGAGTTCCTCGTACATCTTCTCTCCGGGACGCAGTCCAGTGAATTTGATCTCGATATCTTCTCCCGGCTTATATCCGGACAGCTTAATCAGGTTCGTCGCCAGGTCTACGATCTTCACCGGCTCTCCCATATCCAATACGAAAATTTCTCCTCCTCTGGCATAGGCGCCCGCCTGCAGTACCAAGGATACCGCTTCCGGTATGGTCATGAAGTAACGGATAATGTTAGGATCCGTAACGGTGACAGGGCCGCCTTCCGCGATCTGTTTCTTGAACAGAGGAATAACACTGCCGTTACTGCCCAGTACATTACCGAATCTGACTGCTACGAAATTCGTCTGCGACTGTCGGTTCATCATCTGGACCACCATCTCGCACATTCTCTTAGATGCTCCCATGACATTCGTAGGGTTCACTGCCTTATCCGTGGAGATCAGTACGAATTTCTCCACACCGTACTTGTCCGCTGCCTGTGCGGTACGATAGGTTCCAAAGACATTATTCTTGATCGCCTCGTTGGGGCTGACCTCCATGAGGGGCACGTGCTTATGTGCCGCCGCATGGTAGACGATGTTCGGACGGTATCTGCGGAAGATATCCTCGATACGTTCCGTATTACGTACAGAAGCGATCAACACGACCAGGTTCAGCTTCGGATACTTCCGAAGCAGCTCCTGCTGGATCTCATAGGCATTGTTCTCATAGATGTCTACGATGACCAGCTGTTTCGGCTGATGTCCGGCGATCTGCCGGCACAGCTCGCTGCCGATGGACCCGCCGCCACCGGTGACTAATACGACCTTATCCTTCACATAGTTCAGGACTTCTTCCGTATTGATCTCTATGGGATCTCTTCCTAAGAGGTCTTCGATCTCCACTTCTTTTAATTTTGCCACGGAGACATCTCCGTTGATCAGCTGATACATGCCCGGAAGGGTTCGCATCTTGCATCCGGTCTCCTTGCAGATATCCAGGATCTCTTTTTTTACCTGGGTATTGGCAGAGGGAATGGCGAAGATGATCTCATCCACGTTATACTGGCCTACAGCATCAATGATCTTGTCCCTGCCACCGACGATAGGCACGCCACGCAGGAATTTACCATGACAGCCGGGGTTATCATCGATAATGCATTTGGGATTGAGATTCAGATAGCTGCTGGTCTCGATTTCCTTTAAGATAGCATTCGCTGCTGCTCCGGCGCCGATGAGCATGACATTGCTGCCGTCCTTCTTCGTCCTGAGTTCCGTCCGCTTGGAATTGATCAGACGCAGGATCCGGTAGCTGAAGCGGATAGCACATGTCATTCCGAACAGTAAGAACCAGTAGAGCACATAATAACTGCGCGGCATCTTCTGGTTCAGGATATGGCACAGGATCATCTGTGCTATGCTTGCACAGGTGGTAGCAAATACGATATTTAACAGTTCTGTCGCGCTGGCATAGCGCCATACACTTTTGTACAGCTTCCACAATGCGAAGAAGAGTAATGTCAGTATGATATTGTAGACAATAATATTTTCAAATTTGATAAGGTATTCCTGAGGGATTCCCTCAAAGCTGAAATCGAAACGAATGTATAATGCGGCAAAGGATGCCACAACGATAGACATAATATCTAACAGGATCAGTGCAAGGATTCTGTTAATGGGTATTTTCAAGAAATTCTGCTTCATCTTCTTACTTCCCTCTCGGTACATATAAAAATAGTCATAATTCATTTTATTGTACCACGTAGGGAAGTAAAAAGCAATTTTCACATAAGAATCCACAAAAAATTAAGAAATCCTCACTGCAGCCCGGGAGTTTGACACTTCTTTTTTTAACATTTTAATGCAAATCCTTTATTTAAGCCATTTATGACTTATTTTTTGTCAAATTTTATGTTTTTATAGTGCTACTTTGTACGCTTTGTTGTATAATAAAGAAAATGGATTTTATTTATAGGAGAAAAGCGTTATGTATGTATCTATCACTGGAAATAAAGGTAATCAGGATGTTTATATCAAGCAGTCCTACCGCAAGGAAAACGGTAAAACTTCTTCCCGCATCTACAAAAAACTCGGGAAGTACAATGATCTTCTGGCACGGTTTTCCGGAAACGAAGCCGCCATGATGGACTGGGCGAAAAAAGAAGCGGAAAAAGAAACTCTGCTCTACAACCAGCGCAGGGAAAAAGTTACGGTCTCCTTTTCCCCTCTTGCCCGTATCCCACTGGACGAAGAGCGGCTCTTCAACGTCGGCTATCTGTTCCTGCAGCAACTCTGCACCGATCTGCGGCTCGACAACATCTGCAGAAATATCCGTAACCATCACAGGTTTACTTACGATTTCCATGCTATCCTTACGGATCTGATCTATGCAAGGATCCTTTCCCCTTCCAGCAAGCTCAGCAGCTTCTCTTACTGCCAGTCCCTTCTGGAACCGCCAAAGTATTCCCTGCAGAATCTTTACCGTTCCCTTTCCGTTCTCGCAGAAGAATCGGATTACATTCAGGAAGAGCTTTACCAGAACTCTAACTTTGTCCATCCGCGTAATTCAAAAATTCTTTACTACGACTGCACCAACTATTATTTCGAGATTGAAGCCGAAGATGACATGAAAAAGTATGGCAAAAGCAAGGAACACAGACCCAATCCCATCGTGACCATGGGGCTTTTCATGGATGCAGACGGCATCCCCCTTTCCTTTGACCTGTATCCCGGAAACCAGAACGAACAGCTCACCCTGAAGCCTCTGGAGACGAAAGTGATCCGGGATTTTAACTGCAGCGAGTTTATCTTCTGCTCCGATGCCGGGCTTGGCAGTAAGGGCAACCGCTTTTTTAACAGCTTTGGAAACAGGTCTTATGTGATCACGTATTCCCTGGAAAAAATGAAAAAGGAAGAACGTGAGCTGGCGCTCCTGCCGACACAGTTCAGGGTTCCGGGGTCAGATAAGTTCATAGACATTTCCACGCTGGATGAAACCGACCCCGAAGTATATAACACCGTTTATTACAAAGAATACCCCATTGTCACGGGAGATATGGACGAAACTGTTATCATCACATACTCCCCGAAATACAAAGCATACCAGCAGAGGATCCGGGCTGGTCAGATCGAACGTGCCATCAGGATCATGCAGTCCCCGGATAAAGCCAGGAAAGGAAAAAATCCTAACGATCCTTCCCGTTTCATTCAGAAAACAGCAGTTACCGGTGACGGAGAGATCGCACAGAAACAGATTTTTCAGCTGGATGAAGAGCGTATCCGGGAAGAAGCCATGTATGACGGTTTCTATGCAGTGGTAACGAACCTGGAAGGAGATATCCGTGAAGTCATCAACATCAACAGACGCCGCTGGGAGATCAAAGAAAACTTCCGGATCATGAAAACAGAATTCGAAGCAAGAACTGTTTTTGTAAGACGGGAAGACAGCATAAAAGCACATTTCCTGACCTGTTACATCAGTCTTCTGGTGTACCGACTGCTGGAAAAAAAGCTTTTAGAAGAATTCACCTGCAGCGAAATTTTGAAGACACTCCGGGAAATGAATATGACCCTGCTGTCCAAAGACAGCGGCTACATTCCTTCCTACAAACGCACGAAACTGACAGATGCCCTGCACACAGCCTTCGGTTTCCGAACGGATTATGAATTCATCTCGAAGGCAGATATGCGGACAATCATCAAAGAAACAAAGCAGAAAAAATAGCACAATTTCCAAAATAGTACAATATCGATGCAAAAACCAAAACAGCCACACCCCTGATAAACACCGGGGTTATGGCTGTTTTTGGCTCTATAAAGTGTCAAAGATGGGATTTTAATCAATTTAGGCTACAAGTACAAGCTTTTATTTATTATCATAGAAATTCTTAAGAAAAAACTTCAAGGAGAACATACCTATGAACACTTTAAAAGATTATATTTCAGAGTATCTCAACTATTGTGAATATCGTAAGCAGCTGAATTCCAAAACAATTAAAGCATACAAAATTGACTTAAATCAGTATAACAGCTTCTGCCTAGATATTTCTGACCCTTTCTCCAAAAAAGCTGTAGATTCCTATATTACAGAATTGTTCAAACATTACAAATCCAAATCCGTCAAACGTAAAATTGCCAGTCTGAAAGCTTTTTTCCATTATCTGGAGTATACGGAGTTTTTAGCGCAAAATCCCTTTGACAAACTGGATGTACATTTTCGCGAAGCCAAGCTTCTTCCCAAGACTATCCCATTTCATTCTATTCAGAAGTTCTTATCCGTACTCTACGCGCAGAAAACGCAGACCGTCTCTGCCTATCAGTTCAAATGCTGTCTGCGTGACATTGCCGTAATTGAATTATTATTTGCCACAGGGATGCGTATTTCAGAGTTATGTTCTCTGAAGCCTTCGGATATTGATTTAGAGAACAACACTGTACTGATCTATGGGAAGGGCTCTAAAGAACGTATTCTGCAGTTTGGGAATTCCGAGGTCATTTCTGCCCTGGCAACATATCAAAGCACCTTTAAAGCGGACATTTCTGCCTGTGGGTATTTTTTTGTCAATAAAAGAAAGCAGAAATTGTCTGATCAGTCCGTACGTTTTATGATTAACCGTTATGCCGCTCTCGCCGGAATCGAACAACATATCACACCTCATATGTTCCGCCATTCTTTCGCCACCCTGCTGTTAGAGCAGGATGTAGACATCCGCTATATCCAGAAAATGCTCGGTCATAGTTCTATCAGTACAACGGAGATCTACACTCATGTATCGAATGCTAAGCAGAAAGATATTCTGGTGAATAAACATCCTAGGAACTTTATGGTGGTTAATGAAGGATAATTTCTAATTATCTTACATTAATGAATAGGATGGACGAATGAAAAATATA
>ERZ859738.362-NODE-362-length-32312-cov-5.120284_pt1 | contig 32312 bp, 25 predicted proteins | sample MGYA00510122_ERZ859738 | MGnify/ENA primary metagenome ERZ859738 (study PRJEB30046, sample SAMN00715139) | human gut metagenome | study: EMG produced TPA metagenomics assembly of the A metagenome-wide association study of gut microbiota in type 2...
TAAATAAGCCAAAAAACAAACCGAGCCGCCCCGTCGGGGGCGGCTCGCGGTGTGATATGGGTCAGATCCGGCTGGCTGCGGCCTCTACGAAGCCGAAGAACAGCGGGTGCGGACGGTCGGGGCGGCTTTTGAATTCGGGGTGGAACTGGCAGGCGGTGAACCACGGGTGGTCCGGCAGCTCGACGATCTCGACGAGCTGTCCGTCCGGGGACAGTCCGGTCGGAACCAGTCCGGCGGCGACGAACGCATCGCGGAAGTCGTTGCAGAATTCATAGCGGTGGCGGTGACGCTCGGAGATCTCCGTTTTTCCATAGAGCGCCGCTGCGCGGCTGCCCTCCGACAGCACGCACGGATATGCGCCGAGGCGCATCGTGCCGCCCTTCTGGGTGATGGACTTCTGTTCGGGCATGATATCAATGACGGGATGCTTGGTAAACTCATCGAATTCCGCCGAATGCGCATCCTCCCAACCCAATACATGCCGTGCGAACTCGATCACGGCGATCTGCATACCGAGGCAGATGCCGAAATAGGGGATCTTATGCGTGCGGGCGTACTGTGCGGCGACGATCATGCCCTCAATGCCGCGGTCGCCGAAGCCGCCGGGGACGAGGATACCTGCGCAGCCGCCGAGAACGGACTCCGCGTTTTCCTGCGTCAGCTTCGAGGAATCGACCCAGTTGATATCGACGATCACGTTATTCGCCGTGCCCGCGTGGAACAGCGATTCCTCGACGGACAGATACGCGTCGTGCAGCTCCGTATATTTGCCGACCAGCGCGATGGACACATGGCGGCTGGCCGTCTTGATGCGCGCGACCATCTCGCTCCACGCGGTCAGGTCCGGCGCGCCGCAGGCAAGCTCCATCTTGCGGCAGACGACGTTTGCAAGGCCCTCGCGTTCGAGCAGCAGCGGCACCTCATAGAGCGTCGAGGCCGTCGTGTTCGGAATGACGCAGTCCGGCTCCATGTTGCAGAACAGGGCGATTTTGCGGCAGATGTCCTCCGTCATGGGCTGGTTCGTGCGGCAGACGAGGATATCCGGCTGGATGCCGATGGACAGCAGCTCCTTGACGGAGTGCTGTGTGGGCTTGCTCTTAAGCTCGCCCGAGCCGGGAATTTCGACGATCATGGGCACATGGATGAACAGGACGTTTTTCTTCCCCTGCTCGGCAGCCACCTGCCGGATGGCCTCGAGGAACGGCTGTGACTCGATATCGCCGACCGTGCCGCCGATCTCGGTGATGAGCACGTCGGATGTTCCGTTGTCCATCTGGTAGATGCGGGACTTGATCTCGTCCGTGATATGCGGGATGATCTGCACGGTGCGGCCCAGATAGCCGCCCTCGCGCTCGCGGCACAGAACGCTCCAATAGACCTTGCCCGCCGAGACGGAGCAGCCCGCCGTCAGACTCTCGTCCGTGAAGCGCTCGTAATGGCCGAGATCAAGGTCCGTTTCCGCGCCGTCGTCGGTGACGAAGACCTCGCCGTGCTGATACGGGCTCATGGTGCCGGGGTCAACGTTCAGATACGGGTCAAATTTCTGGTTCTGCACGCGAAGCCCGCGCTGCTTCAAGAGCCTGCCGAGCGATGCGGCGCAGATGCCCTTGCCAAGGCCGGACACGACGCCGCCGGTGATAAAAATATACTTCATCCTGTATGCCTCCAACTCCCAATTTCCGCAAAAACAAAATACGGTCGGTATTGTACCGCCGCGCGCACAAAACGTCAAGAATGAAACTTTTACGAAGATAAAACGCGGGAAAACGCGGCTTCTTGTGGAGCCAGCCGAAATTTCCGCGAGCTTGTATTTTTTTCTTGCGCCACGCATCCGGCTATGCTATACTGGGTCTGTACCCACCGCCGGAGGCGTCCGCCTCCGGCGGGCTGTTTTTTATGCTTGTCCGCATATTGCGGACAGTGCAAAGCCCCGCCTGTCTTATGACAGACGGGGCGCTTTTGCAGGTTTTCAATGCGTTTCGTTGTATTTGCGGATGCCGAGGGCCAGAAGATCCATGGCGCGCTCCAGATCCTCCTGCTTGAGGACGTAGGCGATGCGGATCTCGCTGCGGCCCTTGCCGGGCGTGGCGTAGAAGGGCTCTCCGGCGGAGAACATGACGGTGTCGCCGTGATCCTCAAACTCCTGCAGAAGCCACAGCTGGAATTTCTCCGCGTCGTCGACCGGCAGCGCGGCCATGAGATAAAACGCGCCGCGCGGGCATTCGCAGATGACGCCAGGGATCTCGTGCAGCTTGCGCACGACGGTATCCCGGCGGCGCTTGTATTCCTGCCGCACCTGCTCGAAATATTCCGGCCCGACGGAGTAGAGTGCCGCCGCTGCGATCTGGTCGAGCGTCGCGACCGACAGCCGCGCCTGACAGTATTTGAGAGCGTTGGCCATAAACTCCCGGTTGCGGCTGATGAGGCAGCCGATGCGTGCGCCGCAGGCGGAAAAGCGCTTGGAGACGGAATCGATGAGGATCAGGTTTTCCTGTCCGTAGTCAAACTTGCCGAACGAATGCAGCGGCTCGCCGTCGTAGGTAAACTCGCGGTAGACCTCGTCGGCCACGAGATACAGATCGTGCGCCACGGCCACGTCGAGCAGCATTTTCATCTGCGCCTCTGTCAGACAGGTGCCGGTGGGGTTGCCGGGGTTCGTAATCATGATGGCCTTCGTCTTCGGCGTGATGCAGGCTTCAATGCGCGCACGGTCAGCGTAGAAATAGCCCTCCTCCGGCTTCGTGTGCAGGGGGTGGATGACGCCTCCGGCGGTCGTGATGAACGTGTGATAGTTCGGGTAGAACGGCTCGGGGACAATGACCTCGTCGCCGTCGTCGAGCAGGCAGTTTGCCGCGATCTGCAGCGCTTCGCTGCCGCCGGTCGTAATGAGGATGTCGGACTCGTCCAGTCCAACGCCGATATTGCGGTAATATCGCTCGATCGCTTCGATCAGCTCCGGAATGCCGGGCGAGGCTGCGTAGGCCAGAACCGGCGTGCGGAAATTGTGGATCGCGTCGTACAGTGCGTCCGGCGTGTGGATATCGGGCTGGCCGATATTCAGATGATAGATTTTCTTGCCGGCTGCCGCTGCTGCCACTGCGTAGGGATGGAATTTGCGCATGGGGGACTGCCCGCATGCAAGTGCTTTGCTGGACAACTTCATAAGAATACCTCCTGTACCCGTATTTTCCGGGATGTCCACCCCGGTTCCTGCACATGCCGTGCATGAAAATTTTATTCATCATACCATATTCCAGGCAAAAAAACAACGGGAACCTCGGCACCGCAGGAAGTTTTTCTGCAGTGCCGCCCAAAATCCATACTATTAGTATGGATAATTTCCGTCCGAATCATATGAATCGTGTGTTTCATTCCGGTGCGGTATCTGATACGATAGAGGCATCGGGAGGGATGGATATGCAGATCAGACTTGCGGAAAATATCCGCGCGCTGCGCAGGCAGCACAGATTCACGCAGGAGCAGCTGGCCGAAAGCCTGGGCGTGACGCCCGGCGCGGTCTATAAGTGGGAGGCGGGGCTTTCCCAGCCGGAGCTGGCGATCATCGTCGAGCTGGCCGACCTGTTCGACACGTCGGTCGACGTGCTGCTGGGCTATGAGGTGAAGGACAACCGCCGTCAGACGACGGCGGAGCGCCTGCGGCGGTACCGGACGGAGAAGGACCGCGCAGGACTTGCGGAGGCGGAAAAGGCGCTTCAAAAATACCCGAACGACTTTGAGATCGTCTACAGAAGCGCGGGACTCTACCGCGTGTTCGGCATCGTGGAGGGGGACGAAGCGCTGCTGCGGCGGGCACTGACGCTGCTGGACAAGGCGCGGCTGCTTTTACCGCAGAACACGGACCCGCAGATCAACGAAACCGTGCTTTACGCAGAAACCGCGCAGACGCTTTTGGCGCTCGGCGAGGCAGACAAGGCCGTCTCGCTCTGGAAAACGCACAACGCAGGCGGCTTTTACAGCCATATCATCGGCTCGACGCTTTCCAGCAGCTGCGACCGGCCGCAGGATGCGCTGCCGTTTCTATCCGACGCCCTGCTGAGCGCGTGCGCGAATCTTGTCAACATCGTGGTGGGCTATCTCAACGTCTATTACAAGCAGCAGGACTTCGCGGCAACAAAAGCCATCATTCGATGGGGGCTGGACACGTTCGGCGGGTTGAAGGACACAGACAAACCGTGCTTTCTGGACAAGGTGAATGCATCGATGCTGGTGTGTCTGGCCGGTGCGCAGAAAAACTGCGGGGAGCCGGACGCAGCCGCCGCTTCTCTGCGGCAGGCGCGGGCGCTCGCCGCGCAGTTTGACGCCGCGCCGGATTACCGGGGCGACGCGCTCCGCTTCGTAAGCGGCGGTGAACCTGCCGGGATCTACGACGATCTGGGCGCGACGGCCATGGACGGCGTGCGGAAGATCGTGCGGGATCTGGACGACGCGGAATTACTGACATGGTGGAAGGAGCTTGATTCCGATGAAGCATAAACCGCTGGCGCGGCAGCTGACCGCGCAGTTTTTCCGGGGCAATGTCCCGATGTTCGCCCTTGCGGTGTTCGCCGCGCTGACGGGCGGGCAGCTGCAAGCCGCGGAAAAGCGCGTCTCCGACCAGAACCGCGACTTTACCGCCGCGCTTTCCGACTGCCTCGGCAGCTTCTCCGTCGTCAAGACCTTCTGGGCAGAAAAAGAGAGCTTCCGCCTGTTTGCCGAGAGCAACCGCGTGCTGGAGCAGGCGGCGCTGCGCCGCTATGACGGCATTCTCGTCCTGAAGGACGGCCGCATCGCAGAGTCCGGCTCCTTCGACGAGCTGATGGAACAGAAGGGCTATTTCTACGCGCTGTATACGGTGTCGCAGTAAGCTTTACGCACGAAAAGGCTCCCCTTGCGCGCAAGGGGAGCCTTTTCGTGCGTTCAGACTGATCTTGGTCATCTCAAACCGTTTCGGAATAGCTGCCGAGGTAGCAGACGTGTTCGCAGACGGATTCCAGCTCGCCGAGGAGCTTCGGCAGCTCCGGTGAGTAGACGGAGGCTTCGAGATCGAAGTAGAACCGGAACGTGTCGTCCGAGCCGGGAATGGGGCGGCTTTCCAGCTTTGTCAGGTTGATGCCCCGGCCATAGATGCGGGCCAGCACCTGATAGAGGCTGCCGGGTTCGTTGGAGAGCGTGACGAGCAGGCTCGTTCGGTCGGCACCGGGGTAGACCTCGGGCTTGGCCGCGATGCAGATGAAGCGGGTGTAGTTGCCGTGCTCGTTCTGCACGCGCTCCTGCAGCGGCTGCAGGCCGTAAATTTCCGCGCAGGCTGGCGAGGCGATGGCGGCGAGATCGCGCCGTCCCGCTCCGGCGACCATGCGGGCTGCCGCCGCCGTGTTTTCGCAGCGGGTCACGGTCACGTTCGGCAGCTGCTTCAAAAATTCGGAGCACTGCTCCAGCGCCTGTCCGTGCGAGACGACCTCGCGAATTTCGGACAGCTTTACGCCTGGAAGCGCCAGCAGACTGTGATCTACGCGCAGGCGGACGCTGCGGACGATGGAGAAATTGTGCTTCTGCATGAGGTCGTACACCGCGTTGACCGAGCCTGCCGTGCTGTTTTCCAGCGGCAGAACGCCGTATTGGCACAGGCCCTGCTCGATAGCGGAGAAGACCTTGTCAAATGTCGCGCAGAAGAATACGCTCGGATGCTGGAAGAGCTTGTCGCAGGCCTGCTGCGAATACGCGCCCTCAACGCCCTGGCAGGCAACGGCTGCTGTGGGCGGGAACAGCTGCGGCGTCTGCTCCAGCGCCGCTTTGAGAAGTGCCGGAAGCGCCGTCTTTTCGTCCAGCAGATCGCGCTGGTAGCTGCGGCTGAGGGAGAACAGCAGCCGGTAGAGGCTCACGGCCTCCTCTTGCAGATCCTCCGGCGCGGCCTTTACGATCTGCGCCAGCTTCTCGCGTTCCCGCCCGGCGTCCAGAACCGGCAGGCCGTGCGATTTTTTATACGCCGCGATCCCCGCAGCCGTCTGCATCCGCTCGGCAAACAGCTGCAGAAGCTCCGCGTCGATCCGGTCGATCTGTGTCCTGTAATCAGAAAGTTCCATAGCGATATCCATCCTTTCAGAAAATACAAACGAAAAACGCGGCACAGCGTAATCTGTGCCGCGTTGCGAACCTGACTTCGTTTCTGCGCATCACAAATTACCCTTACTGCAAGCCAGTAAAGGTAAAGAGAAACGCGAACATGGCGGAAATATACATCATAACGACCTCATTTCGAAGATGGCATCATGGTAGCAGAACGGGACTGGAATGTCAAGCCCTTGCACGCAGCTTTTCCAGAAGCGCGGTAAAATAGTCCGGCAGCTCGCAGGAGACGGTTACAAGCTGTCCTGTGCGCGGGTGCACGAAGCGAAGCTCCTTCGCATGCAGACATTGGCTGTTCTGCCCCAGCTCGGGCTTTTTATGGCCGTAGACCATATCGCCCAGGATCGGGTGTCCGCGATAGGCCATGTGGACGCGGATCTGGTGCGTCCGGCCCGTTTCCAGCTTACACTCGACGAGCGTATAGCCGGAAAAGCGCTCCAACACGCGCCAGTGCGTCACGGCGCTGCGGCTGTTTTTCTCTGTGACGGCCATTTTCTTGCGGTCGGCCGGGTGGCGGCCGATGGGCGCATCGATGGTGCCGGAATCGTCTTTGATCTTGCCGCAGACGATGCACACATACGTCCGGGCCAGACTGTGATCCTTCAGCTGCGCGGCCAGCGCGGCGTGCGCAAAGTCGTTCTTGGCCGCGATAATGAGGCCGGATGTGTCCTTGTCGATGCGGTGGACGATGCCGGGGCGCTTTTCCCCGCCGATGCCGGACAGGGAATCGCCGCAGTGGGCCAGCAGCGCGTTGACGAGCGTGCCGTCCGCGTGACCGGGGGCCGGGTGGACGACAAGCCCCTTGGGCTTATTGACGACGATCACGTCCGCGTCCTCATAGCAGACCTCCAGAGGAATGTCCTGCGCCGCGATGGGCGCTTCGCGCACCTCTGGAATTTCCAGCTCCAGCGCCGTCCCGGCGGGGAGCTTTTCGTTCTTTTTGACGGGCCTTCCGGCCTGCGTGACCGCACCCTGCTCGATCAGGCGCTGGGCCTGGCTGCGGGTCAGCTCCGGCACGAGGCGGCTGAGCGCGCTGTCGAGCCGTTCGCCGTCTCTGTCAATCGTCAGCGTCATGCGGTTTCTTCTGCTCCTTCGGCTTGTCGGCCAGCAGCTCCTTGTCCTTCGTCAGAATATAGATCACAAGGAAAAGCGCGCCGAACGTGATGAACAGATCCGCCACGTTGAACGTGGAGAACCACGGGATGCAGATCATGTCAATGACAAGACCGGTGGAAATGCGGTCGATGAAATTGCCGATCGCGCCGCCGGTGATGGCCGCGATGCACCACAGCTCCGGCGTCTTTTTGAACCATTTTTTCACGAGCACGTAGATCACGACCGCGAGATACACCGCCGTCATGACCACGAACAGCCACCGCGCGCCGCGCAGAAGGCTCAGCGCCATGCCGTCGTTCGTGATGTAGTGCAGCTGGAGCCAGCCGGGGATGAGCGTGACGGTCTTCCCCACGAGATTGGCCGCAGCCAGATATTTTGTCAGCTGATCGACCGCGACAATCGCCGCCGTAAACAGCGCAAGCATCAGATAAAGCAAAGCAGTTCCCCCTTCCGGTAAGTGGGAACATCATACCATATTTCTGTTAATATTGCAACGCCGCAAAACGGCACGCAGGCGCAGCGAAAAGCCCCGCCGCATAAAACCCGCTGTCCCTGCGGAGCAGGCGGCAGCGGGTTTTTCAGCGCTTCAGCGATTGACGACGTTCTGCGGCGTTCCGGCGAGGAAGTCACGGATGTTTTCTGCCGTGGCGTCCATGATCCGCTGGCGGCTCTCCTTCGGGGCCCAGGAGATATGCGGCGTGATGATGCAGTTTTTCGCGGTCAGGAGCGGATTGTCCGGGCGGATCGGCTCTGTGTAGACTACATCCAGCCCGGCGGCAGCCAGCTTGCCGCTGTTCAGCGCGTCGGCGACGTCCTGCTCCACGATCAGCTGGCCACGGGCGTTGTTGATGAGGATCGCGCCATCCTTCATTTTCGCGATGTTCTCTTTATTGATGAGTCCGGTGTTCTCCGGCGTCAGATTGCAGTGCAGCGACACCACGTCCGACTGCGCAAGCAGCGTATCCAGATCGACATACGCGCCGATGGCGCGCCCGGCGTCGTTCGGATAGACGTCATATGCCAGAACGTGCATGCCCATCGCCCGCGCGATGCGGCCCTCGGCCTGGCCGATGCGGCCAAAGCCGATGATGCCGATGGTCTTGCCCTCCAGCTCGATGAGCGGATAGTCCCAATAGCACCAGTCGGGATTCGAGGCCCAATTGCCCGCATGGACAGACGCGCTGTGATGGCCGATATGGTGGCAGATCTCCAGCAGAAGGGCGATGGAATACTGGCTGACCGACGCTGTGCCGTAGGCCGGCACGTTCACGACCGGGATGCCCTTTTCCCGCGCGTAGTTGTAATCCACAACGTTATAGCCCGTCGCAAGCACCGCGATCAGCCGGATATTCGGGCACGCGTCGATCGTCGCGCGGGAGATCGGCGTTTTGTTCATGACCACGATCTCCGCGTCGCCGATGCGCTCCGCGATCAGCGGGGACTCGGTATACGACGTGCGGTCATAGACCGTCAGCTCGCCAAGCGCGGCCAGCTCTGCCCAGCTCAGATCGCCGGGATTTTCCGTATAACCGTCCAATACTACAAGTTTCATAGCAGCTCTCTCCTGTTTATAATTTGCGTTCCGCGCATACGCGGAATTTCAGATATACCAGTCGCCATCCGGCTGTGGGAGCACCGCCTCGAGCGCCTGCGCGCCGTGTACGCGCGCGATCCACCGGAGGCCGTCCTCCGTCTGCCGCAATACGCCCGCATCCAAAAGTGCCTGCCGAAGCGGCGCGTCCGGAACTGCGGGAACATCCCGTCCCGCTTCCTCCGCAAGCCTGCGGCGGCAGTCCGGGAACGCTTTTTCCAACTCCGGTGACAGATAGAGGGTGTTTTCGGCAAAATAGGCCGGGTACGGGTGACGGCAGCGGCGGTACGGCGTCATGGCAAGCTCGCAGCGGCTGGCACTGACGCAGGATGCCTGTCCGGGTGCGGCTTCGGCAAAGGCGTCGATGGTGTAGGCAAAGTGAATGTCCCGGACAGCGTCAAACGCGGGAAAGGCCGCATTGGCGAGGCCGTCCGCGTCTGTCATGGCGGAAAGCCGGATCGGCGCCTGCTCCTGCGCAAGGGTATTGACCGCTCCGTCCTCCGTCCAGAACGGTACAACGCGGAACGTCATCTGCCGCCCGGCGACAGGACTTCCCTTGCAGGTCAGCCGCGCCGTATATGCGTTGCCGTAATGGCTCCCGTCCGCAGAAAGCACGCGTTCAAGAGACAGCTCACACCCCGCGGGAGGCGCACCGTCCAGCCGGAACAGATCGGCGGCGATCGCCATGCGCGTCTGCCCGACCGCGCTGTCCGCGCCGCAGTGGCCGAAGGCCGCAGCGCGTCCGTCCGGCAGCAGGCGGATGCACGGCTGATAGAGTCCGTTTCCCGCGCCCTCGATCACCGTCCATGTCTGGCCGAGATCGCCGGAGCAGCTGAAGGGCTTGCCTCGCCGCGCACCGACTAGAACATCGCCCGGCAGGCACACGATGCTTTCCGGGACGAAGCCGCCCTGCGGATTTTTCGCAGGCTCTGGCGGAGCGCCCGCGCCGATGGGCAGCAGCGGCCCGTTGATGAAGCCCTGCGCCGAGCGGCGGACGAGCTGCCGCCCGACCGGCGTGCCCTGCACGTCGCCCGCCACGAACAGAAGCCGTCCGTCAGACAGCTCTGCCGCGTCGTACTCATGCGCGCCGATGCCCGGAAGGACATAGTGCGGCCCCGAAAAGCTCCGGCCGTCGGGACTATGGAGGAAAAAGGTCTGGATCTTATTGAGATACGTTTCGCCGGGAAGCATGGTGTTGCGCGTTGCACGTTCGCAGCCAATGCCCCACGGCGTGCCGTAGAAGCTGGCAAGCACGAGAAGCGAACCGTCGCGCAGGCGGCGCAGCCGCCAGAGATAGACGGCGCAGCCCTCCAGCAGACGGGCCGTTTCCGTCCAGGTGCTGCCGCCGTCTGTGCTTTCCCGGACGGCAATATAGTCGCACCAGCCGGTGCGCGCGGCGTTGACGCGGCCCACGTCCAGCCCGACCAGCCGCCCGTCGGCAAAGCCCGCGTTCAGAAACGATCCCTCGGACAGCGGGCACCTGCCCGTCTCGTACCAGTGTTCCCCGCCGTCGTCGGAGGCCATATAGACGCGCTCCGAGACGGTATCCGCACTGCCGCATTCCGCCGAGCAATAGGACACAGGCGCGCCGATGGCCTCGCCCATTTCCAGTCTCGGCGGCACAAAGGCCGCGTCATGCGCCCGGCGGATCTCCTTAAAGGACAGGCCAAGCCGCCCGTTCTGATAGTCGAAGCAGTCCGTCCACGCCGTAAAGCCCAAGGCGTCCGCAGGCTCGTAGATCATGCGGTGCTCGGCATTCGCCGCGTGCGGGACCGAAGATATGTCCATCATACCGCCTCCTTCCGCGTCAGTCAAGCCGGACGACGCTTCCCGTTTCATAGGCCCGCAGCGCGCCGGTGAGCAGCTGGTGGCTCAAAAGCGCCTCGTCCGGCCGGAAGCAACCGAACGCGCACGGTTCGCCGCAGAGTTCGGCGATAAACGCCGCGAACATCTGCAGCATGGCGTCGGAAAAGCCAAACTCGAAAATGCCGCCGGTGATGACTGGGAATGAGTCCTCTGCCCCAGTATCAGGCGGCTCCACGCCTGCTCCCGGCCCTGATTGCGCGTGTACCAGACGGCGTTTGCGTCCTCTGTGGAAAATTTCGCAGAGCCGTCCAGCCCGTAGATCTCGTATTCCACCGTATTGGTGCAGCCGGGGGCCATGCGCTTCATTTCCATCACCATCGGGAACCGGTCGCCCGCCGCATTGTGCGCGCCGCAGAGCAAAATCGCGTTGTCATATGTCTCGCAGGGCGCAAAGCCGTCGCCGCAGGGCCGCTGCGGGACGATGTTGGCCAGCTGCGCGCTCACGGAATCGACCCGGAATCCGAGCCGGAACGGCAGGTGCTGGGTGTGGATGCCGAGGTCGCCCATGCAGCCATACGCGCCGTTGGTCTTCAGCTGCCGCTTCCAGTTGATGGGCTTGCTCAGGTCCATATCCGACGCGTGCTTGATGGTGAAGCGTGCCTCGATCACGCGGCCGAAGAAGCCCTCCTGATACCAGCGGAAGAGCTGCTGCGCGGCGGGGTAATACGGAAATTCGCTCGAGCAGCGGACAAAGACCTGCGGATGCTCCCGCATGGCGGTCAGGATCTGCTGGCAGGCGGGCAGATCGATCCCGAACGGCTTTTCGGCCAGCAGATGCTTGCCGGAACGGATGATATCGGTATAGATCTGCGCGTGCTGGTCGTGCGGCACGGCGCAGTAAACGGCTTCGACCTCCGGATTTTCCAGAAGCTCGTGATAATCATGGTAAAAATACCGCGTGTCTGGCACGCGCCGGAACCAGTCGAGGCTTTTGTCCGTCCGGCTGCACGCGGCGATGATCTGTGGGCGCGGCAGGTCGGTCTGCAGATGCAGCCAGCGCATGGAGGCGCTTGCAAACTCCCGGCCCATCAGCCCGCAGCCGATGACGCCGAATTTGATGGTCTTCTCCACGCTCAGCCCTCCATTTCGGACAGGCACTGCTCCATCCACGCAATCAGCTTCCCCACCATCGGCTCCGTGACCAGCAGCGGCAGCTTTGTCAGCGCGACGGGGCGGCAGTTGGCCTTGTAGGTCTGGGCGCTGATGTCGACGCAGAACTCGCGGTTCATCCGCGCGGCGAAGGCCGCCGCGTCCGGCACCTGATGGAAGCACAGGGCGCTCATATGCCCGTCGCCCTCCGCGCCGCTGCAAAGCGCGGGATGGCGCGCGGCAAGCTGGCGCAGCGCATCGTGATAGGTCTTGCCGACCGCTTCGATATGCGCGCCGTTATGGCTGACAAATTCCATCGTGACAAGATACGCAAGGCTTGCCAGCTCCTCCTGTCCGTTGGTGACGAGCGCGCCGAACTGGCTCAGGCAGTCGAACGCGCCGCTGACCAGCAGGCGGCTGGCCGGATACAGGCCGCCGGGGAAGCCCTTGCCGATGGAGACGAAGTCCGGCTGCAGACCGTATTTGCGGAACAGAAAGAGCGTATCGTACCATGCGCTGGACTGGATTTCGTCGCAGAGCACAGGCGTGTCCGTTTCGCGGCACAGGCGGTAGGCTCCGGCCAGATATGCCTGATCCAGACGCGTGCCGCTGTAATTCATCATGATCAGCTCGTGGCAGAAGCCCGCCGTCTTATAGGGCGGCGTGTTCCAGCGCTCAATGGCGCTGCGGAAGCTTTCAGGGTCGTTGATCGCGACAGACTCGACGCGCAGTGCGTCTTTGCATTTTTCCGCGAGCGACGGCCACAGGCCGCGCAGCATCTGCGCCAGAACTGTCGTGCCGTGGTATCCGGCGGTCACGCCACCGTCGTTATCCGCCATGACGAGGAACACCGGGATGCGATCGGCATACGCGGGCGCGGAGCCGTCCAGCGTGTCAAACCGGCTGAGCATCATCTTGAGCGCCGCCTCCACTGCCAAAGAGCCCGTTTCCAGATTGAGCACGCGGTTCAGAACGCCGGGCTGCCGCGCCTGCAGAAGCGTCTGCGGCAGCGGCTCGTCCATGGGACGGCCGTTGGCTGCGGCGATCAGGCGGCGTTCGAGCAGGCGCGTGATATATCCGCGCGTATTATTATGCGTGGCATTGGGAATGCCGAGTGCGCGAGCTTTGTCCAGCAGCGCGTAGCCCGGGAAGCCATGGCCGAGCGGAATGTGATAGTGCTCGCTCTTTCCGGCAAAATACAGCCGTCCGTCCTCGCCGAGGCGGAAGCAGCCGAGCGCGCTGAGCGGCGCGGGGGCATAGTGCTGTGCGGCGGCAAAGCTATCGGTCGGCGCGCCCGGCTCTGCCGAGACGGCCTGCGCGGGCGGGCAGAGCTGCCGCCCGACCTGCTCCATCAGAATCTCCTGACGCGCGGCAAACGGATCCGGATAAAATTCGACCGGCTCCTGCGCGAGCTTCACAAGCGCCTGCTCCGATTCTCCGGTCAGCGCCGCGCGTGCGCGGCAAACGGCAGAGGTATACTCCGCGCCCAGAAGCGACTCTAAACTGCGGCTGAAATTTTTGATCATATCGGTTCCCCCTTATGCTCTTACAGCTGTACAACTTCAACGTTCCAAAGGCGGCAGAACAGGCGGATGCGGTCGAGCCGGTCGCCCAGGACGAGCGCCTCGTGGTGTGTGCCGCCCTGTTCGAGCCATGCCGTCACACAGCTGCGCACGCCGCTGTCCGGCCGGAAGAACAGATACGGCATATCCACGTGCAGCAGATCCGCGTCCGGCAGGATCTCGCCCGGCGCGCAGACCAGCCGGAAGCGGTCCGCCGTCAGATGCGTCAGCGACAGGATGCACGCGCGGCCCGGCTCCGGCGTGAAGATCGGCGTGGGCGGATTGGAAAGCCCGCCCTCGGACAGGACTCTGTTTTTCAGATACGGGCGGCGGTCGGCGCGGCAGAGCCGCCAGTTGCCCTCGCCCTGATGGCACATCAGGATCGCTTCGCGCTTGAAGTCCATCATGTACATTTCCGTAAAGCCCGCCGCGCCGCAGAGCGTCTGCATGGCCGCCACCAGCACGGCGGCGGTGGAATCGCCCTCGGCGGCGTAGCCATAGCCGTCGGCCAGCAGGTTTGACGCCGCAAGCAGCGGCAGCTGCGTAAAGCGGCCATCCTCGCCGCATTCGCCGTAGTGCAGCGTATAGCCGGACAGGCCGCCGGACTGCAGATAGGCCCGGAGGCCCAGATACATCCGCACCGCCTCTGCGTGCGTCGGCTCGTCCAGCGTAGGATCAAGCTCAAAAACGGCCCGGTCCGCTTCCATCTGCGCCTTTACCGCACCCGCTTCGACCCCGGCGCAGAAGCGGCGGACGGTCCCGATAGAGTCATAGACCAGTTCCGGCCCCAGGAAGCGGTAGATCGCCATATCGTCGGTAATGACGTCCCCCATGCCGGGCAGCTTGCCGATCACGCCGATGCGCATCCGCTTCATGGCGCGCACGGTCATGGCCGCGCGGCCAAAATCCGCGACGAACCGCACAAACGAGCTGTCGCAGCGGTTCCCGGCGTAATAGACGCAGTTGACGCCCATGCGCGTCATGACGTTCGCCTGATCCTGACTGCCATGGATGCCCTGATTGACCGTATAGTCCCACTCGATAAAGTCCGGCCGGACGGTCTGCTCCGGCTGGATGAGGGCAAGGGCCAGCGGCAGGTGGTTCTCCTCCAGCGCACGCACCAGATACGCCCCCTGCGAATAGGTCAGCAGCAGAATCAGAATTCCATCCAGCTTCTCATGATTATATTGCGCCACAAGCGACTCGATCTGCGCCCGGTTCATGGCTGCGTGCGGGAAAACGAACTCCGCCGCGTCCTGCAGGCCGTCCAGAACCTCGTTTACATACGCCGTCTGCGCCCGGTCGATGCCAGGAAACAGCGGCAGATAGTCCTCCAGCATCAAAGCCAGAACGCCGAGTTTCGGTTTTTTCTGTGTCATGTCTCTCATCCTTTCTGCAAATACAGCGCCTCATAGACGCGCCGGTAGGCCGCGTAGGCTTCTTCATACGCCTCGGCGGTTTCCGCCTGCGGCTGATAGACGGTTTGCTCCTCCGCGTCATGCAGCGCCCAGCCAAGCGCGCCTGCGGCCAGCATGGCCGCGCCGCGCGACGTGGCCTGCACTGTGGAGAGCGTGTGGAACGGGCGGCGGCAGGCATCCGCCTTGATCTGCATCCAAAGCGCGCTCCCCGCTCCCCCGCCGAGCGAGGTCACGGTCTGCGCCGTGCAGCCGAGCGCAGACAGCATATTCAGAAAATCGCGCAGCTGGAAGGCCGCTGCCTCCAGAATCGCACGGGTGCAGGCCGCTCTTGTGCTGGACAGCCGCAGTCCGTAAAAGCCGCCGGAGGCCTCCGGCAGATTGTCGGGATCGACGCACCCGGCCAGATACGGCAGGAATGTCACGCCCTGCGCGCCGGGCGGCACCTGCTCCGCCAGCCGGTCAAGCGCAGCATAGCCGCCGTCCAGATCGCGGCAGAATTCGTCGCGGAACCAGCGCAGGCTCATGCCGATGGTGTTGCTGATGGGAAGATACAAATACGCGCCCGGCATGGCATGGCGGTAGATGGTCACATGATGGTCTTCGGAAAATTGCGGATGGGCCGTAAACGCGGCGGCGACCATGGCCGTGCCCGTCGTCTCGCAGAGCGTGCCCGGGCGGGTGCAGCCTGCGGCCAGCGCCGCGGCGGTCTGATCCATCGCGCCGGTCACGACGCAGGCAGAGGCAGGCAATCCCAGTGCTTCCGCCACCTCCGGCAGAACCGGCCCCACAATGCTGCCGCACGCAAGCGCCTGCGGCAGGCGCGTCCGGTCAAGCTCTGCCAGCGCAAGCGCCTCGTCCCAGTAATCGTCGCTTTGCAGGTCGAAATACCCGGTGGAGGTCAGCAGCGATTTTTCCGTGACTGCCCGGCCCGTGAGCCAGAGCATCAGATAATCCTCCAGCAGGAGGAATTTGTCGGTCCGCGCCCAGCTCTCCGGCTCCTGCTGGCGAAGCCAGAGCAGCTTCGCCAGCGGCAGCGCGCCGCTCAGCTCCGGCAGGCCGGTGCACTCGTAAAAGCGCTGCCGGTCAAGCGCGGCGGCAAGCCGCGCCGCCTGCGCCTCTGCCCGGCTGTCCAGCCAGACGATCGCGGGCCGCAGGGCCTTTCCCTGCCTGTCCACGCAGAGCAGCGTTTCGCCCTGCGTCGTCAGCGCGACCGCGCAGACCTTTGCGCGGGCCTCTGCGGGCAGCGCCAGAATGCATTGTGCTGCCGCGTCCAGATACACCTGCGCCTCCACCTCGGCGCACACGCCGCGCGTTTGCAGAGCATATTCCCGGCTCGTCAGCGCCGTCTGCCGGAGCTGACGGTCAAACAGGCAGGCTTTTACGGACGTCGTGCCGACGTCCAGCGTCAGAACCAACTCCATGTGCTCTCTCCTTAAGGCAGAATATCAGTCAGACAATTCGTCTCAGCAGAGCGTTTTGCCGCCAGACAGCACGCCGCGCTGCGCAGACCGCCCAAAAGATCCGACGACGGCGTTCCACCCGCCAGCAGGTTCATAAAATCCTGCGCCAGCCGCCGGTCGCCGCCGAAGTGGTTGCCGCCGGTGGGCCGGATCTGGATCGTCGCGGTCTGATCGAATGCATAGTCGTCATGGCGGATGACGCCGGTATAGAAATCAAACTCGGCGCTGCCCTTTGTTCCGATGATGCGGCAGCCGCGTCTGGCCGCCGTGCGCTTGACGGTAAAGTTCTGATTATAGCTGATGATCGCGCCGTCCTCGCAAAGGAACATGGCCGAGGCGACGTCCTCGTTGCCGGTATCCACGGCGAAGCAGCAGCAATCGCCCTGCACGTCCTCGCCGCGCAGCTTGCCGACGACATAGCTGCTCTCCACGCAGGTGCGGTAGTCGGGGCAGTCGGGGCAGTGCAGCCCGGCGGGCCTGTCTCCTTTATAATAGAGCTTCTCGGTGTGCGCGAAGACACGTTTCGGCGTCAGCCCGGCGGCGTGGCAGATATAGTCGATATCATGCGTCGTTTTCTGCAAAAACAGCCCGCCGGTCAGGCTCGGGTCGCGGTACCAGCTGTGATAGTACACGCTGCCGTAGGGCACATTGTTGACGGCCTGCACCATGGTGACGCGCCCGAGCGCGCCGCTTTCGACCAGCTGCCGCAGGCGGACGGTGATATCCGCCACGCGCAGAGGGAAGGACACGACGGCCCGGTCCAGCTTTCCCTCTGCGGCCTCACGCAGCGTCCGGTACTGCGCTTCGCTGATGCAGACGGGCTTTTCCAGAAACAGCGGGATATCCCGCTTCAGGACCTCAACCGCCAGCGGCGTATGCAGCGGGCAGCGCGTGCCGATGAATACGCCGTCCGGTTCGCAGCCCCCCAGCAGCGCGTCCGCGTTTTCAAAATACCGCGCTTCAGCGAACAGCGGATCTCCGGCATTTTCCTCTTTGATCTGCTCCCAGCGCGGGTCCGCGACTGCGGCGACGGAAATATCCGCCTCGATCTCCCGGAAGGCCTGCAGCATGGTTTTCGAACGCAGGCCGTAGCCGAGAAAGGCAAGCTTCTTTGTCATATGCTTCGCACTCCTGTCTGCACGTATTGTTTTTTAATATTACTAATAATATGCGAATTTTTTAGTCGTAAACGAATAATAATCCAATCAAATATTATGAAATGTGTCTATTGACTTGCATCGTTTCTGTTGCTATACTACAACAAAAAGAAGAAAATATCAATCCTTTTTTCTTCTTTGATCATTTCGGATTGGGGCGTTCCGCCCATTTCCTCATTTAATTATTACTAATTTTCGAAAGCGAGTGGTCCTATGCGTAATCCGCCTGACGTCCCCGGTGTCCGCAGTCAGCGCACCCGATTCCAGAAGCTGCTGGCCTATCTGAAGCGCTACTGGTTCTTATATCTGCTTGTCCTGCCGGGCTTTGTCTTTATGATCGTGTTCAATTACGGCCCCATGTACGGCATTCAGCTGGCCTTTAAGGACTATCACGCAAACCTCGGCATCTGGGGCTCGCCGTGGGTCGGTCTTGAGCATTTCCGCGAGATGATCGCCGACGCCAATTTCTGGCGCGCGGCAAAAAACACGCTGATCATCAACGGCTATAACATCGTATTCAAGACGACGTTCACGATTTTCCTCGCACTCATGCTCAATGAGCTGCGCCTGAAAAAGGTCAAAAGCTGCGTGCAGACGGCGGCCTATCTGCCGTATTTCCTGTCCTGGGTCATTTTTGCCGGTCTGGTGCAGGTGTTTCTGGAATACCCGTCTTCCTCCGGCAGCAGCGGCGGCGTGATCAATCAGGTCATCATGTTTTTCGGCGGCGAGCCGATCAATTTCCTGACGCGGCCCGATCTGTTCCGCGCGATCGTCGTGATCTCCAACATTATCAAGAACGCGGGCTACAGCACGATCGTCTATCTCGCGTCCATGTCCACGATCAACCCGGCTCTGTACGAGGCGGCGAAGATGGACGGCTCCAACCGGCTGCAGATGATGCTGCACATCACCATCCCCGCGATCCTGCCGACCATCGTGATTTTGCTGATCCTGGATCTGTCCAGCCTGTTCAGCGCGAACTTTGACCAGATCTACAATCTGTACAACAACTATGTGCTCTCCACCGGCGATGTGCTCTCCACGTATATCTACCGCATCAGCCTCGGCGGCGGCACGTCCTTCGAGCTTTCCACGGCGATCAATCTGGTTCTGCAGGTTCTCGGCCTGATCGTCGTGCTGATCACCAACAAGTTCGTTTCCAAGCTCGATATCATGGGCATTTTCTAAAGGGAGGGCCGCGCATGAAAAAGAAACCCACTTCCCTGCGCCGCAGTATGTTCATGCGGCTGGGCTTTAACTTCTACGACGTGGCCGTGACGATCTTCTGCGTCGCGTTCGGCCTGCTGTGCTTTTACCCGCTCTGGTACTGCCTGGTCGCATCGGTCATGCCGTATGAGGAATACGTCAAGGGCGGTCTGATGCTCTGGTTCAAGGGCATCGATCTGCAATACTATATTCAGATCTTCAGCACCAAGGTCTACACAAACAGCCTGCTCGTCTCCGCCGTCAAGACGGTTCTGGCGACCGCGCTTTCCGTGCTGGTCACGTCCGCCATGGCCTACGCCGTCAGCAAGGTCCACATCCGCGGCATGAAGCTCATCAACGCGCTTGTGGTCTTCAACCTGTTCTTTACCGGCGGCCTCATCCCGCAGTATATGCTCTACAAATCGCTCCACCTGACCGGGAACTTCTGGGTCATGGTCCTGCCCGGCACGCTGAATATCTCCTATTTCATCATCATGCGGAACTATTTCTCCTTCTCCGTCTCCCGCGAGCTGGAGGATGCCGCCATGATCGACGGCTGCAACGAGGTCGGCATTTTCTTCCGCATCGTCATGCCGCTCTCGCGCGGCATGATCGCGGCTGTGACGCTGTTTATCGCGGTCATCAACTGGAACGACTATTACAGCTACATGATGTTCATCGGCAACAAGACGAAGCTGCAGCCGTTCGCGTGGGTGCTGCACCGGATGCTGACGGACAAGAGCCTTATGAATCAGGTGCGCAACGGCGCGGCCAGCCTCGGCTTCACGCTGCCGCCTCCCATGGCGCTGCGCATGGCGACGATCATCTGCGCGACGCTCCCCATTATCATCATCTACCCGTTTATCCAGCCGTACTTCACGCAGGGCATGACGCTCGGCGCCGTGAAGGAATGATCTTGAAACTCTGCGCGGGAACCGCGCGGTTTTATAAAAACTAAGGAGGATCACAATGAAAAAGTACATCACCCTGCTCTGCCTGCTTCTGGCGCTGGTCATGGTCATGGCCTGCTTCACCGGCTGCGCCAAGCAGCCCGCGCAGTCGGACCCCGCCGACACCACGGAGCCTGCGCAGACAACTGACACCACCCCTGAGGATTCCACCCCGGCTGAACCCGCCGACACGCGCGAAACGGTCAACATCCGCTTTGCCCAGTTCGGCAACAACCTCGACGATCTCGACGGCTATGCCAACGACCCCATCAAGGCCGCCATCGAGCAGGCCGTCGGCGTGACGCTGGAATATGACACCGGCACGGACGGCTTCGACGACCGTATGCAGACCGAGCTCTTCACCGGCAGCGCCCCCGATCTGTTCCCGACCTGGGGCGAGAGCGACAAGATCGCCAGCTGGGTGCAGGACGGCCTCGTCACCAACCTCGGCGAGATCGTCAACGCCGATCCCGACCGCTATCCCACGCTCTACAAGATGATGAACAGCGAGGAATGGAAGGCGTACAACAAGCTCTACACCGGCGATGAGACCGCCTCCTACGCCATCTACTCCGTGGCCGCCTTCGCAGATCCCTCCTTCGGCGGCGTTCCCGTTTACAACCAGGCCATCCTTGACGAGGTCAACGAGGGCAAGGTCCCCGCAACGGTCGATGAGTTCCTGACCTACTGCGAGGCCGCAGGCTCCGCCGGTTATGTCGGCTGGTGGCCGCGCAACGACAAGCTCACCAATTGGAACGAGATCGACGCGACGCTGGCTCTGCCGCAGGGCACCAGCATCACCGTTCCCAAAGGCGCCGGCACCGGCACCATCCTCTCCGGCGAGGCCGGCACGGACAGCGAATACTGGACCGTGAGCGCCGTCTCCGAGCAGAGCAAGGCCGTCGTCAAGCAGCTGGCTGAGCTTTATAAGAACGGCGGTCTTGACGCCAACATCGGCGTCAAGGGCGACTTTGACGACGCGTATGCCGATTTCGGCAACGGCACGCTGGGCGCTGTGAACTTCGGCTTCGGCTATCCCGGCCAGTTCCGTGATTTCTTCAAGAGCGCATGGCTCGCCGTCCATCCGGACGCTTCCATCGACGATCTGGCCGTCGGTCAGGCTCTGACCTCCAACGGCAGCTACGGCAAGACCTACTCCACCGGCACGTGGATCAACTCCCACTACTTTATCCCCACCTCCTGCGCGTATCCCGACCGTGTTCTCGATCTGGTCGAGTTCCTTGCCTCCAACGCAGGCCAGGATCTGCTGCATAACTGCGTGAACGGCGAGTTCAACACCAGCGTCGGCTCCGACTACTGGTCCGCGATCGACGGCGCATACGGCTACGGCGACGGCCGCTGCAAGTACGTCTGGTTCAGCTATATGTTCAGCGGTGTCGAGTACTATTGCGACTTTGAGAACCAGAGCTGGTGGGACGCCGTTTCCCATCCCGTCGACTTCTCCAACTCCTGGGCGACCGAAGAGGATGCCGCGCTCGTCAGCAAGGCCAAGGACACCATCTCCGGCTTTGTCAACGAGGTCGTGCAGCCCCTGCCCGCCTATTACAACATGGTCGCGCTGCCCGCAGAGGCGACCGATATCATCAACCAGCTCGCGACCATCACCAATGAGTATCTGACCCAGTTCATCGGCGGTCAGCTGGACATCGACGCTTCCTGGGGCGACTATGCCGCCGCTTATGAAGCTGCCGGTGCAGCCGAGCTCGAAACGATGATCAACGACGCTGTCGCGACCGCCCGCACCACCTACGGCGGCTAACCACATTCCATTTCCGATGTGCAGGGGGGGCATCCCCCCCTGCACACCCCGCGCACATCCTGCGCCCGCACGCGGGCTTTGACCATCAGAGGGCCGGCACGACGGCTGCCTGATGCCTATCCAAATTTCTTATCCACTATTTTTCCGCACTCAGGAGGTAATGTTCCATGTCCAACAAAACTATGCTCGGTGATGCATCCGGCCGCGGCGCCGTTGACGGCTTCCGCGTGACCTGCCCCGCCATGCAGCATCCCTATACAGAAGCAGAGATCGACGCAGTCGTCAAGGTCATGCGTGAGGCCTGCGGCCAGACGCAGGGCAAATACATGGTCGAGTTTGAGCAGGCCTTCTGCGCCTTTACCGGCGCGAAGCACGCCTTTGCCGTCAATAACTGCACAAGCGCGCTGAAAATGGCCGCGATCTTCTGCCATATCCAGCCTGGCGATGAGGTCATCATCCCCGCCTATACCTTCTGCGCCTCCGCGATCCCCTTCGGCGATCTGGGCGCGAAGATCGTCTGGGCCGACATCAACCCGGATACCTGGACCATCGACCCGGACGATATCGCCCGCAAGATCACGCCCAAAACGAAGGCTGTGGTCTGCGTGCACCTGCTCGGTATGCCGTGCGACATGAAAAAGATCGTCCCCATCGCAAGAGCGCACGGTCTGAAGGTCGTGGAGGACTGCGCGCAGGCGCTCGACTGCCGCATTGACGGCCAGCACGTCGGCACGTTCGGCGATTTCGGCTGCTTCAGCTTCCACTCCGCAAAGACCATGACGACGCTCGGCGAGGGCGGTATGTTCGTCTGCGCAGACGACGCGGACGCCGCTGCCGCGCCCGGCATCCGGCACAACGGCTGCTGCGCGTATCCGGCTGACCGTGAGCGCTACTGGTCCCCGGCCATGAGCTGCGTCGACAGCTTCCTGGACGACCGCTGGCCGCAGAACTTCTGCATCGGCGAAGCGCAGTGCGCGCTGGGCACGGAGGAGCTCAAGAGCGTCATCGCCAACAACAACACCCTGATCGAGCAGGACCGCAAGATCCGCGAAAAGCTTGCCGGTCTGCCTGAGATCTCCTTCTCCCGCTGCCCGGAAAACGGCCGCTATGTCGTGCACCAGTACATCATGCATTATGACGGCAGCGCCTGCGGCAAAACGCGCGATGATCTGCTCGATCTGATGACAAAAAAATACGGCATCCGCTGCATCGTGCAGTATTATCCCCTGTACCGCTATCCGCTGTTCCAGCGCAAGGGCTGCGGCGAGTTTGACTGCCCCGTGCTCGACAAGTGGTGGGACGGCTCGTTCTCCTTCCCGTGGTGGTGCGGCATGGACGACACTGTCATCGACACGCTGTGCTCCAGCCTGATCTCCGCCGTTGAAGAGCTGCGCGGCTGAGCGCCGGGAGGAAGCGGATTTGGCTGATTTTACAGCGCTTCGCGGGATCGTCTGCCCCGTTGTTTCGCCCTGCACATCGAATGAGGGCGTCGATTACGACAGCCTGCAGGAAAATCTGGCGCGGCTGCTGCGCGCGCCCATCACCGGCTTTTATGTCTGCGGCGGCACCGGAGACGGCAGCCGTCTGACGTTCGCCGAGCGTTGCAGGACGGCGGAGCTGACCATCGCGCAGACAAGGGCCGCCGGACGCAGGACCATCGTCCATGTCGGCCAGACGCTTCAGCGGCACGCGCTGGAGCTGGCGGAGCACGCGATGACGCTGGGCGCGGACGCGGTCGCGTCCGTCCCGCCGCAGGGCGGCTGGAGCGAAACGGTTGCGTATTACACCGCGCTGGCCGCGCAGGCGCCGGTCTTCATCTATTACATTCCCGGTCTGACGCACGTTTCGGCAGACTATGACCAGCTGCGGCAGCTGCTGGATCTGCCCGGCGTGGCCGGGATCAAGGTCAGCGACTGGAACATCTTCCTGATCCGCCGCATCAAGGCGGATTATCCGGAGAAGATCGTCTATACCGGCCTTGACGAAATGGTCGTTCCGGGCCTTCTCTACGGCGCGGACGGCTCCATCGGCACGTGGATCAATCTGCTGCCGGAGTTTTACTGCAAGCTCTGGACGCTTGCGCAGGCAGGCCGCTGCACGGAGCTGAACCGGCTGCAGACGGCCTATACGGAGTTTTTGCGCAAGGGCTGGCAGTTCGGCATTCTGAACGCATTTCAGGAGCTGATGCGCAGTCTCGGCTATGCGGAAAAATGCTTCCGCGCCCCTGCCGTCTGGCAGCCCGGCTCCATGCCGGAGCCGCTGCTGCAGGGGCTGCTGGCCGATCTGGACGGGTTGAACGCGCTTGCCGCGTCCATGTCCTGACGTCTCTACTTTCACTGGAGGAACCTGTTATGCAGTTTACAACTTTACCGGGAACCGGCATTTCCGTCTCCCGTCTGTGCCTCGGCACCATGACCTTCGGCAGCCCCGTCGCCGAGCCGGACGCGATCCGGTTGGTGCATGACGCGGCGGAGCTTGGCGTCAATTTCATCGACACGGCCAATATGTACGAGGGCTACAACCGCTTCGCAGGCTCTGCAGGCGGCGTGGCCGAGGAAATTGTCGGCAAGGCCGTCGCCGGACGGCGGACGGACTTCGTCGTCGCGACAAAGCTCGGCATGAAGGTCGGCGATACCCCCGTCGACGAAAACACCTCGCCCGAGGCCATCCGCGTCCAGCTGCGCCGCAGCCTGCGCCGGATAAACACCGATTATATTGATTTGTACTATCTGCACCGCTACGATCCCAACACTGCACCCGGCGAGATCGCCCGCGCCATCGGCGAGGAGCTGAAGGCCGGCACCATCCGGGCCTGGGGCGTGAGCAACTATTCTGCGGAGCAGCTTTCCGCGCTGCTTGCCGCAGCGCGCGAGGAAAATATCCCGCTGCCCAGTATGTGCCAGCCGCCGCTGAGCCTGCTCAACACCGGCGCGCTGGACGCGCTTCTGCCGCTGTGCGCGCAGGAGGGCATCGGCGTGATCCCCTATCAGGTGCTGCAGGGCGGCATTCTGACCGGAAAATATCACGCCGGACAGCAGCCGCCCGCAGGCAGCCGCGCAGCAGAAAAGCCCGACTGGATGAAGCCCATGACGGACGAGGTCTACGCGACGCTTGCGCGCGTGGAGGCCGAAGCGAAGGCCTCCGGGCAGAGCATGACGCAGTACGCCCTTGCCTGGGCGCTGCGGCAGCCCGCCGTCCGGTGCGTGCTGCTGGGCGTGAAGCGCCGGGCGCAGCTGGAAGAGGCTGCGGCGATCTTTTGACAGACAGGAGAAACAGATATGCAGCTGCACGGCTCTGAACTGAAAAAGGGCGTCGTCATTGAACGCGGCGCTTCCCCCTGGCAGATCTTCCAGCAAAACGAGCAGGGCTTCGCCGTTATCCGCCTTTCCGGCACGGCGTACCGCGTCCGGCAGAGCTTTGAGATGCCGCTGGAATTCTCCGCCGTACCGGAGGGCTCGATCACTGTCAAGGCCCGCATTGCGCTGGAAAGCAGCGGCGAGAGCGTCTGCCCGTGGACCGTCTGCCGGACAGACGCGGACGGCCGCTGGTCGGTCACGTTTGACCGCGTCCCGGCGGGCGGACTGTACCGCGTAGAGACCTATATGGAATATCAGGGCTGGGACGGTCTGTCCTCAACGCGGGGCGATATGATCCACAACATCGGCGTCGGCGACGTGTTCGTCGTCGCCGGGCAGAGCAACGCCGCCGGACGCGCAAAGAACCCGGTAGAGGACGCGCCGGAGCTTGGCGTGCATCTGCTGCGCGATTCCGGCGTCTGGGATCTGGCGACGCATCCGCTGGGCGAGACGACCGGCTCTGTCCATCAGGGACACTTTGAGAACCACAACCCCGGCCATACGCCGTGGCTGCACTTTGCGAAGCTCCTCAAGCGGGAGCTTGGCTACCCCATCGGCATCGTCATGAGCGCCTACGGCGGCGCGCCGCTGCGCTGGTGGAACCCGGAGGAAAACGGTTCGCTGTATTTCAATATGCTTGAGCAGCTTGCAGATCACGAGCTGCACCCGAAGGCCATGCTCTGGTACCAGGGCGAGGCCGAGGGCTACGAAAACGCAGCGGAGACCTATCTTGCCCGCTTTACGCAGTTTGTCGGCGCGCTGCGCCGCGATCTGAACCAGCCGGAGCTGCCCGTCATCACCGTGCAGCTCAACCGCTGCATGACCCCGTGCGACACGGCGCTCGACCGGCAGTGGGGCATGGTGCGGCAGGCGCAGGTCGCCGCTGCGCGCAGCATCCCCGGCGTGTACGTTCTGCCGTCGTCCGATGTCGCGCTTTATGATTTTATCCACAACAGCGCACAGGGCAACCTTGTCATCGGTGAGCGCTGCGCACGCTGCGCGCTGGCCGAGCTTTACGGAAAGCCGCTGATGTGGCAGGCCCCGGAGGTCTGCTGTGCGGAGCGCAAAGCGCCGGATGCCGTCGTGCTGCACTTCAGCCGGATCTGCAACTGGCTCAATCCGTTTGACGTGGCCGCGGCGCTTCTGCCCTTTGAGGCAGAGGATGCGCAGGGACTTCTGCGCTGTGAGCGCTATGAAACCGGCAATGATACGCTGACGCTTTATTTTGCCCGGCCTCTGGAGCATCCCGCCGTGCTGCACGGCGTCTGGCGCGCCAACCCCGGCCCGTGCACGCCATGCGACTGCATGCGTATGCCGATGCTTTCGTTCTACAATCTGCCCATTGAGGAGTAACATGAATCAGTCCTATTGCTACAGCTTCCGCTTCTGCTGCGACCCCGGCTTCAATGACCGGCGCGAGATCGCGTCGCTGCGGCGCTTCGTCCGCGAGGCGCAGATCGATGACGTGGCCGTGTTCTGTAACGTAGAAGAGCTGAATACCGGCCACATGACCGAGGAGGAGCAGGAAACCATCTGGCTGCGCCTGCTCTGCGACGTGCAGGCCGCGCTTGCGCCGGAGGGCGTGCAGCTGTCGGTCAACCACTGGCACAGTCTGATGCACGCCGACCTCGGCAAGACGCTGCCGCAGAGCCAGCCGTTCCGCCGCATGGTCGACATGGACGGCCGGGAGGCCGATCTGTGCGTCTGCCCGATGTGCGAACGCTGGCAGACCTATTTTGCCGGGCTTTACGCGCGCTACGCGGCGCTTTCGCCGCACATTCTGTGGGTGGAGGACGATTTCCGCCTGCATAACCACGATCCGCTGCGCTGGGGCGGCTGCTTCTGCCCGGCGCATATGCGCGAATACGCCCGCCGGGCCGGAAAGCCGGAGCTGACGCGCGAGGAATTCGTGCGCGGCATCCTGCAGCCGGGCGCGGTGCACCCCTACCGGAAGATCTGGCTGGACGTGAACCGCGAGACCATGACGGCCCTTGCCGCACGCATCGGACAGGCTGTCCGGCAGGCAAGCCCGACGGCAAAGGTCGGCCTGATGAGCTCCGTCCCCTACATCCACGCGGCGGAGGGCCGCGACTGGTACGGCATTCTGCGCGGTCTTGCCGCCGGGCAGCCGCCCGTCAGCCGCATCCACCTGCCCGCGTATCAGGAAACCGCCCCCGGACAGTATCTGCTGCGGTTCAACATGGTCTCCATGCACAACCGCGCGCTGCTGCCGCCGGAGACGGAGGTTTATCCCGAGCTTGAAAACTATCCCTATTCCCTGTTCGCCAAATCCCGCGCGTTCACGCGCTTCCAGCTGCTGAGCAGTCTGCCGCTGAACCTGAAGGGCATGACGATCGACCTGTTCGATCTCAACGGCAGCGGCATCGTCTTCTCTGACGGCTATCAGCAGATGCTGCGCGCGGTCAAGCCGTTTTTAAACGCCGTCAACGCCATGGGCGTCTTCGCACTGCCGAAGCGCGGCGTGTGCGTGATGATGAGCGAGGACTCGGCCTATACCCTTCAAACCGCGCACGGCGCGGACATGGAGGAGCTGTACCCGCACGAGGTCTATTTTGCGGGCCTTTTAAACGCGATGGGCATCGCGTATCAGTACTGCACCGACCCCGGCGTCTCCGGTCAGGTCGTGGCCGTGAGCGGTCAGTATTTCCGGAACCTGACCCCGGAGCAGATCGCGCACCTGTTTGCGCATAACACGCTGCTGCTTTCCGGCGACGCTGTGGATACGCTCTGCCAGATGGGCCTCGGCGAGTTGGCCGGGGTGCGCAGCTGCCGCTGGATGAAGCAGAACAGCGGCGCATACACCTATGAGCAGGTCGTAAACGGCAAGGCGTATCTGGGCCTTCCGCAGGCACGGGCCTCCGCCGTGATTTCCAGCACCGATGTTTTACAGATCGACTATCTGGAGCAGCCGGAGCTTTACACCGAATTTTTCGATTCCTTCCGCCGTCCTGCCGCGCCGGGTCATGCTGTTTCGCGCGGACGCGTCCTGATCCATCCGTTCGGACGCTTTTCCAGCCCCGGCGACATGCCGCCCATGCAGCTGAACGCACTGCGGCGCGAGCTGCTGCAGGATATGCTTGCATCGCGCCTTGACGCGCCGATGGTCGCCGGGCAGGCGTATCTGCAGCCGTACTGCACCTGTGACGGCAGGGATCTGTATCTGTATCTGGTCAACGGCAGCATGGACGAGGCTTCGTCCGTGACGCTGGCGATGGGCGCGCTCCGCTTTTCCGGCGCATGGGCGCTCACAAGCCGAAAGGAACGCCGCACGATTCCTTACGCAGAGGAGCCGGACGGACGCTTCACCTTTGATCTGCGGCTCGCGCCGATGGACGCGGCGCTGCTGTGCCTGACATTGCAAGAGGAGGAACCCGCATGAATGCAGCTATTATCGAACGGAACTGGGTCGTGGAATGGTTCGACGAACGGCAGTGCTATCATATGCCGAGCCTGACCATGGCGCCGGACGGCACGCTGCTTGCCGTCTGGAACGGCGGCTTTCTGCAGTGGAACGGAGACCCCATGGGCCGTGACGCCAAGGACTGGGTCTCCCGACTCGAGCCGGGCGCAAAAAGCTGGAGCAATCCCGACGCCGTCGGCTGCGACATCCGCTATTGCTGCCACGATCCCATTTTTTTGAAAACCCGCAAGGGCGAGATCATCCTGCTGTTCGCAAAATTTCTGGACACAGAGGTCAACTTTACGACCTGGTGCAACGGCCGCGACGAGCTTTGGATGCGCAAGACGCAGGACAACGGCCGCACGTGGCTCCCGGCTGTCCCGGCGGGGATCCAGTCTGGCCACGCGTCCAACGACAGCGTTCTGCTGCCGGACGGCACGATCGTCTTCGCCTCCACCAGCACCGAGCTGCCGGAGTATTATTTCGGCGCCGTGCAGATCTACCGCTCCCATGACGACGGCGAAAGCTGGAAAAAGGGCGCGCTGCTCACCGCGGACGACGGCAACCGCATCCGCGAGCCCGCGATCTGCCTGCGCCCGGACGGACGGCTGCTGCTGTTCACCCGTACCTGCCCCGGCACCGCCGGATGGGGCACGGCGGGCAACCGTTCGCTGCCGTCCTACCGCGCGGAAAGCCTCGACGGCGGCCTGACCTGGAGCCAGCCGAAGCCCTGCGGCATTCTGAACAACGAATCCAAGCTGGACGTCATCAGCTGGGACAAAGAAACCATCCTGATGGCCTATAACGACACGCCGGAGACCGACTGGCACGAGCGCAGCCCGCTGACGCTGGCATATTCCAAAGACGAGGGCCTGACCTGGCAGAACCTCATCACGCTTGCGCCCGCCCCTGGCAACAAGTGCCAGCCTGCCATGTGCCGCGACGCACAGGGCCGTCTCAACGTGATCTATATGCACCGGCACACCGCCATCGAGCATCTTGTTCTGGAAATTACGGACTGAAGCCCGAAAAAACTCCCCTCTGCAATGCAGAGGGGAGGCACAGGCTCAGTCTGATGTGCGCGCAGGGCCGGTCGATTTCCGGATCATGAGCTGCGGCGCGTACTCGATCTTATCCGCCATGACCGCGCTCTTGTCCGCGCCGTGTCCCTGATCGTTCTGCTTGACGATCTGATCGACCGCCGAACGGCAGCGCGCCCAGAGCCGGTGATCGATGCTGGTCAGCGGCGGCGTGATAATGGATGAGGTAAAGATATTGTCAAAGCCGCAGACGGAATAGTCCTCCGGCACGCGCAGCCCCTTTTCGCGCAGCACGGAGATCACGCCGATGGCGATCATATCGTTCGCCCCGACAAGAACCGTCGCGCGGTGCTCCCGCGCCAGCAGCTCCCGTGCCAGCCGTGCGCCCGTCGCGTACTCAAACGGCACGCTGCCGCCCACGCCGTCCTCCTCCCGGCTGTCCGGCGCGACAAGCGCCTCGACCGAGGTTTCGACGCCGTCCTGTCTTCCTCGCTCATGAAAGCGCTGCCGGAGTCCCTCCAGCCGCTGCTTGCGCGCCAGCGTCGTCTGGTCCATCGGCGTGGAGATGAACGCCGCGTGCCGGTGTCCGAGGCTGTACAGATGGTCGGCCAGCATCGCGCCTGCGCGCTGGTTGCTCAGCTCGATGGAGCAGATCGGCAGCTCCTCGCGCTTCTCGCCGATCAGCACGAGCGGAATACGCGCCGACAGCCGCACCGCCTCGTCCGGAAAGCTGGGCAGGAAAGTATAAACAATGCCGCTGATGCGGTTATCGGAAAACTGCTCCAGATAGTATTTTTCCAGCTCCCGCTTGCGGAACGTGTTGCAGACCAGCACGCGGAACTCCTGACTGCCCGCATAATCCTCCAGCGTCTGGATCAGCTCGGAATAATACTGGTTCGCCAGCGTGGGCGTCAGGACCAGAATGAGCCGCCGGTCATTGCCGTTTTTCTTTCTGGTGCGGTGTGCAGGCGGCTGATAGCCGAGCTGCCGGGCCGCCTCAAAGACGCGCGCTCTGGTCTGCTCGGAAAACGTTGCCCGGCTGCTTCCGCTCAGAACGAGCGAAACGCTGGTCTGCGATACGCCCGCAAGCTCCGCGACGTCTGTAGACGTCGGTTTTCTCTGTTTTTTCTCCGCCATTTTCGTTTCTCCCGCAGCTTTTGTTATTACTAATATTTTATCATTTCCCTGCAGACTTGTCAATTTCTTCTTTCCGTTTTTCATCGTTTTTCGAAGAAACGACCCGTTAACACGTTTATTGTGCGCGTAACCCGCGCTTGTTTTAATACTACTAATATTGGAGTAACCGACATGATGAGAATCAAAGACCTGTTTCCTGATGCTTCCGGCAGCGGACGCGTGCTCGTTCTGGGTGAGCTGCTGCTGGACTTTGTTCCCTGTGACTCCGATATGCGGCTGTCCCAGCCCGGCACGGTCCTGAAAACCGTCAGCGGCTCGTCCGGTATTTACGCCTGCGCCGCCGCGGGCTTCGGGCTGGACTGCAGCTTTATCGGGAAGGTCGGCTCCGACCCGTTCAGCCAGCTTGCCCTGTCGTCCATCGCCTCGCGGGGCGTCCGGACAGACGCCGTCGTCCGGTCCGATTCCGGTCAGCTGGGGCTTGCGTTTCTCGAATACCTCCCCTCCGGCCGGAATTATACCTATTACCGCGACGGCTCCGTCGGCAGCCAGCTGCGCCCCGAGGAGCTGACGGAGGCAGTCTTTGCCGACGCGTCGATCCTGCACCTGCCGGGAATGCTGCTTGAGCTGAACGACAGTATGCGTCAGAGCTGCTTCCGCGCAGTCGAGCTGGCAAAGCAGAACCATGTTCTGTTTTCCTTTGATCCCAATCTGCGCAAGGAGCTGCGCAATGATGCGCAGATGCGCCAGCGGATGATGCAGATGCTTTCCATGGCTGACGTGATCGAGCCGACGCTCGAAGAAGCGCGGATCATCACCGGCTGCACCGCGATCAGCGACGTGCTGCGCGCTCTGCACGCAGCAGGCCCCCGCCTTGTCGTTCTGACGCGGGACAAGGACGGCGCGCTGTTCAGCTTCGACGGGCAGGTTCTGAGCGCAGAGGGCATCGACGTGCCCGTTGTCGACCCCACCGGCGCGGGTGATACATTCGCAGCTGCACTTGCCTGCTGCATCGAGGAAAATGTGCGGATGGAGGACGCCATCTCCTTCTGCAACTGCGCCGGGACGCTGGTATGCACCAAGCGCGGTGCCATCGGCATGGCGATCCCCACCCGTGAGCAGGTTCTGGACATGATGCGCTTGCATCCTGCACGCCTGCATATGGAATCTCTGCAAGCATTGTATGAAAAGGAGCACAAACATGAAATTGCATGAATGGAAAACCCGGATCCAAAGCGGTGGGCATCTGCTCGGCACAATGGTCACGACCTTCGCAAGCGCCGATCTGCCGAAAATTCTGAAGGCCTGCGGCTTTGATTTCTTCATCATCGACTGCGAACACGGCTCGTTCACCACGCGAGAGGTTGCAGACATGATCTGCGTTGCACGGGCGATCGAGCTGCCCGGCATGGTGCGTATCCCGGAGCTGCGGCGCGAGCACGTGCTCCATTGCATGGAGCTTGGCGCGGCGGGACTGCTGCTGCCGAACACAGAAACGCCGGAGCAGGCGCGTCAGCTCGTCGATTATGCCAAATACGCGCCCATGGGGCACCGTGGTGTTTCCCTCTCCCGGCCGCATACGGATTTTCTGAAGCAGGACAGCGCCGCCTATATGCAAAGCGCTAACCGCGATACCGTTCTGCTCTGCCAGATCGAATCCCAGCTCGGCGTATCCAACATTGACGCCATCATGGCTGTCGACGGCATTGACGGCGCGATGATCGGCCCAAACGATATGTCACAGGATTTCGGCATTCTGGGCCAGTACGCCCATCCCGCCATGCAGGCTGCCTTCCGGCAGGTCATCGACGCCGCTGCGCGGCACGGCAAGGTTTCCGGCGCACATTTCGGTGCAGCAGCACCGCTGCAGCCGTGGCTGAGCCAGGGCATGACGCTCAATATGTGCAGCAGTGATCTTGGCCTTCTCATGTCCGGCGCGAAGGAGCTTTCCTGCCTGCGCTGATCCTGCTCAGTATCCCAAGTATTGAAAACCCGCAGGGCCCCAAGAAAGGGCCGGCCGGTCCCGGCTCCTCCGCCACGTTC
>ERZ859738.380-NODE-380-length-31267-cov-5.583013_pt1 | contig 31267 bp, 29 predicted proteins | sample MGYA00510122_ERZ859738 | MGnify/ENA primary metagenome ERZ859738 (study PRJEB30046, sample SAMN00715139) | human gut metagenome | study: EMG produced TPA metagenomics assembly of the A metagenome-wide association study of gut microbiota in type 2...
GACTTGGTGCAGAGGAGGGGGGGTAGTAGGAGAGGGTGGGGGGGGGGGAGGGGGAGCATAAAAAAAGAGACGTTAGGCGCGTCAGCGGCTCATTCGCGTTTGAGAGCCTGGCGGGTCTGTCGTCTCACAGTTTTGAAAAGCACTGATTCAAAAATAATTTCTGCCCCGAAAAACAAGAGAAAGGAGGGCGCGCATGAACGAAAAGCTCCTGCGATACCTGCTGGAACAGCAGCTTTTGACCGCGGAACAGGCGGACGAGCTGCGTCGTGCTCAGGAGGAAACGAACAAGTCCATCCGCGAGCTGATCTTGGAGCGCGCCATCCTGCCCGAGGAACAGGTCATCGAAGCCCTGTCCTCGCTGACCCGCACCCCCGTGGTGCACCTTTACGAAATGGCCATCCCCATGGATGTCCGACAGGCGGTTCGCCCGGATATCCTGCGTACATATACAATGATGCCCTTCCAGTTTGATCCGGAGGACAGCGGCACGCTGTATGTCGCCATGAACGAGCCCATGAACATGAAGGGGCGCGACATGGTCGCCATTGCCAGCAAGTGTCGCATTAAGCCATTTTTAGCGACAACATCCGACATTCTCGTGACCATCGACCGCTGCTACGGCAGCGAGGAGATGCAGGAGGCTGCCGAGCTTTACACCCAGACCAACGAGCGGGAGAGCGCCTCTCTGGAAGATCAGGTCTTTCAGGAGGATGTCAACGCCTCCCCCGTGGTGGTGTTGGTGAACTCCCTTGTGGAGCAGGCGGTGCGCCAACGCGCTTCCGATATCCACGTGGAGTCCGGACCGGACAAGGTTCGGGTCCGCTGCCGAGTGGACGGCGTGCTGTACACCACCGCCACTTACGACCTGCAGCTGCTGCCCGCCATCATCGCGCGCATTAAGATCCTCAGCAATCTGGACATTTCCGAAAAGCGCAGACCGCAGGACGGCCGCTTTTCTATCCTGGTGGACCGCCGGGAATACGATGTGCGTGTTTCCACGCTCCCCACGGTCTATGGCGAAAAGTGCGTGATGCGACTGACGCAGAAAAAGGCGCTGCGCCGCAGCAAGCGCGCCCTTGGCCTGACGGGGTCGGAACTGGAAAAATTCGACGAGATCCTGCGCCATCCCAACGGGATCGTGCTGGTCACCGGACCTACCGGCTCGGGCAAATCCACCACGCTTTACACCGCATTGAACGAGCTGAACAGCGACATGGTGAACATCGTCACGGTGGAGGACCCCGTGGAGGCGAACGTGGACGGCGTGAATCAGGTGCAGGTGAATCCCAAGGCGAACCTGACCTTTGGCAACGCCCTGCGTTCCATTTTGCGTCAGGACCCCGACATTATTATGATCGGCGAGATCCGCGACCGGGAAACGGCGTCCATCGCGGTGCAGGCGTCCATCACGGGTCACCTCGTGGTGAGTACGCTGCATACCAACGACACTGCCAGCAGCGTCACGCGCCTGCTGGACATGGGTGTGGAAAGCTACCTCATCGCCGACGCGCTGACCGGCATCATCGCCCAGCGCCTTGTGCGCCGTCTTTGCCCCAACTGCAAGCGGCGGCACGCTCTTTTAGAGCATGAGTTGGAATATCTGGGACTGACGCCGGAGGAGAAGGACAGCGCCGAGGTTTACGAGCCGGTGGGCTGCCAGCGCTGCGCCGGTACCGGATATTTCGACCGGATCGGCATTTACGAGATCATGGAGATCACGCCCCGTATGCGCACGATGATCTCCCACCGCTGCGACACGGGCACGCTGCGGGAGACTGCCATCGCCGAGGGGATGCACACCCTCCGCGAAAGCGCCCGCCGCCTTGTGCTGGAGGGAACGACCTCCATCAGCGAGATGCAGCGCATCAGCGTTGAAAATGTGGCGGAAGAAACTCATCCTTTGGAGGACGGCGCATGATCGACCTGGAAACACTCATTCATGACGCGCTGGAGCGCAACGCCTCCGACATTCACCTCACGGTGGGGGAGCCCCCCATTTTTCGACTGGACGGCGAGCTGACCAACTTTGGGGAGGTCCCGCTGACCGAGGCGGATACCACCGCCTATGTGCAGGAGCTGATCACGCCCGGACTTCTCAAGGAATTTCATGAACTGGGCGAGGCGGACTTCGCCGTGACCTATCACGATTTGGTGCGTATGCGCTGCAACGTGTTCCGTCAGCGGGGCATGACGTCGCTGGCGCTTCGCCTGCTGCCGCTGCGCATTGCCACCGCCGAGGAATTGGGCCTTCCGCCCGTGGTGGTGGCGCAGGCGGATAAACCCCGCGGACTGGTGCTCGTCACCGGCCCCACCGGCTCGGGCAAAAGCTCCACGCTCGCGGCGCTGCTCGACCACATCAACCACACCCAGCGCCGCCACATCATCACGCTGGAGGAGCCGATCGAATATCTGCACGCGAGCGATCAATGTATCATCAACCAGCGCGAGGTGGGCGCGGACACCGGCAGCTTTGCCGCGGGACTTCGCGCTGCGCTGCGTCAGGACCCCGACGTGATCCTGGTCGGCGAGATGCGCGATCTGGAGACCATCTCCACCGCCATCACAGCCGCCGAAACGGGCCATCTGGTGTTCGGCACGCTGCACACCAAGGGCGCCGCCAACACCATCGACCGTATCATCGACTCGTTCCCCGCCGAGCAGCAGAACCAGATCCGCATCCAGTTGGCGGACGTGCTGGAGTGTGCCGTGGGCCAGACCCTTTTGCCGAAGATCGGCGGCGGCCGCACGGCGGTATTCGAGATCATGGTCGTCACCCCCGCCATTCGCAGCATGATCCTGCAAAGCAAGACCTTCCAGATCGTCAGCGCCATCCAGACCGGCAAGCGGTACGGGATGCAGCTTTTGGACGACGCGCTGGAGGATCTTGTCGACCGTCACGTGATTTCGCTGGAGACTGCCCTCGCCGCCGCCAACGAGCCTGATAAATTCAAGACAGGGCGGCAGACCTGAGAAAGGAGGGCGGCTCCATGCCCGGATTCAACTATACGGCGATCGACCGAAACGGAAAGCGCGTCCGCTCCTCTCTGGATGCGTCGTCCATCGAGACCGCGAAAAGCTCCCTTCGCGGCGCCGGTTATACGATTTTAGACATTAAGGAGCAGACCACCCTCAACCGCGATATCGAGATCCCGTTCCTCGGCAAGCCCAAGGCGAAGGACATGGCGGTGTTCTGCCGTCAGTTCGTGTCCATCCTGCGCGCGGGCGTGTCGGTCGCGTCCGTGCTTTCCATGCTCGGGCAGCAGACCGGCAATAAAAAGCTCCGCGCCGCCATCCGCGAAATGCAGGCGGACGTGGAAAAGGGCGAATCGCTTGCTACTTCCATGCGCCGCCATCCCAAGATCTTCCCCGCCATTCTGGTGAATATGGTGTCAGCGGGCGAATCCTCCGGTAATCTGGAGGAATCCTTCCGCCAGATGGAGCTTTATTTCGACCGCAGCAAGCGCACCAAGAGCAAGGTGACCAGCGCCATGATCTATCCCTGCGTGCTGATCGTCGTCATGATCGTCGTGCTGATCGTGATGATGACGAAGATCATCCCCAACTTCCTCAAAACCTTTGAGGATATGGACGCGGAGCTGCCCAAGCTCACGCAGGGCGTGATGGCGGTCTGCGAATGGTTCGAATCCTGGTGGTGGGTGCCGCTGCTGGTGCTGGCGGCGCTGATCGTGGGCGGCGTCCTGTTTCACAGGACCGACAAGGGCAAGCACTTTTTCGGCTGGCTCGCCCGCAAGACGCCCGTGGTGGGCAACCTGACGGTGAAAACCGCCTGCGCGACCTTCTGCCGCACGATGGAGGTGCTGATCGGCTCCGGCCTGACGCTGACGGACAGCATGGACCTTGCCGCCAGCAACATGGGCAACATCTACTATCTGGAGGCCATCCGCGACGCGCGCGGCATGGTCGCCGAGGGCACCCCCCTGCGGGAGAGCCTCGTGCGGACGGGTATTTTTCCGCCCATGGTGTCGAATCTTGTCGGCGTGGGCGAGGAGACCGGCGACCTGCAAAGCATGATGGGCAAGGTCGCCGACTACTATGATGAAGAAGTAGATGAGGCCACCAAAAAGCTCCTGAACCTGATGGAGCCTGCCATCATCATCTTCATGGCGGTCTTCGTCGTCATCATCGTGCTCGCCATCTACCTGCCGATGATCAACATGACCAAGGCATTCGACAAATACCTGTAAATCCGTATATCCAAGCCGTGTATTCAGGAGCGGGAGATAGGGGCCCGTGCCGCATGGCGATGATATAAAATCCGACGCAAAACAAAGAAAGGAAGAAAACTCCTATGAAAAAGTTTGGTTCCAAGTCCGGTTTTACCCTCGTTGAGCTGATCGTCGTCATCGCGATCCTCGGCATCCTCGCCGGTATCGCCGTTCCCGCTTACTCCGGCTACATCAAGAAGGCGCACGAGGCCGCCGACTACACCCAGCTCGACGCCATCAAGACCGCTGTCGTCTTCGCTTCTACCGATGCGCAGCTTAAGACCAGCGATGAGTATAAGGACATTACGAAGATCACTGTTACCCCTGCGGCTAACGGTACTGGTGATGCTACCGTTACGCTTGAGCCCTCTCCTCTTACTATTACGGCTAACGATATTAGACCTTATTATGATCTGAAGGATTTCAAGTTCAAGAGCAACACCTCAGTGGCAACATGGTACGCAACGGAGGTTACCGGCGAGAATGGCCATCCTGCCGGCTGGGTGCTGACCCCGAAGACCACGAAATAACCCCCACCCCCGCACCATCCCAAGCACTTAGAAACAACGCCCCGCCCGGCGTCCCTATCACCGGGCGGGGGAACACCCCTGACCTGACCAAAAAGGAGAGTTTCCCCCATGACCTGTCTTTTGCTGCTGCTCTGGACGGCGCTGGGTCTGTGCGTCGGCAGCTTCTGCAACGTGCTGATCTTCCGCCTGCCGCGCGGGGAGGAGTTCGTGAAAACACCGTCGCACTGCATGGCCTGCGGCCATCGTCTGCGCTGGTATGAGCTGATTCCCGTGGCAAGCTGGCTGGCGCAGGGGGGCAGGTGCCGCGACTGCGGGGAGAAGATCTCCGCCCAGTACCCCGTGGTGGAGGCGCTGAATGGCGGGGCATGGCTGCTCGCGGCGTGGCTCTATCAGGCCGAGCCGCTGCGCGCGGTGCTGTATTCGCTGCTGTTCTCCCTGCTGACGGTCGTGGCGCTCATCGACTGGCGCACCTTCGAGATCCCCAACGGGCTGAACCTTGCGATCTTCCTGCTGGGCGCGGTGCAGCTTGCAGGCGATACCGCGCACTGGAAAACGTATCTCATCGGCATGTTCTCGGTGAGCCTTCTTTTCCTCCTGCTGTGGTTCGTGACGAACGGCAACGGCCTTGGCATGGGGGACGTCAAGCTGATGGCAGGGGCGGGACTGCTGCTCGGCTGGCAGCGCATCCTGCTTGCGATGATCCTCGGCAGCGTTTCCGGTGCGATCATCCACTCGGTCCGCATGAAACGCGGCGCGCCCCGCAAGCTGGCGTTCGGGCCGTATCTTGCCGCCGGGATCTGGGTCGCGGCGCTGTGGGGCGACCGGCTCATCGCGGCGTACCTCGGTCTTTTTGGGCTGTAACACGGGAGAGAAACAGGGCAGGCGCGGACCTGCCCGCGAGAGAAAAACAAGAGCCTGTGGGAGGGGCAGAACCGTTCTTCGGGACGGCTGTGCCATTCCCACAGTCCGGGAGGGAACACTTATGAGCAAGCAAAGGCTGAGCGGCAGGGCGCTGGTGGTGCAGATCACCGAGCGGGAGATCCGCATCGCCCAGATGACGCTGGGCAGCGACGCCATTTCCGAGCGGGTCATCCTGCCCACGCCGCCGAACGCGGTCGAGGACGGTCAGCTCGTGGGGCTGGACGCGCTGCACGACGCGATGGAGCCGGTTCTGCGGCAGGGGCTGTTCCGCCGCTGCCGCAAGGTGGTCTTTTCGCTCTGCTCCACGCAGGTCATCAGCGAGAGCGTCACCGTCCCCGCGGTGAAAAAGCAGCAGCGCCTCGGTCAGATGCTGCTGGCGAACATGGACGAGTATTTCCCCATCGACCCGGGCGAGTATCAGCTTTCGTGGGAGAGCGTGGGCGTTGAGGCGCGCGAGGACGCGCGTCATCTGCGCGTGCAGCTCTGGGCAGTCCCGCGCACGATGCTCCACCGCTACTACGCCCTTGCCAACAGCATGGGGCTGAGCGTTGCCGCCGTCGATTTCTGCGGTCACAGCCACGCCACCGCCGTGGACGCGGACTTTGCCCTGCCAAAGCACGCGAAGTCCTCCGCGGATACGGACGACGGCGTCTGCCTCTACATCAATGCCGAGAGCGAGCTGTTGCTGCTGACCTTCGTCCACAACGGGCAGGTGAAGCTGCAGCGTCTGCTGCAACGGGGCTATTCCCAGCAGGACGACCTCAATGAGGCGGGCATCGTGCTCGACTACTTCTCCGCCATGCCCGGCCGCGCCCGCCTGACGAGCGCCGTGCTTTCCGGCGGTCAGGCGAAGGAGGCGGGGCTTGCCCCGGCGCTCGCGTCGCTGCTGAATGTCCCCGTCGAAATGGCGGAGACCGACTACGGCGCGCAGTGGCTGCTCTGTCAGGGCGCGGCGCTCACCGCCCTTGACTTCGGCGACCCGGAGCTGAACCACATCACCGGCGCGCGCGCACCCATCAACCGCGCGTGGCAGTACGGTCTTGTGTTCCTTGGCGGCGCGGCGCTGACGGCGTCCGTACTGCTGCTGCTGACCTCCAAGCTGTCGTGGAGCACGGAGCTGGACGGTCTGCGCGCACAGCAGGACCGCCTGACGGCGCTTGCCCAGCAGAACGCGGGCTGCGCGGAGAACTACCACAACTATTCGAGTATGTACGACGCTTACAGCGCCGACTGGGACACCGTATTCGACTCCGTTCGGACATATAACGACAACCTTGAACTGGTGCTGGGCGAGCTGGAGGCAAAGCTCCCCAAGAAGTCAACGGTGACCGCTCTGAGCACGACCGAGTTGTGTCTTGCGGCGCAGGTCGCCTTCCAGAGCAAGGAGGACGCCGCTTATTTTCTCGTGGCGCTGCGCGACGTGCCCTTCATGACCCTCAACACCGTTTCCAGCCTGACCATCGGCCCGCGGGAAGCCTACTCCCCGGACAAAATGATCGCTGCGCTGTACGAGGAAGCGGGGAAAGAGTCCCCCGTGCCGGGCACGGAGGAAAGCGCAGCGGATGGTACCGAGGAAAGCAGTACGGAAGAACCTCCCACCGAGGGCGGCTATTCCCTCGATGAGCTGTTCCCCAACGCGTCAAACGGCATCACCGGCAAAATGATCAAGGACGTGCTCCCGCTGCTGCGTGCCGCGGGCGTTGACGAAGCGACCATCCAGAAGATCGAAAGCTACGCCGACATGATGGAGAAGGTCGGCATGACCATTTCCCCCGATAACCTTGATTTCCTGCAAGGTCTGCTCCCCGGAGGCGGCACCGGCGGCACGCCGAGCAATCCCAACCCGCCCGTCACCCCGAGCAACCCCGGCACGACGACGCCGAGCACGCCGAGCACCCCCAGCGTTCCGAGCCGTCCCGGCAATTCCGGCACGCCGGTCACGCCTACCACGCCCAGCAGCGGCAGTACGTCCTCTGCTTCTGGCATTGAGTCTGCCGATATTGCAAAGCTGCGTCTCCGCCTGCAACACCTGAACCCCAACCAGCTGGACGCGCTGCAAGCCGTCTACGGCCCGGTGCAGCAGTATTCCTTCCCGCTCGACAGCCTGCTCAAGAGCGCCAATGCCGCGCAGGAAAAGGCGGCGCTGCGCTCGCTGCTGCAAAACGATCCTGCCGCCATGTATCAGTTTTTCCTGCTGATGCGCGAGGATATCGCCCGTGAGGAAAAGGACCAGATCCTGTACGACAAGATCTTTGACGACATTTGGAAAAACGCCGATCAGCACCGCATGTTCTATGAGAGCGACGATGTGATGCTGAACAAATATCTGCCGAACCTGCTGAATATCCTGACCGACAACAAGACGAATGTCAACGCAGCGATCGCGCTCATTCGGCAGAATCAGACGCTGAGTGGCAAGCTTGCGCTCCATCTTGCCAAGGAAATGGGCGAGCTCCGCTCGGTCAACACCGCGCTCGACCTTGCGATGCTCCAAAAGGAGATCAACAGCGGCGCGGCGTTCCAGCGGGATGCCGCCACTGTGGCCGCGGTCAACGCGCTGCTGCGGAAGAATCAGCAGACCTCCGGTACATCCGGCACCTCCGGCAGCACGGGCATGGATGAAAACGATCTGCTGATGTGGATCCTGATGAATCAACTCAAAAATCAAACCGGCGGCTCAGGCATCCCGGATATCTTCAACACCGGCGCTTCTCAGACGCAGAAGCCTGCCGACAACCGCTATTACCTGACGGTCGTGCTGACCTATGACGAGTCCTTGATCCAGGCGGAGCAGACGCGCAAGGGTCTGGATCGCGACGCCAAGGTTGAGAAAGTGGAGGTGGGCCAGTGAAAGTGATCGGTAGAAACTGGAAGGCTGTCCTGTCAGTCCTGCTCTTGTTGGTCGCCGTTCTGGTGTATGTTCTGGGCTACCGCCCCCGCAGTGAAGCTTACGTCATGGAGCGGGATCAGTTAAATGCTCAGATCACCGCGCTGCAAACCACCATCGTCGAAAACGAGATGTACAAGGACGTGCAGGATCAGCTTGAGCCGGCAGAGGCCGCGATCGAGGAAAGCCGCGCCGCGCTTTATGAGAACTTCCCCGCGGATATGAAGGAAGAAGATCAGATCCTCTATCTGCTGTATCTGGAAAAAACGCTGGGGACCGGCAGTAAGGAGCTGGGCTACACCCAGAAACTGCACGATATTTTCCTTCAGCGCTTCGGGAGCGGCGGCGACATCGAGTTTTCTTTCGGTGAGATCACGCCGATGCAGGCCTTGAGCGATGGCGCACTCCTTGAGGGCTTGAACCTGACGGTGTATTATCACGCCTCCTATCAGGAGTTCAAGAACATGGTGCACGCGCTGGCAACGGATGAGCGCATCACCTCCATCCGGTATGCCACCTTCAACTACGACAGCGAAAAGAAGCTGCTGGACGGGCAGATGACCCTGACGCTGTATCTGATGCCGTCCGCTCAGAACACCTATGAGGAACCGGGCGTAACGCCGCCCGCGACCGGTAAGACAGACATTTTCAACTGACCCATTGGGAGAGACAAGGCATGAAAAAGATCGGGAAAGAGAGAACAGCGGGCTTTTCGCTGCTGGAGGTCGTCGTGGCGATCGCCATCATCGGCCTGATCTCTGCGCCCATCTGTTCCAGCCTGATTCTGGCAGGACGGATCAACGCCCACAGCCAGGCCGTCATGGAAGCCCATCTGAACGTCCGTACCGCCGTGGAGACCCTGATGAAGGACGGCGTCACGGAAAAAAGCGACGAATACCGCAAAGATGAGTTCCGCAACGTGAAGATCACAACGAAGGAAGTCGAAGGCAAACCCTATTATCGTGTCACGGTGTCGGATAAGCCCACGAAGCTCGTTACGGTGGAAACGTATGTCCGCGCGGTGCCGAAAGGCGGTGGCACATGAAGAAGCTCTGGAAAGACACCGGCGGTTACGCGCTGGTATATGTGCTCATCGTCGTTCTGGTGCTGGTCGCCGTCGCCGTGTCCGTCTGCACCGCGGCGCTGAAAAATTATCAGGCGCAGGAGCGCTCCATCCGCCAGACGCAGCAGCTCTATCAGGCGGAGGGCGAGATTGAAAAATTCGTGGCGCTGGCGGAAGACGTACATCTTTTGGAGTTTTCCACTACTAAGTATGACACGAAAGAGGCAGCAGAGAAAGAGGCAAAAAAGGCTTACCGTACACATCTTGAAGATGTGTTGGGAGAGGTCAGCGGCTGCACCCTGCCCTCTGCTGGCACTGATACAGACGTCAATTCCTGCACCTTTACGCTTACTTACAAAAACGATAACATTTGCATCAAAATCGTTACAGAGATCAGCATGGAGCTCACTTACGTTTACGATGAAGAAACGACGACGCAACCGCTGCCCGACGGAACGACCACAACGGTCATAAAGTACGCCGCTAAGGTCAGCAAGGCGACGCACCACTACAACACCTATACCATCACCCACTTGACAGCGGAAGGGGAGGCGAGCGGATGAAACGAAACAACAGCGGCTTTACCATGGTCGAGCTGCTGGTGACCGTCGCTGTCAGCTCCATCGTGCTGGCAGCCGCAGCGTCGCTGATGCTGCTCGGACTCCGGGTGCATCAAACGACGCAGAAGGAGGCGGGCGAGCAGCAGACCGTGCGCATCGTGCTCTCCGCGCTGGAGGATCTCTCCGCCAGCGGCAGGATCTACCGCGTGGAGCCGCTCTCCGACGGCTGGCAGCTACAGGGCAAGACTGCCGGCGGCACTCCCGGCGCGGTGCTGCTGCGCTACAACAGCGGAAAGCTCACAAGCGGCACGAGCGGCGATCAGGTGCTGCTGGACAACCTGCGCGGCGCGCGGGTCGATCTGGACGGCAGCCTCGTGACCTTCACCTTCGCGACCGCGGCGCACAGCTACAGCACCTCCGTTTTCTGCCGAACCGGGATTGAGGGCGACAGCGTCGGCAAAGCGGATGCGGAAGATATCCTGACGAAAGAGCCCACCCTGCCGGAGTCCACTAAATTGTCCGAGAAGGAAAAGGCGGCGCGTTTCGCGTTTTTAAAGACGCTTGCCGCCCAGTACGACAGCAGGGGAGAGATCAAGGGCGGCAGCGGCTACTTCTCCGAATGGTACATCGGTAACTACGCGAATAACCCCGGCTGGAACCAATACACCCCCTGGTGCGGCTGTTTCCTCTCGTGGGGAGCAGAGCAGCAGCGCGATACCATCAACGGCGCGCCGCCCAAATTCGCAGACGTGGATGAGGGCATGGAGAAATTCAAGAATGGCAGCTATGGTCAGTGGCACGAAGGCGGTGACACCAACAATATGCCCATCCCCGGCGACTATGTCTTTTTCGACTGGGACGGCCGCAACGACCCGGACGGCGGCAAGGACCCCGACCACGTCGGCGCGGTGCTGTGCGTGGAAGGGAATTTCCTTTACACCATCGAGGGCAACAGCGGCGGCAGGGTCGCCGTCCAGCGCTACGATCTGAACGATAAGCGCATCGTGGGCTACGGCGTGCTGAAATGGAAGACAGAATAGGAAACCACAGAGGAATCATCTGTTCATATAATTCTCAAAAAGAAAACAAATATATTGAGGAGGAAACAACATGAAAAAGCAAGTGAGGAACAAGCTGCGCGGCAGCGCAGGCTTTACGCTGGTAGAGCTTATTGTGGTCATCGCGATCATCGGCATTTTAGCCGGCATCGGCACGGTGGGCTACGGCGGCTACATTAAGCGCACCAACGAGGGTCTGGACGAGACCCTGTATCGCAACATCCTGTACGCCGGTGAGATCGGCAAGTATCAGAACCCCGGCGTGACAGGCCGCGTTACTGTCACCAAAGATAGCAACGCTACCGTTACTTCTGACAGTGGTAATGCGGCGGTCGTTGAAAAGTGGCTGTCCGACGCCTTCGGCAATGACTGGGCAACCACGATGAAATACCGCACGGACAAGTACGCGGGCAACGACAAATACAATACGATCGTCCTGCCCGGCGTAAACGTTCCGCTGACCCCAGCACAGCAGGAGGCTGTTGCGAAGATCAACGGCTCGAATTTTGCAGATAACACGGTGGAAATCGCGAATACCATCAACTCGCTTTCCAAGGCGCTGTCCACTCATGCGGCACAAGGTACTAATTTTACGATGTTAAAACAATTATTCCAGGACTCGAACACATATGATGAATATAAAAAATTCATGGATGAAAAAGGATATAACATTGAAAAGACGCCTATTAGTCCGGACGACGCAACGGCCATTGGCAATCTGACGGCGATGTATGTTGCGAGAAAGGTCGGAAATGTAAAGAGCGATGACGCCCTTCAAGGCATGAAAGATTTATTCGGAACGGCTAACAACAGCAAGAGCTTGCTGGCCGCTGGCGGCGGCGATGGATTTGTCGGCAGCGCGCTGGCTTACGGTATGACAACAGGTCTTATGAATTCTTCTTTTGTGACCGAGGAGCAGCGGGCGCAGTTGAAGGCGGAAGCAGGCAAGGTGACCGGCTTCCAGACCATGCAGAACTATCTTACCACTGTTAGAAAAATGGAGAATTCTAATAAAGAGAATCTCATGCAGCAGTACCTTAACAGTGCTGAGGGGAAAAAGGATCTAGATGCCTGCCTTGCCGCGCTTGGATTGATCAACGATTTCAACGGTAAGATCGATATTAAAGTCGACAACGTATATAAGAGCGACTCCACACTGGGTCTGCTGCAGGGGATCCTGAATGCTAAAAACTGAAAATGGAGCGTTTCACTTGGCTCACTGACTGCGCGCTTTTTATTCTGCTTGGCTGCGGGACGCTGTTCAACGTCTACTGGCTTTACCGCTGCCGTGAGCGGCTGCATCTGCGCTGGCTTTCTGTGCTGCTCCTTTCCGTGCTGCACACGGTTCTCGGTGTTCTCAGCGTGAAGGTGTTCGCCCTGTTTGAAACCGGAAATTTCAGCAATATGAGCCTGTTCGGTGGCGTCTTCTTCATGCCTCTGTTCTATTGGGGCGTGGCGAAGCTCGCCAAACAGAAAGCGGCAGATGTATTCGATGTGTTCACGATTTGCCTTGTATTCACGCTGATGTGCGCCCGCCTGAACTGCATGATTTCAGGATGCTGTCTGGGGGCGCACATCCCCATCGAGGGGCTGACGCATCTGCGCTTCCCCACGCGTGAGCTGGAGCTGATCTTCTATGTCATCCTGCTCTCACGGCTGTGGCGCAAGGTGCTCTCCGGCAGCGCGCGGGGCATGATCTACCCCATCTATATGATCTCCTACGGCATTTTCCGCTTCGTGACCGAGACGCTCCGCTTCTCGGACCGAACGGACAGCATCCTGCACATCTCCCACCTCTGGGCGCTGCTGTCGCTGGGGATCGGCATCAGCATTTACGGCGAATTGCGAAAAAAAGAGAAAAAAACAGGAGGACGACGGAATGATTAAACGGATCGGCAGGCGCTTTGTGTCGCTGCTCCTGACGTTTGTCACAATACTGACGATGCTGCCGGCGATGACGCTGCCGGCGCTGGCGGCGTCCAGCGGAACCGTGACCGGTTTAGCCGATGAAAACATCGGCTTGAGCTTTAGCGGTGACGTGGACAACGCTTGGTCGGCCAATGGTACGGGCATTACCGGTGCAGCTACCAGCACAGGTGGAACATGCGGCGATACACCCCAGAAATCCACACTGACAATTACAAATAAGAAGTCGACAACGGCAACCCTTTCCTTTGACTACTCTATTGAACAAAATAGCGGAGAAATTGAGGTGGATGGTAAAAGGGTTTCTTCGGGTGCCAGTTTTACCAAGGAACTGGCGGCAAACGAGAGCGTTAAAGTATACATCAAGTCTGGCAGCACCAGTGCTGCAACGAAGATCACCCTTACCAACGTGGTTCTGGTAAGCGAAGTCAATGCAACTGCGACTTTCGTGCCTGCTGAAAACGGTACTTATACAGTAGACGGAAAACTCATTACCGAGGAATACAGCAACACGCAAAGTTCCATGACTGCTTATCAGGTAGTGGCGACCCCGGCGGATGGGTATCAGTTCTTAGGCTGGTATAATGAGACCGAAAAGAAGTACATCAATACCTCCCCAAAGGCAGCGCTGAATATTGAGAGCAACTACACCATCACGGCGCGGTTTGCGAGCAAAACGGCGGCGCTCTTTGAAACCGGTGGTCAGCGGTTTGCAGACCTGAATGAAGCGGTTGCTTACGCACAGGCAAACGGTCAGTCCAAGATTACCTTGGCGACCGATGGCTCCATCAGCGGTACCTATACCATTCCGGCGGGAATCACGCTGTTGATCCCCTTCGACGCGGCAGGGACACTGTATACGGATGCTCCTGCGGCAATTCGCACGGCTCCGGAGTCTAAGGCATTCCGGACGCTGACGATGAGCGAAGGCACGTCCATTACCGTCAATGGCGCCATCAGCTTGGGCGGCAGGTATTATGCTGCTGGCGGCGGTGAGCAGGGACGTCCCGTTGGTGATTACGGATACATCAAAATGGCGGATAACAGCTCCATCACGGTCAAGAACGGTGGTAATCTCTACGCTTGGGGCTTTATCTCCGGCAGCGGCTCTGTTCTGGCAGAATCCGGCGCTACGGTGTACGAATTCTATCAGATCGCGGACTTCCGCGGCGGCACCGCATCTTCCAATATGGGCAACAAGGTGTTCCCATTTTCGCAGTACTTTGTACAAAACATCGAAGTTCCCTTGACGTTGAATGCCGGCGCTAATGAACAGGTTTATACCGGCGTTTATGCAATGCGCAAGACATATACTACTGCTATTAATTTCATTGGCGACACCGGCATGTTCAAAGTGGAATCCGGTAGCTTTACTAAGGATTACGATGAAAAGACAGACCGTCTTGTATTTACGGTAAACGGCAAAGCGGCACTGAATACGTTGTCGCTGACGCTTGCAGGCATGGATGTCAACTCTGCAAGCTACGTATTGCCCATCACCAACAACATTACTATCAATATCCAGTCTGGAAATGTGACGATCAATCAGGATGCGGCTCTGTTGGCGGGCGTTGAGGTCAATATTGCCGAGGGCGCTGGCCTGACGGTTGCAGACAAGAAGAATATCTACATCTATGACCGTGACGAGTGGGTCGCCCAAAACTTTGTTACCGGAGGTAAGTTCAAAGCGGTGCCATATGCCCCCGGAAAGCATTATAAACGCACAGATGCAGACCTTAAAGACGTTAAGATGGATGTGAACGGCAGTGTAACGGCTATTGGCACCATCTACACCACCAAAGGCGGCGCTGACATTTGCAGCAGCAACAAAACCGGCAAATATGTCCAGCAGGGCACTCCCGGCACGGAGCCCAAGACGTATCAGTACACGCAGAACAAATCCTCCGTGACGGCACATGAGATCCCCATCACCGCCGCCAAGCTGCACAATGCCGACGGCACCTACACCGAAACCGCAAACGCCAGCGCCGGCCAAACCATCCCCTACTGCACCTGCCCGACCTGCGGCGGAAGCGACGGCGGCAAATGGTTGAAGGATTTCGCGGCGATCATTAACAGTGACGGCACGCATATGGACTATCCTACCCTGCAAAAAGCGGTCGATGCGTACAAGCCGGACGACAGCACCGCTCCGACGAACTACATCAAGCTGCTGCACGATACCACCGAAAAGCCTATCAGCGTCAACAACAAGAGTCTCTATCTCGACCTGAACGGCCGCACGGTGACGGGCGATATCTCGGTAACGAACGGCTATAAGCTTTACGGCATGGACAACTCGAGCAAGGAGTATATCGCCCCGAGCGGCAAGATCGTTGGCAAGGTGACGGGCTGCGCCCCGACCTACGAGACCCCGCCCGTGAAGGTGGGGGATGTCGATACCTACGATCGCTATGTTGCCATTCCGGGGACGGAAGAAAATGGTACATTGAATCTGTCCTTCCACCATTTCAACATCTCCGTCACCGGCTACCGCTTTGAGCTGGCGGCCCCGCAGTGCGCGCTGTTCTTCATCGGCAAGTTCCAGGGCGACAAAGCCGCAAAGGATTACCTGACGTCTCTGGGCATTACGCTAAAGGATAATAATAACAATCTGCTCGGTGAAGCCAAATATGAGTTTACTGCCGATACGGTCATTCCCCCTATGCCCAAGGAGGGAGAGGAGGGCACTAGCGAAGTCGTTCTCAGTGGTGACGACTATCTCTTCGAGGTGTACCTGAAGCGTTCCTTCGACAAGGCGAAACCCGAGGGCTACACTAAGGAGATCTCCGCAACCGCGCAGGCAACCTTCAAAAACAACGGAACGCAGCAGAGTGATCCGCAAAATCTGAGTTTCCAGGACGCCTGGCAGAATGCCACGGATCTTAATGAGACGCAGCGGGCGAACCTCAACAAATTCCTTGAAGCGCTCGGTATCAAAATCCAAGCGGAGTAAATAAGCATGATGAAAACTATTAAAAACCCTTATATCGCTCCGTCCGCCGAGTTGATCCTGCTTGCGCCGATGGAGGCGCTGGCCGCTCCGGGGTCGCAAGAGGACGAGGTTGCCTTGAAGCAATGGGGCTACAAGCCCTTCACCGTTGCCAGCGTCACGAGCAAGCGCACCTACTGGGGTGAGAACGGAAAGATCTACAAAAAGTAATGCGTTACCGAATCGCCGACCTGATCGTTGAAATGTCCCCCAAGGGACGCACGGCTGCCCAGGCGGAGGTCTATCGGACCTCCGCCCGCGGCGGCGCGGCGGATATCACCATCCGCGTGGGCGGCGCGCAGGCGCTGTCGCTCTGCCCCGAGTTGGAAACGGAGGACCTTGCGGAGTACATCGCCACGGGCGACTGCTTTGCCGTGGGGCTTCTCTCCCATGAGGGGATGATGCTTCACGCCTCTGCGGTGGAATACGGCGGACAGGCCGTGTGCTTTTCCGCGCCGCCGGGCACGGGGAAATCCACCCACACGGAAAAATGGGTGCGCCTGTTCGGCGCGTCCATTCTGAATGACGACAAGCCCGCCCTGCGCCGCGAAAGCGGTGTGTGGCAGGTCTACGGCACGCCATGGTCCGGCAAGGAGGCGCTGCATCAGAATCGCAGCGCGCCCCTGCGCGCGATCTGCTTCCTCTTTCAGGGGGAGGAAAACGCTTTACAGCCGCTCACTCCGGCGGAGGCTTTCCCTCTGCTGCTGAGTCAGACCCCCTTCCGTTTGCATCGGGAGGATATGGACCGGCTGCTTGCCGCGGCAGACCGTCTCCTGCGGGAGACGAACGTGTTCCGGCTGATTTGCCGGAATGACGACAGCGCCGCCTATTTTGTCCGGGAGAAACTGTTTCCGGATCAAGCCAAAGCCATCGATTGACAGGAGGCAGTACGCAAACGCCGTGCTGCCCGCTGCCAGTGGACGGAAGCGGCACAAAGAGTACCGACTGATCTGCGGCTTTTTGTGCCGCCTTTAGACTATTCAGGCGGTCTCTCGCCAAAAGGGGCGGAAAGCCCCGTTCAAGATCTGTCCAAACGCAGACAGAAAGGGAAATACAACCATGAACGAATCCAACATCAACCGATCCAGCGACATTCTGGAGATCGACCTTTGGAAGCTGCTGCTGCTTTACCTCAGGCGGTGGCGGCTGATCCTGCTGTGCGCACTTGCCGCCGCGGCGATCTCCCTGATCTACACCGCCAATTTCATTACGCCGCTGTATCGTGCCAACGTCACCATTTACGTCAACAATATAAAGGCGAATCAGCAGGTAGATTATATCAGTGCGGCCAACCTCGCGACCTCTCAGCAGCTCGTCAACACCTATGTCAATATCATCCGCAGCGATACCGTGCTGGAAAAGGTGGTAAAGAACGCGAAGCTTGATTACTCTGCGGCTGAGATCCGCGGCATGATGACGACGGCGCAGGTGGATGAGACCGAGCTGTTCTCGGTGTACATCTCCCACCCCGATCCGGAGATGGCGGCAAAGATCGCCAATGCGGTGGCGACCGTCGCCCCCGGGGAGATCGAGGAATTCGTCGAAGGCAGCTCCACCAAGATCATCGACCATGCCAAGGTGCCCACGAGCCGCTACACCCCAAGCTATCAGAAAAATACCCTTTTGGGCTGTGCGGTGGGTTTGCTTCTCGCGGTCGTCTATGTCACGCTGCTGTATCTGATGGACGTTCGCATCAAGAACGAGGAAGACCTGACGCAGCTTTTCGACCTGCCCATGCTGGGGCAGATCCCCTCTTTTGCGGAGAATGAGCGGAAAAAGGCGGGTCTCAGCGCACAAAAAGCCGATGAGCACGGCGGAGAGAGGTAAGGCGACATGAAAAAAAAGCATTTTTCTCTTCTGTGGAGATCCCGGCGGCACGACGCGCCGGATACTGCCGCGATCATGGAAGTGGAGCGGAAAAACATCCTCTCGGAAAAGAGCGATTTTTTCATCCGCGAGTCCTATAAGACCCTGCGGACCAACGTGACTTTTTCCCTGGCGGACGAGACGGCGTGCAAGGTCCTGATCGTGACCTCCGCCATGCAATCCGAAGGAAAGAGCATCACCGCACTCAACCTTGCCATCTCCTATGCGGAGATGAACCAGCGCGTCCTTCTGATCGACTGTGACCTGCGCCGCCCCAAGCTGGCGCGGCTGCTGTCCGCAAAGGACAAGTTGGGACTGAGCAACCTTCTCATCCAGCCGGAGCTGCTGGGAAAGGCCGTCCACGATTCCGGCATCGAGAATCTTGACGTCATCTTTGCCGGTGACGTGCCGCCCAACCCGTCGGAACTGCTCGGTTCCTCCCGCATGAAAGCGCTGCTTGACAGCTTGCAGGAGAACTATGATTACATCATTCTCGATACGTCTCCCGTCAATCTGGTGACGGACGCCTGCGTTCTGGTGCCTGAGAGCAGCGGCGTGCTGTTCGTGGTACGTGCAGGTCTTTCCGAGCGCGGGAGCGTCCTGCGCGCGGTGGAGCAGTTAGAGCGCTCCCATGCCAAGATCCTCGGCTTTGTTCTCAACGAAGTGACGAGGGAGAGCGGATACTACGGATATCGGAAATACGGCTATCAGCGCCACCGCTACGGCTACGGACGCGGTTACGGCTACGGCTATGGGCACGGCTACGGTTACGGACAGGAGAAGCCGGACAGCGGGGAACGGAGCATCCCATGACCGATCTTCACACCCATATTCTGCCCCGCATGGACGACGGCGCGCCGGACACGGCAGCCAGTCTTGCAATGCTCCGCATGGAGGCAGCGCAGGGCGTTACGGGTGTAGCGCTCACCCCCCATTTTCATCGGGACAGGGAGAGCATAGAGCAGTTTCTCGCGCGTCGTCAAGCCGCTTGGGAGCATCTTTCCGCAGCGATGGAGAAAACCGCCGAACCTTTTCCTGACCTTGTGTTGGGTGCAGAGGTGGCATGGATGCCAAATATGAACCATTGGGACGATCTTGAGGCACTGTGTCTCGGTTCGAGCCGTTATTTGCTGCTGGAACTGCCCTTCACCCCCTGGAGCGGCAGCATGATCGACCAGCTTTACTCTCTGGCGGCACAGAGCGGCGTTACGCTGGTGCTGGCGCATCTGGAGCGGTATCTGGGGCGGCAGAAGAAAGAGCACATACAGGAATTGTATCGCCTGAACGTCCCCATCCAGCTCAGTGCCGGGTGCCTGCTGCATCCCGTGGAGCGATGGAGGCTCCTTCGGCTGATCGGGAAGGGGCAAGCCTTTTTCCTTGCCACCGACTGTCACGACACGCAGCGCCGCGCACCCGATCTCGGCCCTGCCACAGATGCCGCAAGAAAGCGGATGGCGGGGGATGCGCTCAAAACGCTCCTTTGCCGCAGCGACGCGATCTTCACCGCAGCGCGCGCAGAACAGGAGAGGGAATATGCGAAGAAATGAGAATTTCATCCTGCGCCGGGTCGCAGATATGTCGGTCATCGTCCCTTTGGGGGCGGCTGCCGAAGCGTTTCCGGGAATGATCTCCGTAAACGAGACCGGCGCATTTTTATGGGACCTTTTGGAACAGGAACAGACGCTCCAAAGCCTTGGAGACGCCTTGTGCGCCGTGTATTCGGTCGAACGGGAGCAGGCGGAGGCGGACGCAGCCGCCTTTCTTGACAAGCTGAGACCCGTCGGCGCGGTGGACGGTCTGTAAGATGCAGGTCCGGCAGATCCCCATGGCGCAGCTGCGCGAGCTGATCGATGAGCAGCTTGCGCACGGAGAAGCGCTCCTTCCGGTAACGGGAAACAGTATGTGGCCGCTTCTTGCCGGCGGGCGGGACATGGTACGTCTCACGCGGCTCGATCGCCGCGTACAAAGGGGCGATATCGTCCTCTATCAGAGGGCGGACGGCAGTTATATCCTGCACCGCGTCATCCGCCTGAGCGCGTCCGGCGATTGCATCTGCTGCGGCGACGCGCAGTGGGAGCGGGAGCAGGTCGATGAGGCGCAGATCATTGCGTACGTCACCGCCTTTCGCCGCAAGGGACGCTGGCGGGAAACCGCCCGTTCCCGCCGCTATCGGCTTTATGAACGATTCTGGGTCCATACCTTTCCCGCCCGTCGCCCCTTGCTGAGGCTGCTGCGATTCCTTCAGCGGGCACGGAGGGGACTGATACGCGGGAGAAGATGAGATGAGTCAGTCGAAGAAAAAGGCGGCGGGCGCGTACAAAGCGCCGCTCACGCTGCTGTATGCAGGCATCGCCGCGCAGGCGTTCGGCATCGCGGCGCTTGCCCTGGTGAGCCGCCGGGTGCTGGACGAGGGCGGCAGGACATGGGGGGGCGCGCTGCTCTTTCTGGCGCTGGCTCTCCCGCTGCTCGACGGCGGGCTTGACCTGCTTTCCGGCAGGACGGTCGACCGCGCGGCGGTATCGCTGCGGCGCGACACGCTTGATACGCTTTTGAGCAAGGATGCGGAGGCATACAGCCGCTACCACAGCGGGCAGGTCTTCAGCCGCCTGACGCAGGACGCTTACACCGTCTGCGAATGGCGGGTCGTCGGCCGCCCCCAGGTGGCGGGGCAGCTCATCCGACTGCTTTGCGCCGCATCCGCGCTGTTTTTCGTCAATATCCCCCTTGCCCTTGCGGTCATAGGCGCGGGCGCGCTGGCGATCGCCGGCGGGCGGCTGCTGCGAAAGTATCTGACGCGGCGGCATCTGCGCGTGCGTCAGGCGGAGGAAGGTCTGACGGGCTGCACGCAGGAGATCCTGGAGCATACGGAGCTTCTGCGCAGCATGACGGCGGGGGAGGAGGCTGTCCGCCGCTTTGAAGGACGGCAGAAGGAGTGGCTGCGCGAGCGCAAGCGCCTGCGCGTCTTCTCAACGGGGGTCGGAACCGGGTTTTCCGCCGTATTGCAGCTTGGATACGCCGTTCTTCTTGTCTGGGGCGGCATCGCCATTCGGGAAGGAAGGCTCTCCTTCGGCGACCTTGCGGCGCTCTTACAGCTCCTCGCGATGTTCCAAAGCCCGCTCACGGGCTTGTCGGGCGTTCAGTCCCGTCTGGCAGCCGTCCGCGCGGCGGAGGCGCGGCTTGACGAGCTGTATTCCCTGCCCGGGGAGGCACCGGGACAAGCGGCGGCGGAGGACGACGTCTTTCGCGCCATCGTATTTGAAAATGTCACCTTTTCCTATGAGGGTGAGGAACAGCCTGTTCTGCGGAATTTTTCCGCGCGGCTGCCGCTCGATCGCTGGACCTGCCTCACGGGAATATCCGGGAGCGGAAAAAGCACGCTTTTCCGCCTTATTCTGGGGCTGTACCACCCGCAGCAGGGCCGGGTATACCTTGAAACCGAGCGGGGGGAGCTCCCTTGCTCCGCTGCCGTGCGGGGACTGTTCGGCTATGTCCCACAGACGCCCTGGCTCTTTTCCGGCAGTATTCGCGAAAATCTGCTGCTGGCAAAGCCCGACGCGGATGACGCCGCCCTTTGGGAGGTGTTGGAGCGAGCGCAATGCGGCTTTGTCCGCGACCTGCCCGACCGCCTTGAAACCGTCCTGAGCGAAGAGGGGGGCGGTCTGTCAGCGGGACAGCGCCAGCGCCTTGCCATCGCCCGCGCGATGCTTTCCGCCCCGCGCTTTTTGCTGCTTGACGAGATCACCTCGGCGCTGGACGAGGATACGGAGGCACAGCTGCTGACAGAGCTGACGGGCGCGTATCCGGCGGCGGTATTCGCCACCCATCACAGCGCCCTGCCGGGCAGGCTGCACAGCGAGACGCTGCATCTTGAGGGCATTGTCTGAAAAAGTAGAAACGTGATTCTTACAACTTATTATACAATGGAGGATGAAGATGAACATGAAACGGAACATTGCGAGAACGCTGGCACTGATGCTGGTGCTGTGCACGCTGCTGTCGCAGACCGCGCTGGCAGCCACGACCTATTATGTCGACGTGACCATCACCGGTCCCGACGCCGACGGCGTGGAGCGGACGCTCAGCGCTTCCTCCAGCCGGTATGGCACGATGAGCACGCCCCTTGCATCGGAGCTTGCCTCCGTCGTCGACAGCAAATACGGCGAATTGGAGAGCATTTTCGCCGGAACCGGCCTCAGAACCATCGTGGACACGGGCGCCGAGGCGTTCCGGCAGGGCGAGAGCGCGTGGAATGCGTACGTTGAGAAGTATTATGACAGCGTGGACAGCGCCTTCAAGGATACGCTCAAGAGCCTTTCCTCCACCTTCGCAAACCTCACGGTCGACCGCGTCAACCGCGTGACCTATCGGGACAACGGCCGTCTCTACACCGTGACCGTGACGCTCAAGGCCTACACCACCGGCTCGGACAGCGGCGTGAATCCGCCCGTCGTGCCCACGCCCGACGGTCACAAGGTCGTTGTGGATCCCGTGCCGAACAACACGCTGCGCGCGGACAAGAATACCCTGCCCAAGGGTGGGACCGCCGTCATCCGGGACAGCGCCGCGTCGAACGGCTATGTCCTCTCCGATCTGGCGGTCAAGGATGTGAGCGGCAACGACATTCCCGTGAGCAAGCAGTCTGACGGCGTCTACACCTTCACCATGCCCGAAAGCAGCGTGTCCGTTCGCGCCGTGATGGTCGCCGACCCCGATATGACCGGCATCTCCAAGCAGCTGAACACCGATCAGGACATTGCCTATATGCAGGGCATGGCGGACGGCAGGTTCTATCCCGCAAGCTCCGTTACCCGCGGACAGGTGGCGCAGATCTTCTACCGCCTGCTGAAGGAGCAGAAGGTTTCCTCCAAATCCACCTTTACGGACGTCCCCGACACGCTCTGGTGCGCCGAGGCGGTGAATGCCCTTGCCTCTCTTGGCATCGTGGAGGGCGTCGGCAACGGCAAGTTTGCCCCGAATCAGCCCATCACCCGCGCCGAGTTTGTCACCATCTGCGCCCGCTTCACCCAAGTCTCCGCGAGCGGAGAGACCTTTACCGACGTGCCCGCCAGCCACTGGGCGTTTGACGCCATTTCTACGGCGGCGTCCTTCGGCTGGGTCAACGGCGTCGGCAACGGGCAGTTTGCCCCCAATCAGCACATCACCCGCGCGCAGGCAGCCGTTCTGCTGAACCGTCTGCTGGGCCGCTGCATGGCAGGTCAGTCTTACGAGAATGCCCGCCAGTACCCGGATGTCCCCCAGACCCATTGGGCGTGGAAGAACATCTGCGAGGCGTCTGACGGCGTCGCCCTCCGCTGAGCGGAGAATTCAAAAGAGTACGGTAAAAGGCAGTGGAGAGACTGCCTTTTACCGCAGATCCATGGGGGCATAGTATGAAAACGATTCAAAAAAGCGTACCCGTCCAGACGGTGCTCTTCCTCCTGATGGACGCCATTTTCATCATTGTGGCGGGCGGTCTTGCGCTGCTGGTGCGCTTCGACTTCGACTTTGAGCAGGTGCCTTCCGGATATCTTGAGCCGTGGTTTCGTGCTCTGCCCGTTCAGTTCCTGGTCACGGCGGCGGTCTTCTGGCCGCGCCGGATGTACCGCTATCTCTGGCGCTACGTCAGCGCCCATGATGTCGCCGAGATGGTGATATCCGTCGTCCTCGCCTATTGCGCGTTCCATGTGCCGGCGGCGCTTTTCGGCTATCACCAGCCGAGGAGCGTGCTCTTCATGGAGCTTTTGTTCCAGCTGTTCCTGCTGGTGGGCGGGCGCTGCACCTTCCGCTTTCTGCGGATGTTCGCAAGCTCCGCCCGTCAGGCAAGGCAGGAGGAGGGCGAGCGCGTCATGCTCATCGGCGCGGGCGAGGCGGGGCGGATGCTCCTGCGGGAGATCTCCGTCACGCCGCAGCTAAAAAGCCATGTCTGCTGCATCATCGACGACGACAAGAGCAAGCAGGGCAAGTACATCGGGAACGTGCCCATCGTCGGCGGGCGGGAGAAGATCCCCGAGATGGTCAAAAAGGAGCGGATCACACAGATCGTCCTTGCCATCCCCGCAGCGTCTGCCAAGGATAAGAAAGAGATCCTGAACATCTGCCAGAAAACGAGCTGCCGTATACGGAGCCTGCCGGGAATTTACCAGCTGGTAAACGGCGAGGTGAGCATGGCGGCGGTGAAGGATGTGCAGGTGGAAGATCTGCTTGGCAGAGAGCCGATCAAGCTGGACACGGCGATCCTGACGGATTTCTTGCAGGGTCAGACCGTTCTTGTGACCGGAGGCGGCGGCTCCATCGGCAGCGAGCTTTGCCGTCAGATCGCCAAATATCAGCCCAAGCAGCTCATCATTCTGGATATTTACGAAAACAATGCTTATGATATCCAGCAGGAACTGCGGCGTGTATGGGGCGATCGGCTGAACCTGCGGGTGGAGATCGCCTCCGTGCGAGATAAGGAAAAAGTTTACAGCCTGTTTCAGATGTATCACCCTGACATCGTGCTCCATGCGGCGGCCCACAAGCATGTCCCGCTGATGGAGGAATGCCCAGAGGAGGCCATCAAGAACAACATCTTCGGCACATATCATGTGGTGCGGGCGGCGGAGAAGTACGGCGTCAAGAAATTTGTCATGATCTCCACGGATAAGGCTGTGAATCCCACCAACTTCATGGGCGCGACCAAGCGCTTCTGCGAGATGATCCTGCAAAGCAGGACGGACAGCCCCACAGAATTCTGCGCAGTGCGGTTTGGCAATGTGCTTGGCTCCAATGGCTCTGTTGTGCCCCTGTTCAAAAAGCAGATCCAGGAGGGCGGCCCCGTCACCATTACGGATAGGCGCATCATCCGCTATTTTATGACCATTCCTGAGGCTGCCCAGCTGGTGCTCGAGGCGGGCGCCATGGCAAAGCGGAGCGAGATCTTCGTTCTGGATATGGGCGAGCCGGTGAAGATCCTGGAGCTGGCGGAAAACCTCATCCGCCTGTCCGGGCTGGAGCTGGATAAGGATATCACCATTCAGGAGATCGGCCTGCGCCCCGGCGAAAAGCTCTATGAGGAGCTGCTGATGCGCAGTGGAACACTCTCCAAAACAAGCAATGAGAAAATCTTCATCGAACAGCAGCAGGACATTTCAAAGGACGTCATCATGGATGACCTGCTGCGGCTGGATGAAGCCGTCACCCGCGACATACCGCCTCAGGATCTGATCACCATGCTACGGGAGATGGTCCCGACATATACTTCCCCGGAGGAGATCAACGGTCGAGCAACGGCAGAAGTCTCATAACAGGCGTTGGAACTGGTGGATGAGGAAAATGGACCTCAAAAAAGTGGAGGAAACGGCTTGAAACGGCGTAAAACCATTCTCTGCACCATTCTTGTACTGCTGGCGGTATCGCTGGCGGGGCTTTTCTGGTGGCAGCGCGATAACTTAAAAGCGATCCATGCCGCGACGCAGCATACATCGGCCGAGCTGGAGGAAAAGCTGGAGGAAAACCAGCAGATGATCGAAGAGGCGGTGCGCTCGGCGAGCGAGGTCACGGTGCGCGAGGTCACGGAGGAGGAGCGTCAGGCGCTGCGCGACGGCTCGATGACGCAGGAGCAGCTTATGGAGCGCCTGACGGGCAGCGGGGGAGGGGAACCCTCCCAACCCGATGCGGAGAGCGCTGTCCCGGCAAGCCGCCCGGAAAGCGGCGGCAAAACGGACGCTGCACCTGAGACGCCGGACGCGACGGGCGCGGGCGAGAAGAGTGAAAAGAGCGCGGAAAGCAGCTATCAGAAGGAGTTGTCGGCGCTCATCGCCAAGGTCTACGTCCTGCGCGAGGAGTACACGCTGGCGCTCGATACGATGTATGCCGACGCCAAAGCGGAGTATCTGGCGCTCCCCGCGGAAAAGCGGACAACGACTCAGCTTGCGAAGATGGCAAAGGGCTATCTTTCCCGGGCGAACGCCTTGGAAAAGGAGTGCGACGGGAAGATGGACGAGGTCATCCGCGCCATGGAAACGCTCATCCGGGACAACAACGGCGATCTCACGCTTGTGGATACCGTGGTCTATACCTATGCCAACGAAAAGAGTCTGAAAAAGTCCTGGTATATGACAAAGTTAGAGCAGAAGGGACTGCTTTGAGCAAAAAACGCGAAATCGGCAAGAAACAAACGGAAAAGAGAGGAACATGAGCCATGACGATATTGGTGACGGGCGGCACGGGTTTTATTGGGAGCCACACGGTGGTGGAGCTTCTGAATGCCGGCTATGACGTTGTCATTGCAGACAATCTGTGCAACTCCAAGGTCGAGGTGATCGACCGCATTGCGAAGATCACGAACAAACGGCCTGCTTTCTATCAGATCGACCTGTTGGACAGCGCTGCACTTGAAAAGGTCTTTGCAGAGAACCGTCTGGACGCCGTGATCCACTTTGCCGGCTTAAAATCCGTCGCGGAGTCCGTTGAAGACCCCGGAAGATATCTCGACACCAACCTGACGTCCACCTTCCACCTGCTCAACGCAATGGAAACGCATCAGGTGTACAAGCTGGTGTTCTCCTCCTCCGCCACGGTGTACGGCACGCCCGAGACCATGCCGAACCGCGAGAGCGATGTTGTCGGCAAGGTCTGCTGCCCATATGGGTTCAGCAAGTACCTCAACGAGCTGCTGCTGCAAGATTTCGCGCGGCAGCGCGACAAGTTCCGCTTTGCCTCGCTGCGTTACTTCAACCCCGTCGGCGCGCATCCCTCCGGGCTCATCGGCGAGGACTGCGGGCAGAAGGCCCCCAACAACCTTGCCCCCTACATCACCCGCACCCTGCTTGGGCAGTTCCCGTATCTGAGCGTTTACGGCGATCAATACGATACCGCGGACGGAACGGGGGTCCGCGACTACATCCACGTTGTCGATCTGGCAAAGGGGCACATTGCGGCGCTGAACTATCTTGAAAAAACGGACAGCAAATATGACGTTTTCAATCTGGGGACGGGCAAGGGAACGACCGTACTGCAGCTGGTATCCGCGTTTGAAGAGGCATCGGGCAGGAAGGTGCCTTACCGCATCGTCGGCCCGCGGCCGGGCGACGTGCCCTTGAGCTTTGCCGCCGTTGAAAAGGCAAAGAACATCCTTGGCTGGACGGCGGAATATGACTATAAGGATTGCGCCAGAGACTCCTGGAACTGGCAGGTACAAAATCCAAACGGCTACACAGAGGAGGGCTAAGCGTTCCGCACGGCGCTCTTCCCGCATCCGAGCAAAAAATCCCCCGTAAGCGGTTCATTTGATCGCTTACGGGGGTCGTTTTTATCATGTGCCTGTCCGATGGGGGAGGGCGCTTCATTTCTTCGGGGCGAACAGCAGGTCCAGGATCGGGGAAATGTTTCCGCTGTCCGCGCCGTTTTCCAGAATACCGGCGGCGATTAAGCCCTCCTGATTCTGGCTGAGCGCCTGCATCGCGCTGATGTAGCCGTCCAGATCCTTGTTGATCTGCGCGCTTTCATCCAGCGGTTCCGTGCCGGTAATATATTCCATGAATTGTGGCGTCATGCCGACCTCGTCCTGAACAAACGACCCAAGCTGCCCAAGCGCGGCAAGGATATCACTTAGTTTTTCTCCGCCATCTCTTCCGCTATTGGCGGCAGCGGCGATCTGCTGATTGACATAGTTATAATACTGTTCTGCATTGTATTCTTTGTCATCTACGGTCGTTGTCCAGCCCTTCGCTTGCTCGGAATGAGCAAAGGCGGTCATGATGCCGTAGATCGCTCCCACATTTCTCATTGTCCCGGGGATATCGCCAAAATCTACAAGAGAATTTGTATTACCGGAGGCAAGCGCTTCAACCAAGTCCTCTTTAACAAGAAAACCGCCAGTTTCTTCGTTTTTGTCCGTTGTCATCCGTGCAGTCAGCAGCAGCGCTGCATTTGCCAGTCTCTGCTTATCAAGCTCGCTGTAGTTTTCGTTTTCATCCGGTTTTATCCCCAAGGTTTCGAGATTCATACCGGCAGTTTGAAGAACACTCGCAAGGAAATTGCCCCCACCAAGGGCAGAATTCAGCGCATTGATCATTCCGCCCACATTGCCGGTGAGGTCGTTCATGGTCATGCTTTTGCCGCCGAAGGTCGAGGCGCGAAATGCTTCGAGCTGCTCCCGCGTAGCCGTAAATTCATAGTCCTGCCCGTTGATGCTATAGTGCAGGACCGTATTCCCGTCCTTGTCGGTCGCCGCGGTGAGCACCGCGCCGTGGAAGGTGCCCGTCACCCTGTCGTACGCGAGGTTCGTATACAGCTTGAACCGGCTGTCCTGATTGCCGGAAAAATACTTCTGAAAGAATTCACCTTTGCGGTCGACCGAGGAGATGACCTGAGCCACCCTGCCGTCCTCGGTCAGAGACGCCGCGCCGCCGGAGGGTCTCCCGTCATACTGCCCCGCGTCGTAGGACGCGGATGCAAAGGCCGTGTTCACCGCGCCGAGAAGCTGCAAGTCCGCCGCCTCGTTCGCCTTTTTCACATAGCCCGAGTACGCCGCCGAACCGACGCCGGCCAAAATGCCCATGATCGCGATGACCACGACAAGCTCGACCAGCGTAAAGCCGCTCTGCCTGTTTTTGTCCATGACTGTTCCTCCTATTCCTGTTTTTTTCTCTCCTTCCCCGCCGCGGGGAGCGTTCGTTGCCTGTTCCAACGGTTCGCGCCCATCGCCCCCTTGATCGTCCGCGCCTGAAACGTGCGCGGTTTTTTCTGCCGCGCACATCCGTGCGGTCAATAAAGCTTATTTCATTATAGCCAGCTCGGATTTTTTTGCAACATTTTAGCGTATTTCTGTATTTTTTCTTAACTTTTGCAGAGTTTTGTCGTAAGAAGTCCCGCGTTTCGCGCCGACGCGGGCAGAGCTTGGCGGCTTTCGCGCAGAAGAAGGGGGGAGATTTTCAAGAATAGGATTCAAGAGGCACTATTTTCGAACCTCAGCACACCTCCCGAAGAAGTCCTGTGTCCGCAAGGGTCACGGGACTTCATGCGTTCTGCTTCACAGCATCCCGCGCGCAAAATGCGGAACAAAAGCGGAACGAGTATGGAACAAACATTCCGCGTCGGTACGGAGCAAGGTTCGCTTCGCCCCGTTTCCGGAAAACTCTTGATGCGCATGGATTTCCCGCGATCCGAAATCGCTCATTTTCTACAATTTCACAATGTGTACATTCCGCCAAAAGTTGCATTCTAAGCAACTACACTTCTCATGAAAAGTTGGATTTTCGTCATCCGTACTTTCCCTCCTTTTCTGATTCCCGCGCACCGGCACACTCCGTCATTTTCCGCAAACTCCCCATGTGTACCTTCCGTCAAAAGTTGCGTCCTAAGCAACTGCGCTTTTCATGACAAGGTACTGTTTCGGCATCTGTACTGTGTAAAAAACGAAGGAATCCTTTTGACCATTTTTTGCAATTTCCCGCTGCCTGCCCTTATTGCCCCTATGTGACGGAAGCGTCCGACCGAAAGCCGGTATAAAGAGGGAAGCGCCGCCGTATTGCGGCCCTTTCCGCTGTTTCGGTCATTGCCCGGCAAAGTCGTTCCAAGACATATCCCCATTACGATGACCATGCTGGCCGGGCCAACATTCTTCTGAACGCCCGCGTAGATCATGCCATACGGGGCGATAACGCAAGAAAACGAAAGAAAATGTGCTTATTCTTCTTGCAAAGGTACATTTATTCTGATACCATAGTAAAGCAACATAAATTCAATATAACACTTATAGGGAGCGATTGCTTTTTGGCAAAACGCTCTCTCGGCTTTGCGTCTCTCTATGAGGGTGAAGAATTTGCGTGGAAGCAATCGAGAGCTGCGTTTTCCGTACGCGGCTTCGGTCTCGCACTTTTTGTAAAATAGGTTCAACAAATTCATAGGGTAGCATTAGTCGGGAAGGAGATTACCATGAAACTGAGTTCGATTAGAAAAAACTGCTTTCGCGCGTTAGTATGCCCCATCCTCGCAATGAGCATCTTGATGGTTTTCTGTATCCCGATCCAAGCCGCGACAACCTATACTATCGTAATTTTTTGCTGATCCGTCATAATGTCCTCCTTCACGTTCGGGTCAGCCGACAGAATCGGTGTGCTTAGTATTATTTTACCATAGTTTTGTGTCGCTGTCATTAACAAGCCACCTCCCGGTCAGAAAAAATGAGCCGTTTTACCTTGGCGGTAAGCGGCTCGGTTCCGTCACAGACGGTTTCAACGGTGTACCATGTGTTTCCGATCTTGCGCTCCACGGCTTTGCGGAAGGGACTTCGCCTGTTCCAATAGGCTTCGCATTCCTGCAAAAAGGACTCCGGCGGGTCAAAAATCGGATCAAAGTAGCTCTCATGGTCAAAGACCCTGCACAGGTCGACGAGCACATCCTCTCTGCCCTCCATTGCGGCACGGTTGATTTCGTCAATGTTGATAATTTTTCCCATATATGATTCCTTTCTCATAATTCTATTTCGGTTTTGCGGCTGTGCAGTTGTGTCTGCTGCCGCTCCTGCTCATGCTGCACTTCATAAATGTTGTAGTGAATGGCCCAGAGCCTTTTGACGTCGGTATAAAGCGGCGAAAGCTCCGTTTGAATGTCCTTGTACTCCTGCTCCAACCGCTCACGCTCTCTGCACCATGCGGTGATGGGCAGCTTGCCATCCTTGAAATACGGTTTTAGCTTGCGTTCCGCCATATAAAACGTCCGCAGCTCGTCATCGTGTTCGGTTTTGTACTTCTGCCGAGATTTCTCGAAGCGGATGGATTTCAGCTTATCCGCAGCGGACTTGCTGGATTTGTAGTAGTCCACCATACGCAGCAACTCGTCTACTTCTTTGATACGAGTCTGCTTTGCTGATGCAGATTTTTTCAGCGTGTCAATCTTGTCCTGCATGGTGTGAAGCGTAGTTTCCAGATCGTCCACGGTGTAAAGATTCTTGGATTGCAGAAAGCTGAACGCCTCGGCATAGCGCTGCAAATTGGCGTTCTTCGCCTTGTTGCTGTACGCACCCTTGTTGCGATTGGCGCAATGCAGTGCCAGCAGATCGTTGAGCATGGGCGTCTGGGGCTTGGCAAGCTCGGCTTTTACGTCCTTCATCCAGCCGATCAGCGCGGCGATTTTCTCTTTTGCCTCTCGCAGCAGCGCGTTGGTTTTCCGAATGAAGCGGTTGAGATCGCCCTTGTCGGTACGGATACCCTTTGCCTCCATTGCCCGGACGGTGGGACCTTCGTGCTGGGTGGGAA